>Ga0190274_10000392_pt1 | contig 27042 bp, 28 predicted proteins | sample Popmic531T_FD_133002 | JGI IMG/M metagenome (GOLD analysis project Ga0190274, IMG submission 133002) | Populus adjacent soil microbial communities from riparian zone of Yellowstone River, Montana, USA - 531 T | ecosystem: Environmental > Terrestrial > Soil > Riparian zone | place: USA: Montana... | reverse complement strand
TGCTGGCCGACCTGGCCGCCCATCTCGGCGGTCTCGCCATAAGCGTGGCCGGCGTTGAGCGCGGCGATATTGGCCTCGGCGAGCTCCGGCGCCTTGGCGAACTTGGTCTTGAGCCAGCCGGTGATCGGCGCCCGGTCGCGATCGAACATCCACAGCGCCAGGCCCAGAGTCCACATGTTCTTGCAGCGCAGCGCTTCCTTGTTGCCGAGCCCGAACGGCTTCACCGCGTCGAGGGTGAGCTGCGAGATGTTGAGCCGGATGACCTGCCAGCGGACGAGCGTGTCGTCGTCGAGCGGATTGCCGTCGTAGCCGGCTTTGGCGAGGTTGCGGGCACCGAACTCGCCCTCGTCGGCGATGATCAGGCCGCCGGGCTTGAGATCGTCGACATTGGTCTTGAGCGCCGCCGGATTCATCGCGATCAGCACGTCGGGCGCGTCGCCGGCGGTCTCGATCGCCGCCGAGCCGAAATTGATCTGGAAGGCGGAGACTCCGAAGGTCGTCCCCTGCGGCGCGCGAATCTCGGCCGGGAAATCGGGGAAGGTGGCGAGGTCGTTGCCGGCGAGCGCCGTCGACAAGGTGAACTGGCCGCCGGTCAGCTGCATGCCGTCGCCGGAATCGCCGGCGAAACGGACCACGACCGCCTCCAGTGGCGCATCGGATTTCGCTTCTTCGGGAGTGAGATAGTGACTGGCCGTGGCCAAAACGCGTCCCCTACGACTTTCGAACGCAGCCGACCCTAGACCCTAAGCCGGGAGGCGACAACCGCTTGCGGCGCAGCCGATCCGGCGCTTTCCGGCCTGATCGATGGGTGCGCGGACGTCAGCCGGAGCGACGTTTCAGCAGGGACCCCGCAGGCCGCACCGGCTGATGAAGCCGCGGCGCGCCGAAACCGAGTTGCCGCCCTGGACGTAGCCGGTGCCGCGTTGGCGATCGAGCGTGTTCGTGAGAGCGTCTTCCCACATGCGCTGGGTCTCCTCGACCTCCTGCTCCCTTTCCTCGACCGTCTGGCAAACCCGGCGTCCGGTAAGGTGGGAACCGCGCTGCGGAACCATCCGGCAGACGCGGCGCGGCGTCGGCGCAACGACCTCTACCTGCTGCTGCGGCTGCGCGCTCGGCGCCGGAGGCGCCTGCGGCGCTTCGGGCGCCTGCGACATCGCAACGACCGCGACGATCATGTCAAAGGCGAACATCGGACGTCTCCCCTGCTATCGAACCCTCATTAAGTGATGACGGCGCAACGCCTTTTGTCAATATCCACTCGAGCCGGCCGGACGAATTCGACGATCAGCAGCCGCGTCCCCGGCTGCGCAGGCCGCACGCGCTGATGTTGCCGCGGCGCGCCCCGACCCCCGACCCGAAGCCGTTGCTGCGCTGCCGATCGAGCGTGTTGCGGATCGCGTCCTCCATCTCGCGCTGGGTTTCGTCCAGCTCCGTTTGCCTTTCATCGGGCGTCTGGCAAACCCGGCGCCCGGTGAGATGGGAGCCACGCTTCGGCACCATTCGGCAGACCCGGCGAGGCGTCGGAGCGACGACCTCGACCTGCGACTGCGGCTCGGCAGTGGGCGCGGGCGGAGCCTGCGGCGCTTCGGGCGCCTGCGACATCGCAAGAGCGGCGAGAATCAATCCGAATTCCAGCATCTGCTATCTCCCTCCAGCGAATCCGTGACGCCGCTGCTCGATCAGCAGGGACCCCGCATGCCGCACAGCCTGATATTGCCGCGCTCGGCCTGGCGAGCCGCGCTGTCCGGTTGCCAGCGGTCGGCGAACGCGCGCGAGTTGGTCGCCTCCAGCGTATCGGCGATATCGCGCTGGGCTTCCTCGATCCTCGCATCTCTTTCTTCGGTTGTTTCGCACACCCGGCGGGCGTTGAGGTGGGAACCTCTTTGCTGCACCATCCGGCAGACCCGGCGCGGCGTCGGAGCGACGACCTCGACCTGCGACTGCGGCTCGGCCGTAGGCGCTTGGGCCGCTTGCGGAGCTTCGGGCGCCTGCGACATTGCAAGCATGGAGACGATCAGATCGAAGGCGAGCATAGGCCTGTCTCCATCGCTATAGGACCAACGTATTGATGACAGGCCCTTGCCTTTTGTCAACATCGCCAAGGGCTGGACGCGAGCCGGCCGTCCTCTATTGAGCCAAGATGTCGGCCGATCTCATATGTTGGGAGCCGTACGGCCCGATCGGAATGCGAGGCAGGATGACCGACCCTTATGTGCGGCCCGACGTGCGGCTGTTCCTCGATTATCTGAACAACCTGCCGGGGCCGAAAAGCCATGAGATCGGGCCGGTCGAGGCGCGGAGCATGATGGTGGCTTCGCGCCACGTCGCCGACGCGCCGACCGGCGAACTGGCGGTGATCCGCGATCTTTCCTGCCCGGGGCCGGCCGGCGCGATCGGGCTCCGGCTGTTCGACGCGCGCGAGCGGCGGGAGCCGGGCCCGTTGTTCCTGTTCATGCATGGCGGCGGCTTCGTGCTCGGCGACCTGGACACGCACGAGCCGTTCTGCGCGGAAATGGCGCGCGAGCTCGACATGCCGGTGCTTGCGGTCGATTACCGGCTGGCACCCGAACATCCCTGGCCCGCGGGAGTCGAGGATTCGATCGCCGCGGCGCGCTGGGCGGCGGAGAGCCCGGAGGCGCTCGGACGGGAGGTCACCGGCCTCGTCACCTGCGGCGACAGCGCCGGCGGCAATTTCGCCATCGTCGTCGCGCTGGCGCTGCGCGACGAGCCGGCCAAGGTGCCGGTGCTGGCGCAATGGCCGATCTACCCGGCGTCCGATCCCGGCAAGGGCTATCCGAGCAAGGAGGATTTCGGCGAGGGCTATCTGCTGACCACGCTCAGCATGGACTGGTTCGAGCAATGCTATCGTGCCGACGCGGCGGACTGGCGCTATTCGCCGCTGGTGAAGAGTCAGGCCGGGATGCCGCCGACGTTGGTCGTCACCGCCAGCCTCGATCCGATTCGCGACCAGGGCCGCGCTTATGCCGCGGCCTGCATCGAGGCGGGCGTCCGCACGACCTATATCGAGGCGGAGGGGACCATCCACGGCTTCGTCAATCTGCGGCGCGCCGTCCCGTCCTCCGCCGAGGACGTGCGCGAGTGCGTCGCCGCGCTGAAGCTGTTGCTCGGGGCGCCGCGGCGATGAGCGCCCATGGCTATCGGCCGGCGGTCGCGGTGATGCTGATCAACGAGCGCAAGCAGGTCTGGGTCGGTCAGCGGCTCGATAATGCGCTAGACGCCTGGCAGATGCCGCAGGGCGGCCTGGACGAGGGCGAAACGCCGCTCGAAGGCGCCTATCGCGAGCTCGGGGAGGAGACCGGGATCGGCCGGGGCCTCGTCGAACTGATCGACCAGGCCAAGGAGGAACTGCTCTACGACCTGCCCGAGGACCTGATCGGCAAGGTCTGGAAGGAACCATGGCGCGGCCAGCGGCAGACCTGGTTCCTAATGCGCTTCCTGGGCACCGACAAGGACGTCAACATCCAGACCGCCGACCCTGAATTCCGCGCCTGGAAATGGGCGGAGCCGGCCGAGCTTCCGGCAATGATCGTGCCGTTCAAGAAGAAGCTGTACGAAGACGTGCTCGAGGCGTTCGCGGATTGGCTTTAGCCCCTGCCCCGCGCTAGAGCCGGGTCATGCGGGGATTAACCCAGATCGAGGCGGCGGCGGTGGAGCGTTGCGCGGACGCGCCGATGCTCGACCAGGTCACCGCCTGGGCGGCGGTCAACAGCGGCTCGCGCAACCTTGCCGGGCTGGCCGCGGTGGCGGACCTGCTCGCGGAAGCCTTTTCGGACCTGCCGGGAGATGTGGCGCTGAAGGATGCGGAGCCGGTCGACGCGATGGCGGCGGACGGATCGCTGAACTCGGTGGAGCACGGGCGCAACCTCCATCTGAGGGTCCGTCCGGACGCACCGGTGCAACTGCTCTTCACCGGCCATATGGACACGGTGTTCGGCGCCGACCACGATTTCCAGAAGGTTTTTTGGCGCGAGGACGGGGTGCTAGGCGGCCCGGGAGTCGCCGATATGAAAAGCGGGCTCGCGCTGATGCTCGCTTCACTGAAGGCGGTGGAGTCCGCCGGCTGCTCCAATCTCGGCTACGAGGTGGTGATCAATTCGGACGAAGAGGTCGGCTCACCCGGCTCGGCGCCGCTGATCGCCGACGCGGTGCGGGGCAAGCTGGCGGCCCTCACCTACGAACCCTCCGCGCTTCCCGACGGCACGCTCGCCGGCGCTCGGCCCGGGAGCGGCAATTTCTCGATTCGGGTCGAGGGCAGGAGCGCCCACGCCGGCCGCAATCCCGAGGACGGCCGCAACGCGGTGCTGGCGGCGGCCGAGCTGGCGCTGCTTCTGGAGCGGGCCACAGGCGCGGGTTTGAGCGTCAACCCCGCGCGGATCGACGGCGGCGGACCCAATAACGTCGTCCCCGATCATGCCGTGCTGCGCATAAACATGCGCCCTCGCGGCCAAGCCGACCAAGAGCGGGCGCAGGCCGCCCTCGAGGAGGCGGTCGCCGAAGTCGCGGCCAGGCGCGACGTCCGAATAACCATTCATGGCGGCTGGGGCCGGCCGCCCAAGCCGGTCGACGCGCGCGCGCAGACGCTGTTCGAATTGGTGAAACGCTGCGGCGCCGACCTCGGCCAGAGCATAGGCTGGCGCGACACCGGCGGGGTCTGCGACGGCAACAATATCGCCGCCTGCGGCGTGCCGGTGGTCGACACGATGGGCGCCCGCGGCGGCGCGATTCATTCGGACCAGGAATTTCTGATCGTCGAGAGCCTCGTCGAGCGCGCGCGATTGTCCGCGCTCACGATCATGAGGCTCGCTCAAGGGGAGGGCTTGTGAGCTTCAGGGTCAGGCCGGCGCGCAACGAGGATTTCCAGGCCATTTACGAGATGGCGAAGCTGACCGGCGGCGGCTTCACCAACCTGCCGCCGGACAAGGGGGCGCTGGTCGCCAAGCTGGCGCGTTCGGACGACGCCTTTTCGCGGGTGATGGGCAATAATGATGGCGATCTCTTCGTCTTCGTGCTGGAGAATGCCGACAATGGTCAGATCCGCGGCACCTGCCAGGTGTTCAGCCGCGTCGGAATGATCGAGCCCTTCTATTCGTACCGGGTCAGCACCCTGACCCAGACGTCGCCGGAGCTCGGCAAGACCTTCCGGGCGGAGATGCTGACGCTGTGCACCGATTTCGAGGGCTGCGCCGAGGTGGGCGGCCTGTTCCTCCATCCGAACGAGCGCGCCGGCGGCCTCGGCGTGCTGCTTGCGCGCAGCCGCTATCTCTTCATCAAACTGCACCGCTCGCGTTTTCCCGACAAGGTGCTGGCCGAGCTGCGCGGAGTGATCGACGAGGCCGGCGGATCGCCTTTCTGGGATGCTATCGCCGGACGCTTCTTCGGAATGAATTTTCAGGAGGCGGACGCCTTCAACGGCGCCCACGGCACCCGCTTCATCGCCGATCTGATGCCGAAGACGCCGATCTACACCGCCATGATCTCGGAAAGCGCCCGGGCCATCATGGGCGTTCCCCATCCATCGGGCCGGGCGGCGATGCGGATGCTCGAGCAGGAAGGCTTCACCGGCGGCGACTATGTCGACATTTTCGACGGCGGCCCGACCATGTCGGCCCAGATCGACCAGCTGCGGACCGTCCGCGAATCGCGGGAATTCCAGCTGGAGGCGATCGACGACGCAGGCGCCGGCACGAGGATGATGCTGGCTTCGGGGCAGCGCTCGGGCTTCGCCTGCGGCTATGGGCCGATCAATATTATCGGCGAGGGCAAGGCGACGCTCGACGCTGGGACGGCGCGGCTGATCGGGGTCAAGCCCGGCGACGCGTTCCTCGCGATCGGGCGCTGAAACGTGGCGCTGATCGAGATCAATTTCGACGGCATCGTCGGGCCGAGCCACAATTATGCGGGCCTGAGCCTCGGCAACCTCGCCGCCACCGTGAACGCGGGCAATGTCGCCTATCCGCGCGCGGCGGCGCTGCAGGGTGTCGAGAAGATGCGGCACAATCTCGGGCTGGGTCTTGCCCAGGGCGTGCTGCCGCCGCATCCGCGGCCGGACCGAGCCTGGCTCGCCGAGCTTGGCGCGACTCCCGAAGACGCCGGCGACCTGTTGCCGGCGGCTCTCTCCGCTTCGGCCATGTGGGCGGCCAATGCCGCGACGGTCTCCCCCGCTCCCGATACCGGGGATGGCCGCTGCCACCTGACCGTGGCGAACCTGCGGACCATGGCGCATCGCAGCCATGAATGGCCGGCGACGCTGGCGCAGCTTCGCCTCGCCTTCGCCGATCGGGCCCATTTCGCCGTCCATCCACCAGTCCCGGCCACGTTCGGCGACGAGGGCGCCGCCAATCATATGCGGATGGGCTCGAGCCACGACGCGCCCGGCGTCGAAATCTTCGTCTACGGCGTCGGCGGCGGCCCCTTCCCCGCCCGCCAGCACCTCGAAGCGTCGCGGGCGATCGCCCGGCTCCACGGGATCGATCCCGGCCGCACCCTTTTCGTCCAGCAATCCGAGGAAGCGATCGCCGCCGGCGCCTTCCACAACGACGTCGTCGCGGTCGCCAACGAGCATGTGCTGTTCGCCCATGAGCGGGCCTTCGCCGACAAGCATGGCTTCTACGCCGCGCTTCGCGACCTGCTCCCCGAAGCGGAGATCGTCGAGGTGCCGGCGAGCCTCGTCAGCCTCGCCGACGCGGTCAAATCCTATCTGTTCAACGCCCAGCTGGTCACCCTGCCCGAAGGCGGCATGGCGCTGATCCTGCCCGAGGAAGCGCGCGAGACCGAACCGGTCTGGGCCTGGCTTCAGAAGATGGCGGCGGGCAACGGTCCGATCCGGCGACTCGGCGTGGTGGACGTGCGCGAATCGATGGCCAACGGCGGCGGACCCGCCTGCCTCAGACTGCGCGTGGTCGCCGATCCCGCGACGGTCGACCCCCGCTTCCTTGTCGACCCCGCCCAGCTCGACCGCATCGCCGCCCTGATCCACGCCTGGTGGCCCGAGCGGATCGCACCGGAGGACCTCGCCGATCCCGACCTTCACGGCCGGATCGAAGCCGCCCGCTCAGCCCTGCTCTCGACCCTGGATCTCGCCGAGCTCGCGTAGGAACAGGCCTCCGCGCCACCCGTTTTCTCCCGGGAAGGAGAAACGCCGATGCCCGCCAAGTCCAAGGCCCAGCAGAAAGCCGCCGGGGCCGCTCTGTCCGCCAAGCGCGGCGACACGCCGAAGAGCGAATTGAAAGGCGCCTCGCGCCAGATGGTCGACTCGATGAGCGAGAAGCAGCTCGAGGAATTCGCCTCGACAAAGCGAAAGGGCAAGCCCGAGCACGTCGGCGACTGAGGCTCAGCGCCGCTTCGATGCTTCCGCGCCGACGGCCTGGTCGCGGACCGGCGCCGGCGCCCGCGCCGAAGCCTCCGCGACCCGGGTCGTGCCGCCGCCGAAGCGGACGACGACGTCGTCGACATGGACTCCGCCCCGCTCGACCAGCAGGTTCTGGAAATTGCGATCGTCCTCGCGGGTGGTGGCCGGGATGTCGCCCTCGCGGCGGAAGCGGCGGCGGACATAGGTCGAAAGCTCGCCCGCCGAGACGATCCGGTCGCCGTCCTCGTCGGCTTCGCCGGTGAGGCCGGAGCGCAGGAAATAAGAGAGGAAGCCGCCGGCCTTGAAGCGGCTGGCGACGAGGCTGGTCAGATCCTCCTCCGAGCTGAACAGGCCCATCACATTGGGCCGGCTGATCAGGTTGCGGAAGCCCCCGGCATAGCAGGCGTCGATCGCCACGATCGACATCCGGCCGCGCACCGCCGCGAACAGCGGCGCCAGCTGGGCATCCGTCATCGCCGCGTCGTAAAGCTCGATCGTCTCGGCGCGGCCGTCGAGCTCGGCGGCGTGCGCCGGCACGTCGACCTGGTCGCCATGGCCGGAGAAGAAGAACATGAACGTGTCGTTCGGGCCGGCCTGCGCGGCGGCGCGGGCGAAGGCGTCGGCGACCGCCTTGGTCGTCGCCTGCTCATTGGTCAGCACCCGGCTCGCGGGATGGAGCAGGCCCGCCGACTGAAGGCTGTCGTAGAGCTCCTGCGCATCCGCATCGGTGTTGGCGAGATTTGAGGTGCGGCCGCCATAATCGGAGACTCCGACCAGCAGCGCGATCACCCGCGGCCCGCCGGGAACGCCGATCTGGCGCGGATGGCCGGGGCTCGGCGCGATGCTGAGCCGATAGTCGCCGGTCTCGCCGGGGCGATAAGTGGTGACCGTGATCACATAGTCGCCGTCCTCGGCGAGGACCGTGTCGATCCGGCTGTTGAGCGAGGGCTGACCGTCGACTCGGCTGTCGTCATTGGCGTCGCTGGTGCCGTCCGGCCGGGCGAGCATCAGATAGGGATCGAGCTTGGCTCCGGTCAAAGTGATGGCGACCCGCTCGCCGCGGCGGGCGCTGAACCGGTAATGGTCGGTATATTCACCCGAAGCGAGCCGGCCGTCGCCCTCGGCGAGTCGGCCGCTCACCGTCTGGCCGATACGGATCGGCTGGGCGGCGACCGGCGCGGTGACCGCGACATTGGCCGCGGGGACGGACGCGGTCAGCCGGTAAGCGCCGGTTTCGCCCGGGCGGAAGGTCGTGGCCGCGATCCGATAGGCGCCGTCCGCCGGGAGCTCGAAAACGAGGCGGCTGTCGGTGGCGTCGCCGCCGCCCGCCGCATCGTCATTGGAAAGGAAGAAGGCGTTCGGGCCGTTGACCACCAGATAGGCGTCGAAATCGGGCGCTGCGAGATCCAGCTGGATCCGCTGCCCGCGCCGCCCCTGGAGCGTGTAGACGTCCTCATATTTGCCCGAGCGGCGCTGGGTGTCGTGGGGCGAAAGCTCGGCATCGACGGCCTGCCCCGGGACGAGGTTCGCCGCGGCGGGCGGCGCTTGCCCGGATGAAGCGGACGAGACGAGCGCCGCGGCCGCCAATCCCAGCAACGAGCTGAACCGATTCATCTTCGCCCTCCGCGTCCGCCTCGCGACCAATATTTCGCGCTTTTTGGTTCGAGGCAATGAAGCGATCATGAATGGCGTTGCTTGATCATCGCGGGCCCCTGCTTTAGCCTTCCGACCATGGCCCGGCGAGCATATTTCGGCCTTCTCGCTCTGCTCTCCGGGAGCGGCTGCGCCTATGCGCCCGGCTTCACGCACGGACCCCCTTATGGCGGCGATCTGGTCAGGGAGCATCACGACGCCTTTCCCGCCGCGAACGAGCGTGAGGCGCGGTTCGCGCGAATTCGTCATTTCGGGTCGCAGCGAAGGTGCGAAGCGCATCTGAGCGGAATCGGCGAGGTCGTCCGGCTCTCCGCCTATGAAACGGTCGCGCACCGCACGGTCGCTCATGAAGGCCGTTCGGTGGTCGAGGAGCATCATTGCGCGCGCGAGACGCTGAAGGTCCGCGCCTGGCACGAGCAGACGCACGAAGCGGCCGCTCCCGATCATTGATTTTGCCGACGAGCGGGGAGATGGCGCGCCCGGAAGGATTCGAACCTCCGACCCCCAGATTCGTAGTCTGGTGCTCTATCCAGCTGAGCTACGGGCGCGCGAGAGGCTGCGACATAGGGGGAAGGTCCGAGGCGCGCAACCCCCGGCCAGCACCGGCGGAGGCCGGTGTTGCCGCGGCGCCGGGCGCGGCATAGGAGGAGGCGTGAACAGGTGCTTCCCCCTTGCCGCCGCCGCGTCGCTGCTCCTCGCGGGATGCGCCACGCAGGGGCCGTTTCCCTCGCTGGCCCGACGCCCCGCCGAGGATATCGACATGAGCATCGAGCCGGCGCGCGAGGCGCCGGCGGTCGCGCCGGACGCCGCTCTCCGCGCCCGGATCGAAGCCCTGACCGACGCGCTGCGGAGCGGCGACCGCCGGTTCGACGGGGATTATTCCGCCACCGCCGGTGCCGCGCGCAGCACCGGGCCGCGGGGCTCGGAAAGCTGGGTGATCGCCCAGCAGGCGATCTCGCGGCTCGAAGCGTCGCGGGCGCAGACGATGGCGGCGCTGGCCGATCTCAACCAACTTCGGCTGGAGCGCGCGGACCTGCCGACCAGCGAGGAGGATCAGGCGGCGCTCGAAACGGCGATCGCGTTCGGCGAGCGGATCGCCGCCGAGCAGCAGACCAGGATCGATCGCCTGCGCAGGGATTAGGTCGTGTGCAGGCCTGCTCGAATCCGGGTCTAGGCCAAGGCCGCCGCGTGAAGCTTCGCCAGCATCACATAATGAGCGACGCCCATGCGCATACCGGCGAGATCGGCCTCGCCGAGATCGCGGACATATTTGGCGGGCCGGCCGGCCCAGAGCTGGCCGGAGGGAATGCGCTTTCCCTGAGTCAGCATCGCGCCGGCGGCCAGCATCGCATCGCCCTCGATCTCGCAGCCGTCCATGACGATCGCGCCGAGGCCGACGAAGGCGCCGTCGTGCAGGACGCAGCCGTGGACCATCGCCATATGGCCGATTAGCACGGCCTCGCCGATGATCGTGGCGTGGCCGGCCTCGTTGCCCGGCCGCGGCGAATCGACGTGAAGCACGCTGCCGTCCTGGATGTTGGTGCGCGCGCCGATCCGGATCCGGTTGACGTCGCCGCGAAGCACGCAATTGTACCAGATGCTCGCCTCGGCCCCGATCTCGACATCGCCGATCAGCCGCGCGCCGGGCGCGATGAAGGCGCTCGGATCGACGAGCGGCGTCTTGCCGCCGAACGGGATCAGGTTCATCGGCGAAGCTCCGCCCTTGTAACATCGTAGACGATGGTCGGGTTGAGATCGGGGAAGCGCGAATCGTCATAGTCGAGCTCGGGTCGGCGGCTCATGCCGATTCGCTCCATCAGGCCCCAGCTCGGCCCGTTCTGCACGAAGGTGATCGCGACCACGCGCTCGGCGCCGAGCGCGTCGAAGGCATGATCGAGCGAGGCGATCGCCGCCTCCTTGGCATAGCCCTTGCCCCACGCGTCCTCGCGCAGCCGCCAGCCGATCTCATAGGCGCCCTCGATCGGGCTGCCTTCGGTGTCGGCGATCTTGATCCCGCAAAAGCCGAGCAATTCGCCGTCGCTCTTCCGCTCGACGGCCCAGAAGGTGAAGCCGCGCTCCTTCTGCCAGCGCATCAGGCGGTCGCGAACCATATCCCGGATCGCGTCGTCGCTCTGCACCCCGCCCAGCCAGCGCATCACCGCCGGCGTGTTGGTGTGGCGCGCGAACGGCTCGACATCCTCCTCGCGCCAGTCGCGCAGGATCAGACGTCCGGTTTCGATCATCGCGGTCAGTTCCCGCCGAAATAGGGGATGCTCGGATAGTTGATGATCGGCAGGATCGACGCATGATCGTCGCTCCAGCCGGCGAAGCCCGGCCTGGTATCGAGCGCCGACCAGTTCCGGGCATCGCCGCCGCTCAGGGCCACCAGCCGGTCGATCGCTGTCGGATTGCGCGACAAGGCGATCCAGACCGAGACGGTGGCGTTCATCACCTGCTCCTGCTCGTTCGGCACATATTCCATCAGCGCCGCCGTCCAGCCGTTGCGCTGGGCGATGTCGGCCACCACCGGCTTCAGGTCGAGATAGCGGTTGGAGATGTGGAACAGGACGATTCCGTCATGCTGCACCGCCCGGCCATAGACTTCGAGCGCCTCGCGGGTGAGCAGATGCATCGGCACGGCGTCCGACGAGAAGGCGTCGACGGCGAGGATGTCGATCGAATTGGCGGGCTGCCGGCCGAGGCTGAGGCGCGCGTCGCCGAGCACGATCCGGGCCTGCGGCGCGCACTGGTTGAGGAAAGTGAAGCGGTTCCGGGCGACCTGAACCATCGCCGGATCGATCTCGAAGAAGGTCCAGGCCTGGTTGGGCCGGGCGTAGCAGGAGAGCGTGCCGCTGCCGAGGCCGATCACCCCGATCCGCGGATTCGCGCCGTAAAGCGCCTCGGCATTGCCGAGCGCCAGGCCGACGCCGGAGCGGCGGGCGTAATAAGTGGTCGGAACGGTTTCGAGCCCGGGCTCGAGATTCTGCAGGCCGTGCAAGGTGGTGCCGTGCATCAGAACGCGCGCCGAGCCGTCCGGCCGGGTGCTGACCTCGTAAATGCCGAAATAGGAGCGGGTCCGCGTGTCCTGAAGCGAGCGAGCGATCGTCCCCCAGCCGCCATAGCTCAGCATCAGGGCGGCGAGGCTGACGGCGAAGGCCCAGCGCCGGCCGAGGCAGGCCAGAGCGATCAGCGAGACGACGATGCTTCCGCCCATGGTCGAAAGCGGCGTGGTGCCGAACCGGCCGGTCTCGCTCGCATAGGAGATCAGCAGCGCGAACACCGGCAGGGCCAGGCTGAGGACGAGGGTGAGCTGCCGAGGCCAGGGGACGAGCACGATCTGGGGCACCAGCACGGCCGCGGCCAGGATCAGCAGGGGATGTTCATAGGCCCAGTCGAACAGCAAAGGGGCGATGATCGCGCAGAACAGGCCGCCGAGCATGCCGCCGAACGACATGGCGAGATAGAAGCGGGTGAGGTGATCGACCGCCGGCCGCAGCCGGAACATCTCGGAATGGAGAGCCACCGCCACCGCCAGCATCAGCACCAGGCCGAGGGTCGCCGAGACGAAGGGGTTGCGGGTGCCGTCGCTGAAGGCGAGGCCGCCGGCGATCAGGATGATCAGCGGCGCCAGCATGGTGACGACATTGGCCGGCCCCCGACGGGCGGCGAAGGCGATGACGAAGCTGAGCAAATAGAGACCGAGCGGCATCACCCAGAGCAGGGGCATGGCGACGATGTCGGTCGTCATGTGCGTCGTTGTCGACAGCATCAGCCCCGAGGGCACCGCGGCGAGCGCGATCCAATGGGCGATCTGCCTCGTCGTCGGCGGCGGCGTGGTCTCTTTCGGGACCGCTTCGACCGCCTGGGCCGGCACGGTGAGCGCGCAGAGGACGACGAGCAGGACCAGCACCGCGTAGAGGCCGGTCCAGAGCCAGCTCTGCTGCTGGAGCGTCATCAGCGGCTCGACGAGCAAAGGATAGGAGATCAGGCCGGCGAAGCTGCCGAGATTGGACGCGGCATAGAGCGTGTAGGGCTCGCCACGCGTCGTCTCCAGCGCGTACCAGCGCTGCATCAGCGGCGCCTGACTCGAGACGATGAAGAAAAGCGGCCCGATCGAGCTGATCAGGAACCAGGGCACCCAGAAGGCCGGCTCGCTCTCAGCCGGGGGAAGCAGCTCGCGAAGCCCGATCGGCAGCCAGAGCGCGGCGAGGCCGAGCAGGACGAGATGCAGGCCGACCTGGCGCCGCGGCCGCATCCGCGAGATCCAGTGGGCATAAGCGTAACCGCCGAGCAGCAGCAGCTGATAGACCAGCATCGCGCTGTTCCAGATCGACGGCGAGCCGCCGACCCGAGGCAGCGCCATGCGCGCGATCATCGGCTGGGTCAGGAACAGCAGGAACGAGCCGGTGATGATGGTGAGGAGGAACAGCGGGCGCGCGTAACGCTCGTGCACCCGGCTCATGGTCGCGTCCGTCAAATCCCGTCCCCCGTCATGATCCGAGCAGCCGGGCCGCGACCGGTGCGTGATAGGTGAGAATGCCCGAGCAGCCGGCCCGCTTGAAGGCCATCAAAGTCTCGAGCAGAAGCGCGTCGCGATCCCCCGCCCCGGCCGCCGCGGCGGCCTCGATCATCGCATACTCACCCGAGACTTGGTAAGCGAATACAGGGACTTCGAAGCGCTCCCTCACGCGTCTTATGATGTCGAGATAGGGCAGGCCCGGCTTCACCATCACCGTGTCGGCGCCTTCGGCGAGGTCGAGCGCGACCTCGCGCAGCGCCTCCAGCGCGTTGGCCGGGTCCATCTGGTAGGTCTTCTTGTCGCCCTTCAGCAGGCCGCGCGAGCCGACCGCGTCGCGGAACGGGCCGTAAAAGGCGGAGGCGTATTTGGCGGCATAGGCCATGATCTGGACGTTGTGATGGCCCGCGGCTTCGAGCCCGGCCCGGATCGCGCCGACCCTTCCGTCCATCATGTCGGACGGGGCGATGATGTCGGCCCCCGCTTGTGCCTGGACCAGCGCCTGATCGACCAGGATCGCGCTGGTCACGTCGTTCAGGACATAGCCGCCCTCGTCGACGATCCCGTCATGACCGTGAGCGGTATAGGGATCGAGCGCGACGTCGGTGAGCACCCCCACTTCCGGAGCGGCGTCCTTCAGCGCCTTGACCGCGCGGCAAATCAGATTGGCCGGGTTCAGCGCCTCGCGGGCATCGTCGGTGCGAAGCGAAGGCGGCGTGTTCGGAAACAGAGCGATGCAGGGAATGCCGAGCGAGCGCGCTTCCCGCGCCTGCTCGCCGAGCCTGTCCACCGACCGGCGCGAGACGCCGGGCAGGGTCGGGATCGGCTCCTCCACCCCCTCCCCTTCGGTGAAGAAGAGCGGCCAGATCAGGTCCGATGGAGTCAACGTCGTTTCCGCCACCAGGGCGCGGCTCCAGGGGGCGGAGCGGGTGCGGCGGAGGCGAAGGGCGGGGAAAGCGGCGGAACTCATCGGGAAGGCTAGTAACGCCCCCCGCCGCCCCTGCAAAGCGGCGAACGATGACGGCCGCGACGTCCTGTCCGGCGGCGATGACGATGCGCCCTTGTTCCTTGAACCGGGGCCAGATCGATGGCATCATTCCGCTACCGTTTCAGAGGACGAATAGCAGGCAAGGGGTTCACGTCGCAAAGAGGGGGAAAGACGATGAAGATGTTCGCGAAGCTGTCGACAAGTCTGGCATTGGCGATGACGGCCGGTACGGCCGCTTCGCAGGGACCGCCGCCCCCCCTGCCCAACCCCATCCTCTACATGACCGGAAACGAATATTATACGACCGCGAGCGGGAGCTTCGTCCGCTATCGCTACGACGTGTTCAACAAGCAGGCCTATCCGGCCGCGATGTTCGCGGCGGCGCCGAACCTGCCGCCGTGCGGGGCCAACACCAATTCCGCTCGGACCTGGGTCGATTTCTTCAACGCCCGGACGAACCAGCGGATTTACGGCTTCTGCGCGCTGGGCAGCCCGAACGATCTCGGCTCGATCTGGTTCGCGCTGCCGGAAGGCCAGATCCCGCCGAGCTACGTCTACATCAAGATGATCGACCGCCAGACCAACACCACCTACACGTCCAACCTGGCGGATACGACGCTCTAGCATCCGGAAAGCCTGGACACGGGCGCGCTTCCCCGCGTTAGGGGAGCGTGCCCGAGTCCAGACCCGTTCCCCGCGATGCCGTTCTCATCATCAACGCGCGCTCGCGCAAGGGCCGCGACCTGTTCCGCCGCGCCGTGTCGCGGCTGAGGGCGGCCGGTATCACTTTGACCGCGGCGCATGCGGTGCGCGACCCCAGGAAGCTGATCCCGACGGTGAAGGAGGCGGTGCGGAGCGGAGCGCCGATGGTGATCGTCGGCGGCGGCGACGGCTCCTTGTCCTGCGCGGTCGACGAGCTGGTCGACCGCGACTGCGTCTTCGCCTTGCTTCCGCTCGGCACGGCGAACAGCTTCGCCCGGACGCTCGGCATCCCGCTCGACCTCGACGGCGCGATCGACACGATCGTCAACGGAAGGCGGCGGCGGGTCGATCTCGGCGTGGTCGACGGCGACTATTATGCGAACAGCGCCGCGATCGGCCTGTCGCCGCTGATCGGCGCGACCGTGCCGCACGGCCTCAAGCGCCGGCTGGGCCGGGTCGGCTACCTGATTTGGGCGATCTGGTCGATCTATCGCTTCAAGCCCTTCCAGCTCGTGATCGAGACCGAGGATGGCGAGCGGCACGAAATGGCGGCGCTGGAGGTTCGCATCGCCAACGGCGCCTATCATGGCGGAGTCGAGGTCGTCGACGCGGCCGAGGTCGACAGCGGCGAGATCGTCGTCCAGGCGGTGACCGGTCGAATCAAGCATCGGCTGATCCGCAACTGGCTCGCGGTGCTGGTCGGGCATCGCCGCTGGAAGCGGGAGACGGTGACCGATTTCCACGCCCGGAAGCTCAAGCTGACCACCGATCCGCCGCTGCCCATTTCCATAGACGGCGAAGTGCTGGGGAGAACGCCGGCGACGGTCGAGGTCGCCGAAAGCGCGATCGAGGTGGTCGTGCCGGCCTAGCCGAGGCGGTTGAGCGCCGCCCGATATTTCTCGGCGTCCGAAGCCTTCTCGGCATGGTCCGCCCGCGCTTTCTCCACCGCTTCGGGCCTGGCACGCTCGACGAAGCTCGGGTTGGAAAGGCGGGCGGCGAGGGAATCTCGTTCCTTCTCCGCCGCCTCCGCCGCTTTGGCGAGGCGCGACTGCTCGGCGGCGATGTCGATCACGCCCTCTAGAGGGAGGATGAAGGTCGCCTCGTCGACGACGATCTGCGCCGCGCCACCCTCGACCTCTCCCTCGTTCAACCTGTCGATCCGGGCCAGACGCTGCAGCGCGGCGGCGTTGCGCTCCAACCTGCCGGCGGTGGCCTCGTTTGCATCCCTGACATGAAGCGGCAGCCTGGCGCCTGGCGGCACGTTGAGTTCGGCCCGGGCGGTTCGAATGCCGCTGACCACGCGGATCAGCCAGTCGATCTCCGGTCCGGCGTCGGGATCGAGCGCCCGCGCATCGGGCATCGGCCATTTCGCCAGGATCAGCGGATACGGCCGCTCGCCCATCGCGTTCCACAGCTCCTCGGTGACGAAGGGCATGAACGGGTGGAGCATGACCAGAATCTGGTCGAGCACCCAGCCCGCCACCGTCGTGGTCTCGTCGTCGATCGCTCCTCTCTCGTCGCCGCTCGAGACAGGCTTGATCAGCTCCAGATACCAGTCGCAGAAGGTCGCCCAGACGAAATGGTAAATGGTGTTGGCGCTTTCGTCGTAGCGAAGCTCGGCGAGCGCCAGGTCGAGCGCCTGAACGGTCTTCACCGTCTCGCCGACGATCCAGCGGTTGACCGGCAAAGTGGCGGCGGGCGGCTCGATCGACGCCGACGCGCCGATGCCGTTGGCCTGGCAGAAGCGGGCGGCGTTCCACAGCTTGGTGGCGAAGTTGCGATAGCCCTCGACCCTTTTCTCATCGAGCTTGATGTCGCGGCCCTGGCTCTCCATCGCCGCCAGCGTGAAGCGCAAGGCGTCGGCGCCATATTTGTCGACGATCAGCAGCGGATCGACCGTATTGCCCTTGGACTTGGACATCTTCTGGCCCTTCGCGTCGCGGACCAGGCCGTGCAGATAGAGCGTGTGCCAGGGCTTCTCGCCCATGAACTCGAAGCCCTGCATCGCCATCCGGGCGTCCCAGAAGAAGATGATGTCGAAGCCGGAGATGAGGACGTCGTTCGGGTAATGACGACGAAGCTCCGGCGTGTCTTCCGGCCAGCCTAAAGTGGCGAACGGCCAGAGCGCCGAGGAGAACCAGGTGTCGAGCACGTCGGGGTCGCGGCGGAGCGCAATGCCCTTTCCCGCCTGTGTCTGGGCGTCGGCTTCGGTCTCAGCGACATAGACCTTTCCGGCTTCGTCATACCAAGCGGGGATCTGGTGCCCCCACCAGAGCTGGCGCGAGACGCACCAGGGCTGGATGTTGTCGAGCCAGTTGAACCAGGTCTTCTTCCAGGTTTCCGGAACGACGCGGATGTCGCCCGAGCGGACCGCCTCGATCGGCTTTTTCGCCAGCGTCGCGGCGTCGACATACCATTGGTCGGTGAGCCAGGGCTCGATCACCACGCCGGAACGGTCGCCGAACGGGGTGGCGACAATGCGATCCTCGACCTTTTCGAGGCAGCCGGCCCCGTCGATCAGCTCGACGACGCGCCTGCGGGCGTCGAAGCGGTCGAGGCCGATCAGATCGTCGGGGATCAGGCCATCGGCGGTCTGGATCACCCGGGCGTCGCCATCGAGCATGTTGAGCATCCCGCCGGCCCTGAAACCGGCGCGCTTGCCGACCTCGAAATCGTTGAAATCGTGCCCTGGCGTGATCTTGACCGCGCCCGAGCCGAGCTCGGGATCGGCATGCTCGTCGGCGACGATCGGGATCAGGCGGCCGGTGATCGGCAAGCGCACCTTCCTGCCGATCAGCGCGGCGTAACGCTCGTCCTCCGGATGCACCGCGACGGCCATGTCGGCGAGCATGGTCTCGGGCCGGGTCGTCGCGACGTGGATCGCGCCCGACTCGTCCTCGAGCGGATATTTGAAATGCCAGAATTTGGAGGCGATTTCGGTGGTCTCCACCTCCAGGTCGGAGATCGCGGTCTTGAGCCCGGGGTCCCAGTTCACCAGCCTCTTGTCGCGATAGAGCAGGCCGCGATTATAGAGATCGACGAACACCTTGAGGACCGCTCGGCTGAAGCCCTCGTCCATGGTGAAGCGCTCGTTCGCCCAGTCGCAGCTCGCGCCGAGCCGGCGCAGCTGGCGGGTGATCGCGCCGCCGCTCTCGGCCTTCCATTCCCAGACTTTGGCGACGAATTCCTCGCGGCTGAAATCGGTGCGCTTCCGCTGCTTCTCGTTCAGCTGCCGCTCGACGACCATCTGGGTGGCGATGCCGGCATGGTCCATGCCCGCGACCCAGAGCGCGTCCTTGCCCTGCAGCCGCGCGTGACGGGTCAATATGTCCTGCAAAGTGACGTCGAGCGCGTGGCCGATATGGAGCGAGCCCGTCACGTTCGGGGGCGGCATGACGATCGTCCAGGGCTCGGCCTCGGGCCGCTCCGGCCGGAACAGCCCCTCGCCTTCCCAGCGCGCATACCAGCGCGCCTCGATCTCGGCCGGGTCGAACGTTTTGGGCAGCTCGCTCATGCGCGCGCTCTTAGCGCGCTTGGGCGTCTCCGCCACCCCTCCTCAGCCAGCGGTCGAGCCAGCCATGAACCTCGCGATACCATTGGATCGAGTTTTGCGGCTTCAGGATCCAGTGATTCTCGTCCGGGAAGACGACCAGCCGCGAGGGGATGCCCCGGCGCTGCAGCGCGTTGAACACGCCCAGCGACTGGCTGTAGGGGATCCGGAAGTCGCGCTCGCCATGGATGACCAGCATCGGCGTGCGCCAGTTCTGGACGAAGCGGACCGGATTGTTGCGCTCGTAATTCTCCGCCGCGCGCGGCTCGAAATAGGGTCCGCCGAATTCCCATTCGGAGAACCAGAGCTCCTCGGTCTCATAGGCCATGGCGCGCTGGTCGAAGACGCCCGAATGGCTGACCAGGCATTTGAAGCCGTCCGGCCAGTTGCCGGCGATCCAGTTCGCCATGAAGCCGCCATAGGAGCCGCCGAGAGCGCAGGCATTGCCGGTGTCGAGCTGCGGCTCCTCGCGGGCCGCCGCGGCGAGGCCGAGGCGAAGATCCTCGAGCGGGCCGCCGCCCCAGTCGCGGTTGATCGCGTCGGTGAAAGCCTGGCCGTAGCCGGTCGAGCCATGGAAATCGATCGTGACCGCGCCATAGCCCGGCGCCGCGAACACCCACGGATTCCAGCGATAGGACCAGCCGTTGCCGAAGGTGCTCTGCGGGCCGCCATGGATGAGCAGAAGCGTGGGCAGCCGGCCAGTCGCGCCGGCGGGCTTGACGATCTGGCCCCAGACGGTGTCGCCATGGGCGCCGGGGAAGCTGAACCGCTCGACCGTGATCGGATCGAGATCGGCGAGCTTGTCGGCGTTGACCGAGGTCAGCCGCCGCGAGCGGCCGCGGCGGTCGAGCAGATAGAGATCGTCGGGCGCCTGCAGGCTGTTCAGCGTGTAGAGCACGGAGCCATTGGCGAGCGGCGCAACATTGCCGACCGTGCCCGCTTGGGTGAGCCGGGTGATCCGGCCGGTGCGGACGTCGACCCGGAACAGGGGCGTGTCGAGCACCTCGCCGGCGGTGACGTAGAGGCTGCGGCCGTCCGGCGCCCAGGCGATCGAGCCGACCGAACGATCCCATTCCTGGGTCAGCGCGCGGGTCTCGCCGGTCTGGAGGTCGCGCAGCCGGATCACCTGGCGGTCGGCTTCGTAGGTCGGCCGCGCCATGGCGGTGTAGGCGAGCCAGCGACCGTCGGGCGAGACGGCGGGGGTGGTGTCGGTCGCTTCGTTGGCCTCGGTCAGATTGTCGACTCCGGCGCCTTCGCGCGCCGCGTAGATGTCGAGATCGGTCGAATTGGGCTCGGCGCGGCCGCCCTCGCGCAAGGTGAAGAAGAGAGTGCGGCCGTCGGCGCTCCAGGCCAGCTCCTCGCCTCCGCCGAACGGCCTGGACGGCGAATCGCCGGTGAGGTTCGGCGCCACCGGCGTGCCGGCGCCCTGCGGGCGGCCGTCGACGAGCGGGAAGGTGAAGATTCGCGAGCGGGTGCCGGGAGTCGCCCACGTGTCCCAGTGGCGGACGAAGGTCTCGTCATAGACCCGGCCGCTGCCATGGCCGGGCCCCGGCGCCGAGACGTTGGCGCAGTTGAAATCGGCGCACTGCATGTCGCGGTCGGCCCAGAGCGCGATCCGGTCGCCGGTCGGAGCGATCAGGAAGCCCGCGACGTCGGCGGCGAGATCGGTCACCCGCTCGGGCGGGCCGCCCGGCAGCGCCACCCGCCAGAGCTGATCGCTCTCCGAGGCGTTGCTGAGATAGTAGAGCCAGCGCCCGTCGGGCGAGAAGCGCGGGTCATGCTCGTTATGCTCGGGCGAGGACGCGACGCGGACGGGCTCGGCGCCGGCGCGGCGAAGGTCGAGCAGCCACAGGTCGGTTCGGCCGCGATTGCCCTCCAGGTCGGTCTCGCGGAGCTGATAGACCGCCCAATCGCCGTCGGGCGAGACCGCCGGCGCGGCGATTCGCCGCATCGTGGCAAGGTCGGTGGCGGTGATCGGGCGGGCGAAGGCGGCCGAGGCCGGAGCGAGAGCGAGCAGCGCAAGGCCCGCGAGCAGGAGCTTCTTCATGGCGCGCGGCCTAGCACCGCGAGCGTTAAAGGAAAACTAGATGTCGCGGCCGGTGATTCGGGCGACCTCTCGGGAGACGAGCTCCTCGACGATCTCGGGAAGGTGCTGGTCGAGCCATTCCTTCAGCATCGGCCGAAGCATGTCGCGCACCACCGCTTCGAGGGCGCTCGCCTCGGGCGGCAAATCGTTGCGCTGGCGCAGCGTGGACAGCTTGGCGAGACGCTCGCGGCTGGCCGAGGCGGCATCGTCCGACAACAGGCCGCTCGCTTCCGACACCGGATCGTCCAGCTCCAGGACGTCCTCGTCGCCCCCTTCCGGCTCCGCCGCCGGACGCGCGATTCGGCGGGAGGGACGCGGAACGGTCGCCGCGGCGCGATTGTCCTCGGCGATGACGCGTTTGATGGAAGCGAGAATCTCCTCCATCGACGGGTCCTGCTGAATATCCCCCATGATGAGGACCTTATCGCTTATTGGGGCCGCCCTGTCACGGCCCTGTTTACGATCGGCGTCACCGGGCTGTTGGCGTCCGCCGGGACCGTGCGGGTGGCGACGGGCCGGATCCGCGGCCCGTCGTTCCAGTCCGACCAGCTGCGCGAATAGCGTTCGTAATTGATCGTCGGATCGTAGAGCGGGCCGGCGTCGAGGTTCAGGTCGTCGGCCTCCGCCATGCCCATCGCGTCGAGCAGCTGGAAGCCGGCGACATAGGCGTCGCGGCGCGCGGTGACGAGCAGCACCTGGCTGTTCAGCAGTTCCTGCTCGGCGTTCAGAACGTCGAGGATGTTGCGGGTGCCGACCGTCTGCTCGGCGCGGGTGCCTTCGAGCGCGAGCTCGTTGGCGGCGACGGCGATCGTGTTCGATTCGATCGCCTCGTTGGCCGACTGATAGGCGGCGAAGGCGGCGCGGACGTTTGAGACGACCAGCCGCTCGACGGCGATCGACTGTTCGAGCAATCGGCCGCGTATGGCTTGCGACTGGCGAACCCGGGCGCTGGCGGCGCCGCCCTGGTAAAGCGGCAGGCGCAGGGAGAGGCCGACGCCGGCCGTCGTCCGGCTGTTGGGAAATGTGCCTTCCGCCTCTTCGGCGGCCTCGTCGGCGCGGCCGAGGGCGTTGAAATAGGCGCCGCTGCCGACGATGGAGAGGGTCGGCAGCCGGCCTCCGCGGGCGACCCGGACGTCATAGCCGGCTGCTCGGGCCCGCGCCGCGATCGCCGCGAGATCGGCGTTGTTGGCGAGTGCGGTCTCGGTCGCCTGGTCGGGATTGGCCGGCAGCACCGGCAGCGCCGGCGGCGGCGCCAGATCGGGCGGCAGGTTGCCGATTACCCGGCGGTAATTCTCCTCGCTGGCCTCGAGTCGCCCTTCCGCGGTGGCGAGGCTCGATCGCGCGAGGGACAGCCTCGCCTCCGACTGGGCGACGTCGGTGCGGGTCAGATCGCCGACCTCGAATCGGTCGCGAGTCGCCTGCAAATTGGTTTCGAGGACCCGAACCTGGTTGCGGTTCAGCTCGACGATCGAGCGGTCGCGGATCACGTCCATATAGGCGGCGACCGCCTCGGTGAAGACGTCGCCCTCGGTCGCGCGCAGGTCGGCGCGGCCGGCCTCGACCCTGGTGTCGGCGGCGCGGATCGAGTTGCGGATCGTGCCGCCGGCGTAGAGCGGCATCGAGACGTCGGCGCCGGCGTTGAAGTCGCGGCCGTTGCGGCCCCGGCCGATGCCGGCGGTGTTGACCGTCACCAGATCCTGGTTGAGGCCTGCTGACGCATTGACCTGCGGCCGGCCGCGGGCGCGGGCCAGCGCCACGTCCTCATCGGTGGCGCGAAGCGTCTGGCGCTCGGCCATGATGGTCGGGTTGGTGGTGTAGGTCCGGGCCAGAGCCTCGCCCAGCGTCTGCGTCGGCCCCACCGGCGCCGCGGTCGAAGCGGGTGCCGCCATGGTCTGGCCCTGTGCCGCCCCGCCCCACGCAATGGCCGTCAGTGCGACCGCTGCCAACATGCGTCCCCGCATCAAATCACTCCTAGAAACTGAAACCGCGGGGCTTTTCGAACCCCGGCAAACTGGCCGCCGCCGCGTCGGCGAAAGCGGTGGCGCCGAACGCGCCGGAAGCGACCCTGCCGATGCAGAGCCGAGTGATCCCCTCCTCGATCAGGGCGAGCGCGATCTCGCCGCCGTCGGCGACCTGATCGACGATCGCCTGCGGCACATGCTCGACCGCGCCGTCGATCAGGATGAAATCATAAGGCGCACCTTCGGCATGGCCCCTGGCGAGCGGCCCTTTGACGAGCCCGACGCCGGTATCCTCGAGCGCGGTCCTGGCGAAGGCAACGAGCCCGGAATCCTCTTCGAGCGCGACCACCGATCGCGCGAGCCGGGCCAGCACCGCCGCCGAATAGCCGGTCGCCGCGCCGATCACGAGCGCTCGCTCGCTCCCGCCCAGGCGCGCCTCGGTCAGCAACAGCCCGACCGCCATTGGCGGATTGAGAAAGCGGCCATTGCCGAGCGGCACCAAGGCATCGGCATAGGCCAGCGCGCAACGCTCCTCGGGCACGAACCGCTCGCGCTCGACCGCGCCCATGGCGGCAACGACGCGGGGGTCGTTGACGCCCGTCGTTCGCAACTGGCTCGCGACCATGGCGCGGCGCATCGGTTCGAAAGCATGCTCGGTCATCGTCGCGTTTCTACTCGCACAACTGTTTTACTGATGCAATACACTTGTTCGCCCCTGCGGCTTTTATCGGCAAGGTCCGCCGAGGCCAAGCGGAGACTGATCCCCAGCAAGGCAGCAAGAGACGTGCCACCGCGCCCGGTCTTAGATGGATTTACCGCGCATATTCCGGCTGTCCGAAATCGGACGCCCGGCGTCCGGCGCCGGACGCGCTTGGCCGACCGCCGGCGGCTGCTATAGGCGGCGCGGTGGACGCCGCCTCCCCTCGCGACCTGCCGTTCGACCGCCAGCTGCGCCGGCTTCGGCGCGATCGCGCCGCGGCGGGCACGGGAGATGCCGACTACCTCCTGCGGCGCGCGGCGGACGAGCTCATCGATCGACTGGACCTGGTGAAACGGCCCCTCATCGACGCGCTCGATCTGGGCTGCGGGACGGGCTACCTCACCACCCGCCTGCGTGAACGCGGGCTCACCGTCACCGCCGCCGATCCGGGCGCCCTCTTCGCGGCGCGAGCCGGCGGCTTGCAATGCGACGAAGACGAGCTGCCCTTCGGCGAGGCCAGGTTCGATCTGATCACGTCGGTCGGCACGCTCGACGGCGTCAACGACCTGCCCGGCGCCCTCCTGCTGATCCGCCGGGCGCTACGGCCGGACGGCCTCTTCCTGGCCGCCTTGGCCGGCGCCGGCAGCCTTCCCGCCCTGCGCGGCGCCATGCGCGCGGCGGAGGAAGCCGAAGGTGGGGAGGCGTCGCCGCGCATCCATCCGCAGATCGACGTGCGCGCGGCCGGCGACCTGCTCGGCCGGGCCGGCTTCGCCTTGCCGGTCGCCGATCTGGATGGCCTGACCGTGCGTTTCTCTTCCTTCCTCCAGCTCATCGCCGATCTGCGCGGCATGGCCGCGACCAACATCCTGCATAGCCGAGGCAAAGCGTTCGGCCGCCTCGGCCTCGCCGCCGCGATCGCCGATTTCGAGGCGCGCGCGGATCCGGACGGAAAGACCGGCGAGCGGTTCGAGATCCTCTATCTGAGCGGCTGGGCGCCCGGGCCCGGCCAGCCGAAGCCCGCCCGCCGGGGCAGCGCCACCGCCTCGCTCGCCGACGCTCTGAAGCCGAAAAGCTAGAGCAGAGCCTCCAGCAGGCCGATCAGCGGCTGGTCCGCCGGCGGCATCTCCGCCGCGACCATATCCTCGGTCCGAAGCCATTTGAGCGCGCTGGCGTCCAGCGCCCGCGGCTCTCCCCGCCAGGCCCAGCAGAGATAGAGGAGAAGGATCATGTGGCGGCCGCCGACCGGCGCGCTGGCGAAACAGGCCGGCACGAGCGCGGCCTGGTCGACCGCGATTCCCAATTCCTCGTTCAGCTCGCGCGCCAGTGCGGCTTCCGGCAGCTCGCCCTCCTCGACCTTGCCGCCGGGAAATTCCCACAGCCCGGCCATGGCCCGCCCCGGCGCCCGCTGCTGCAAAAGCACGCGGCCGGAATCATCGACCAAAGCCGCCGCCACCACCGTCATTGTCGGATTTTTTTGCAAGGAGGGCGCTTCCGCTAGGGCTTCATTAACTGTGCCTGGGTTAAGTTACGTGCGCACGGGCGCTCATGCCCACGAACAAAGGGCAATGCGATGCGGCGTTTCTTCGGGATATTCAAGGATCAGCGCGGCGCGACCGCGGTCGAATACGGGCTTATCCTCGCCATGATCTTCCTCGCCATGATCGGCGCGCTCAGCTCGTTCGGAACCGCCGCCACCGGCATGTGGGATTACATCGCCAACGAGGTGATGGACGCCTGATTTACCCGCCCCGGCATTAAATGTTTGGAAACCTACACCGTATAAACCGAGCATAGCTGACCCAAGAGCCAAGCGCGGGCAGCATGGAAGTGTGGACTTCCAGAATGTGGAACCAAGGAGACCGGAAATGCTGTTCATTCGCAAGCTCATCAAAGACAAGAAGGGCGCCACCGCCATCGAATATGGCCTGATCGCCGCTCTGATCGCTGTTGCCGCCATCACGGCCATGCAGGGCCTGGGCACCCAGCTCAGCAACACCTTCAACGAGGTTTCGTCGGAGATGGCGGGCTAAGCCCTCCAACCGATCGATAAATGTTGAAAGGGCGGCGGAAGCAATTCCGCCGCCCTTTTCCTTTGCGCGTCAGGCGATGTCGAGGAACTTGGCGCGGCGCTGGGCGCGGACTTCCTCGCCGCCAAGCGCCGCGAGCGCGTCCAGCTCCTCGCCGATCGCCTCGCCCAAAGCGGCGATCGCGACCGACGGCTGGCGATGAGCGCCGCCCATGGGCTCGGTGACGATCCGGTCGACGACGCCGAGCTGCTTCAGATCCGCCGCGGTGATCCGCATCGCCTCGGCGGCTTCCGCGGCCTTCTCGCCGGTCCGCCAGAGGATCGAGGCGCAGCCTTCGGGCGAGATCACCGAGTAGACGCTGTGCTCCAGCATCAGCACCCGGTTCGCCGCGGCGATGGCGATTGCGCCGCCCGAGCCGCCTTCTCCGACGATCGCCGCGACCAGAGGCACGCCCAGCGCCAGGCATTGCTCGGTCGAGCGGGCGATCGCCTCGGCCTGGCCGCGCTCCTCGGCCTGGACGCCGGGAAAGGCGCCGGAGGTATCGACCAGGCTGACCACGGGCAGGCCGAACCGGTCGGCGAGCCGCATCAGCCGGATCGCCTTTCGATAGCCTTCCGGCCGGGCCATGCCGAAATTGTGTCGGAGCCGGCTGGCGGTGTCGTCGCCCTTCTCGTGGCCGATGACGACCACCTTGCGCCCGTTGAAGCGGCCGAGGCCGCCGAGGATGGCCTCGTCCTCGCCGAAATTGCGGTCGCCGGCCAAGGGCACGAAATCCTCGACCAGAGCGGCGACATAATCCTTGAAATGCGGCCGCTCCGGATGGCGGGCGACCTGGGTCTTCTGCCACGGCGTGAGCCTGGCGTAAGTGTCGCGCAGCAGGCGCTCGGCGCGCTCCTCGAGCCGCTCGATCTCGGCCTCGATATTGGGCTCGCCGGCGGAGGCGGTGTCGCGAAGCTCGGCGATCCGCGCGTCCAGCTCCGCGATCGGCTTTTCGAAATCGAGGAAGGTAGCCATGAGCGGCGCGGGTTAAGCGCGCTTGCGCGGCGCGTCAACGAGCGGGTGGCGGCTATTGACCAGGTCGATCAGCCGGCGCGAGTCGACATGGGTGTAGATCTGGGTGGTGGCGATGTCGGCATGGCCGAGCAGCATCTGCACGGCGCGCAGATCGGCGCCGCCTTCGAGCAGATGGGTGGCGAAGGCGTGGCGAAGGACGTGAGGGCTGATCCGGTCGGGCGGGATTCCGGCGTCGGCGGCGAGCTCTCGGACCAGCTGGTAGAGGCGGACTCGGCTCAGATGCTTCTTGCCCGAGGGGAAAAGGTAGGGTGAGTGGCGCGGCACATGCGCGGCATGGGCGGCGACCGCCAGGCGGGCGCGGTCGGAGATCGGCACCAGCCTTTCACGGCCACCTTTGCCCTTGAGAATGAGGAACGGCTTGTCGGGAGAAACCGCGGCGCGCGGCAGCGAGACCAGCTCCGTCGCGCGAAGGCCGG
>Ga0190274_10000391_pt1 | contig 27093 bp, 21 predicted proteins | sample Popmic531T_FD_133002 | JGI IMG/M metagenome (GOLD analysis project Ga0190274, IMG submission 133002) | Populus adjacent soil microbial communities from riparian zone of Yellowstone River, Montana, USA - 531 T | ecosystem: Environmental > Terrestrial > Soil > Riparian zone | place: USA: Montana... | reverse complement strand
TACGTTCGATACGTTTACAACAGGAACCGGATTTACAGTTACGGTTACGAATGCCGTGCTGCTACATCCATTCACGTCGGTACCGGTAACCGCATACGTAGTTGAAGATGCAGGGGTCACTATTATTGAACCTGTCGTGTTTCCTGAAGGACTCCAGTTATAAGTAGATGCGCCTGTCGCTGTCAATGCAGTTGACTGACCAATACATATTGCTAAATTGGGAGTAACATTCACAACCGGCAGCTGATTAACTGTCACTAATACAGAAGCTGAACCGGTACAACCGTTTGCATCGGTACCCACTACTGAATAAGTGGTACTGGATGTAGGCGTCACTGTTAACGGGTTGAGAGTCTGACCTCCCGGTGTCCACGAATAAGTAACTCCTCCTGTAGCTGTAAGGGTTACAGAACTACCGAGACACAAGGATTGGGTGGCACCTGCACTTATTACCGGAGGAGGGTTGATTCCAATATTCTGAATCAATGTAGCGGTACAACCAAAACTGTTGGTAATAGTGAGTGATACATTGTAATTACCGGAAGCAGGGAAAGTTATTGTTGGATTTTGAGAAGTGGAAGTCTGACCATTTCCAAAATCCCAGTTCCAGCTTGTGATTGTACCTCCACCTGCTGATGAGCCATCAGTAAATGTGACACTTGCTCCCTGACAAAGTAAAGTTGAACTGGTAAATGATGGTACCGGCATTGGATTTACAATTACCTGTTGTGTAACTGAATCCACACAACCGAGGCTATCACCGGCAACCAGTGTTACGTTATAAGTTCCGGGATTTGTATAGGTAACTGAAGGATTCTGGCCATTTGAAGTTTGTCCGTTTCCAAAATTCCATTGTAGTGTATAGTTTCCAGCAGGTGATGTGGTACTGTTAAACGAAATCACTGAACCTGCGCAACCGGTGCCTGGAGTGAAACTGGCAATGGCAGCTACATTTATGACAACAGGCTGTATGATTGTATCAATACAACCAAGGTTGGTTGCAATTATCAGTGTTACATTATATGTACCGGGTCCTGGAAAGGAATGCGTCGGGTTTTGAACTGTAGCAGTTCCCGTTCCTCCAAAATTCCAGTTCCATGAAGTGATAACTCCACCAGGTAAGGTAGATTGATCAGTAAATTGAACAGGAGAATTTGGACAATTACCGACAGCAGTAAATGCAGCAGTTGGAACGAATGCATTGATAACTTCCACTGTATCCTGATTGGAACAAACTCCATCATTCACTGTTACGATGTAGGTACCCACTCCCACTGTTTGCACAGGAAGCGTAACACCATTACTCCACAAATAAGTATAATTTCCGGTTCCTCCGGAAGCAGTAACATTCAAAGTCGCAAGGTCATTACAGGCAATAAGCTGATCAGGGCCAGCATTCACATTGATCCCGTTGACGGTGATACAATATGAATATACCTGTTGTCCATTCATAGGACATGCATTATCTTTCACCGTCACTGTAAAACAATAAGGATTATTGGAAATGTCACTGTTTGATGGCGTCCAGCAAAAAGTCCCTGTTGGCCTGGTTCCACCGCTAGTAGTGAAAGAGGCTCCGGGGATACTATTATCCCAATTCACAGACACATTCTGATTTGCATCAAGATCTGCTGAATTAATATTGAAACAAAGTTGTTGTCCTGCACAAACAGAAACATTAAAATCATTTGTTCCATTGATACCGGTAAGTGTAGGCAGGTTGTTGTTACAATTCAGAACTGTAACCTGAATATCACGCTCTACAGACCCGATGAGTATTCCGTTTCGATATTCCTTCACCAACACAGCCATCACAGAAATTTCAAGATTGGTTGGTGTCATACAAATATCACCGGTCGCAGTATTGAATGTAATCGGAGGTGATGAAGTAAGCGGGTTTGAAGCATTAAACGGAGCATTATATGAAACAGTTGAACCGGCATTTTGCAGCGGTGTTATCAAAGAATACACCAGTGAATCTCCATCAGCATCATAGGCACCATGATTAAAGCAAAATTGCTGCCCAAGGCATGCAAAAGGTACCGGTTTGTTTGAGAATGTTGGAGAGTTATTACAAGGTGAAAGTGTATTATTTAATGTTGCATATATGTAGAAGGTATTTGAGGAAGGAGCAGAAATGTTTGTGATGGCAGCATTACGACAGCACAGATTATAACTGAATACCCAGTCGTTACATTGCATTGGCAGAGTCACAACTCCTTCATATACCCACTCCTGGATACCGGTATACACACCACCATTACATGAGGATACCGCAGTCGAGCATAAAGGGGTTACTTCCTGACCAGTTCCAGGAACCGGATGACAGGTAACTCCAAGGTTCTGGCTGCATGAAGCAGATTGAATCGAAACATACACAGTTCCCGGCGCGGAAATTCCAATACAATCCCTGTAAAATGAAACACGCATACGGTACGTGTTCCCTCCCAGGCACTCGTAGGTGAGATCAGCTCCCATGGCATGACTGGCTTCTGCCACTCCGGAGTGCAGGAGTAATCCGGCAATCAGCGTCAATGCAAGGGTTAATCGTTGTAGATGTTTACTCATTTTATTGGAAATTATCGATGTGATATCGTTGTGTCTCTTTTATGTTAATGTATCAGAAACAAAAATATCCCTAAGTCAACCCGGGTATTGAAAAGAATCAGGTAGCATCGGCGAATTGTAAGGTTCGAAAGGGAAATGGTCAGAAATTAATTTCCTGAAAATGGCTGTAATGCAGCAAAATCAATAGTTGCAATTATTTATACCTCCTGAAAAATATTTAAGAAGGCTCATGCAATGTGTAAGAAAAAGTAAAAATTAATTCAATTCGAAATCACTTTGTGCTTATGCAATGATTTAGTATCAAATCCTACATAGAGGAAAATGCACCAAAATTCAATTATAAAATATATTCTACAGTGATTTTTACAGAATTAAAACTTTCCGGAAACCAACAATTTTTATGCCGAAAAAAACATCATGAATTGCCATACACTTTCAGTACTCCTTCACGTAATTCGGATCCTTCATCAGAAGAGACAAACAAAATTGTTTGTGCGATCTTTTCCGGAGAAACCCATTTTGAAAAATCTGCATTGGGATCTGATTTCCTGTTATCAGGTGTATCAATTGTGGAAGGGACGAGTACAGTGGAAACCACACCATTTTTCTTCCCGGCCTTATTGTAAATTTCAGATAATTTTATGATGAGCGATTTACTCAATGCATAAGAAACCATATTTACTCCGGCAGCGGATTCAACTGCTGGCCTGGCTCCCATAAAAAACAACCGGCCACCACCCTGATTTTCCATTTTAAGAAATACCTGTTTTGAAAAATAATAAGCAGTTTCAAAATTCAGTTTAAACATGGCATCCAGCTCTGCTTTTCCTGTGGTTTTAAAATCGCCCATCGAAAAACCACCTGCAAGAAAAACCGCAACTTCGATACTCGGGTACATTGCACATATTTCTTCGCATAGCTGATTGACTTCTACCTCAGAGCCCAGGTCTACTTTATGAATTTCCAGGTTGTCGTGTTCAATTTCCGACACAGACTTATTCGACATACCTACGATGGCAATAACATGATATTGCTGCTCTAAAAAAGCACGACAAACAACTTTTCCCAAGTTGCCGGAAGCACCGGTTATAATTACATTTTTCATAAATATTTCCTGGATGGATGACAAAAATAACTAAAATAAGTTTAAAGTGACAAGTGAAAAGTGACAAGTGACAAGTTGGTTCTATGAAAGTATTGACATTTGTTTCCAAAATAATAATAAAGTGACGAGTAGCGAGTGGCGCGTGACGAGTTACTAAAAGAGTGACAAGTGACAAGTGTAAAGTGACAAGTTGGTTACTGAGAAAGTATTGACATTTGTTTCCAAAATAATAATAAAGTGACGAGTAGCGAGTAGCGCGTGACGAGTCAAAAGTTACCGGGCTTCACAACTGTTCTGGGCAAAGATTATTTTGTATATCTTGTTCGCCCATTTTTTGATGACCGATGACCGATGACCGATGACCGATGACCGATGACCGATGACCGATGACCGATGACAAAAATGCCCGGAAACATTAAAGTTACCGGGCATCAAACAAATAAGCAATCGTGAACCACACTTTCACTACACTATTTGTCATTACACACAAAATAATTCATACTACACTACACTTTTCTTTTTTTACCTGCGATGGTAAATACTCTTGATATGTTAAATCCAAGGTGAATATCTCCTTTGCTCCATTTTCCGGTTGTTTCAGTAATGAATGTTTTTTCATTCATGGCAGGTGCATTCGTGAAATGCAACTGAAATACGTGCCCTCCTGTTTCGATATCAATTCCCAGAGACAATGGCGATGTGTATTGCGGAGCCAGCTGATCGGGAAATATGTAAAAATAATCACCGGTGATTGCAAGACGTTGCGTCAATTTAACCCTGGTGCCAACTTCAATTGCAAATACATCGTGTTTATCACCTGTGTTTTCTACAATATTGCGATGCACCATGATAGGGCTTATTTGGAGTGAAAACCCATCCGAGAATTTTCTTCCTACAATCACCTGGTAGTAATACCCAAGTCGTGATGAATAATAATTCTGACGTTCTGGCTCCTTCCATTTAAGCATGTTCATTGTCATACCAGCAATGGCTTCAACAGTAACCGGAATGTTTTTAGCACCTTTTGATTGCCAGAGTAGTTTGTATTTCAGAAACCCATCAATTTCCTTGTACAATGAACTTCTCCCCACTCCTACTGTGAACCGGTCGGTGATGCCATAATCAAGCCCGAGACGAATGGTAGCCTGATCGAGACCGAAGAGTTCATAACCACCTCCGTTGAGAGTTCCAAATCTGTGCATGATTCTGAAATCAAGCACTCCTCCTGCGACATGTTCAATCGAATGCGAGCCAATGACTCTTGTCGATTTGAAAGCATTTTTAATTCTTTCCACCGCAAGCGTATCCTCACCCAGTAAACTCAGAAGGTCATCCTGGCTAAAGCCCTTGACAGGAATAAACAATAAACAGGATAATACTAAACATCCAAAATACTTCTTCATGCAATTATCAACCTGCTATTTGGATGTAAACAATTCGTAATTAAGATTCACTTCAACACTAACTGATTCTGCAATTTTATCCTTAACCACACTCGGAATTACAATATCAAAATCTTTGATTACAAGACTGAAAGCAGAAGTTGCTGATATTTTTCCATTCTTAATTTCGATGGTACCTGAAGCAGAAATTTCTTTGGTAACTCCGTGCAAAGTCATTTTTCCGGATACTTTCACAGGATAAGTTCCATCAACAGTCCATTTTACATCCGAATTATTTTGAATGGAACCCTTGAACGTTGCTTTTGGAAATTTGTCTGACTCCACATAGTTCTCATTGAAGTGCTCCTGCATAAGGGCTTTTTCAAATTCAAATGCTTTCATCAGCACAGAAAATTCAATTTGTCCGGTAGCAATATCAAGTATGCTGGTTACTTTTTTATTCACACCTTCAATTTGTTCCATCGGAGCTTTAGAAACAAATTTTACTTTACCCTCTTTAGTGTAATATTGAGTTTGTGCCTGAGCAACGGAAGTGACAAACAAAATTACAGCGCACAGATAAATTAATTTTTTCATAGAATTCTATATTAAGTTTAGATTAAAAATTTTGAAATTATATCATTTTACAATTACACCGCGGGTCAACACAACATCCATTGAAATTCCTGTGCATTCGGCTTTGACTTTAATGGAATCACCCGTTTTATAATTTTTGTAGTCGATTGTTTGATTTTTATTCATTCCGATGTTCACACTGAACATCGGGTTTCCGGTTGCCAGTATTACGCTCAGATCACCGCTGTCACCTATACTGAACTCCCTGATTTCACCTCTTACTTCAATAATTTTGCCAAGATATTTTGCATTGGCTTCCGATTCGTTTGTATCGAAGTAATCGTATAATTCATCTGATGTCAATGAATATGCTGCATCGGCATCGGCCAATCCTTCCACAGGTTTCATGTACATGTAATAAGCATATCCACCTGCAAGAACAATTAAAAGGAACACTATCAATAAGATCTTTTTCATTGGTTTAGTTGTTAGGGGAACCTTCCTGTACCCATTTTCCAATTTTCAGGATATTGCAATCGTTAAGCATTGCACCTCCCTGGGGCATTGCGGAAAATTGGGGATCATGGGTTATAGCACCCATTAGCTTTCCGGAACTTGCCTGTGCGGCAACATCCGCATAAGAATCGAGAATTACACTACCCTGTTGTGAAGCATTGCTATGACACACATTACAATTCTGATCAAGTATTGGCTTCACGGTAAGGGTATATGTTACATTGGACGTATCACACACGGCACCTGTTGCAGGATATAATTCCTCTTCCACATCATAATAGCAACCGTTGATTACTGATACCGGTACAATTAAAATTAATATCCACAAAAATCGTTTCATCACAATTTCATTTAATTATTCAAAGCACCATCGCTGATCCATTTTCTGAACATGGCAATTTCACAGTTATTCAATTGTACTCCACCCTTCGGCATTGGCTGAAATAACGGATCATGAGTTACTGCACCAAGCAATTGACCGGAGGCTGCAGCACTCGAAACACCTGCATAATTTGTCAACACAATATTCAGATTTGATGGCTGAGATGTTATATGACAATTCACACATTTGCTTTGAATGATAGGATCAATGTCACCTGTAAAGCTCACCGAAGTTGAATCACACGGTCCGAGATTGTCATCACAATGAAGATTTTGCGCACCTTGTGCCAACCACAATGAAATAAGTGTGTATTCTTCATAGGTCAATTGCGGTGAAGTAGCTGGTGGCATGCGTTCTGAAGGATCTGATTCATTAATCATTTCCCAGAAATCACTGTCGTAAGGATCAGATGTTTCAATATCACCAGTGTTCATCACGTTATCATAACTTGTCAGCACCACACCATCTTCCTGAGTGATTGCATTGTGACAACCGGTGGTAGCGCAATTGTTAATGAGGATCGGAAGCACCTGCTGATCAAAATAAACTAAATTCGGATTACAGGGAATACCATTTCCGTTTCCATTTCCATTATTACCATTTCCTGAAATTGGTACAAGCGGTTCGTGTTTACAACCTGAAAGCAAACCCGCGCACAAAATAGCGATCAGCAAAATCACTGCATACCATAAATCATGCAATTTGAAATTATAGGACTCAGAACGTTTAAATCGTGTCATTTCTTTACTCCATTGAATAACTCTAAACAAAGTTACTTCGCAAAAAAATCATACTGGAATAAAGCTTGCCGAACAGGTAAAAAGAGCAGCTGAGCCGGAAATATCAGTTAGAAGATCCTGTGAGCCAGGATTTGAAATTTGCCGACCTTTCTGTACTTACAATAGTTTCGATAGGTGTTTCAGGATTTAACAAAAGCTTAACTCTTGACTTTGAATAAGTTACCATTTTTGCAATGGCCTTTATATGAACAATGAACTGCCTGTTGATTCTGAAGAAAACTGCTGGGTCGATGATTGCTTCCAACTGGTCGAGGTTTTGATCAATCGGGTATGATTTGGAGTCAAAAGTGCAGAGAAAATTGATTTTACTTTCGGTATAAAAATATGCCACATCATTTACTTCCACAGCTTTTATGGTATCCCCAAATCTGATCAGGATTCGTTTTTGAAAATCAGATTTTCCTTTGATGAGATCCAGCAATTTCCCGTAATCAACTTTGTCATTTGTTCCTTTTTCTGAAAGTGTTTTATATTTATCCAATGCACCGGAAAGTTCCTCCTTCTTTACAGGCTTCAGGAGATAATCAATACTATTTACCTTGAAAGCCTGAATCGCATACTGGTCAAATGCGGTTGTGAAAATAACAGGACAGTCAGGAGTGACCTCATCAAAAATTTCAAAACTAATTCCATCACCTAACTGTATATCAAGAAAAATCAAATCAGGATGAGTATGTGTTTTCAAATAATCGATCGCAGATTTTACACTCACCAGATGATCGGTCATGACTGCATCAGGCCAGATTTCCTGCACCATTTTTTGAAGTCGCGATGCGGCAGGATCCTCATCTTCAATAATCACATATTTCATAATACTTTTATTTATCGCCGATTAATGGAAGTTTCACAATGAAAGAATCGTCAGTTTTTTCAATAATTATTTCTGCATTTTTTATCAGCAGATACCTGTTTTTCAAATTCTGCAAACCGATTCCGGTAGACGGGTCTTTTGTATATTTCGGATTGATGTTATTTTTAACAACAAGATATTCATTATTTTCTTCAGTTATTTCAACAACAAGTTTTGTCTCACGGGAAACGGAATTGTGCTTAAGGCAATTTTCAATTAAAATCTGAATTGCCAGAGGGGGAATCAGGCAATGTTCTCTTACTTTTTCAGACAAGCGGATGTGGACTTTGAAGTTACTTCCGTAACGTTTCTGTTGCAGGAAAACATAGGATTCCACCAGTTCAAGTTCTTCCTTAATGTATATCAGATCCTTTTCGCGGTAAGTGAGAATGCATCTAAAAAAGTCAGATAATTTATTTACGTATTCTATTGCAATTTCCCGATCATCCTCTATAACGGTAATGAGTGTATTAAAACTGTTGAACAAAAAATGCGGGTTAACCTGGTTCTTCAATATTTCATATTGCGATTCAATTTTTTCCTTCTTTAAACGTTCAATAGATTTTAACCGCCGGTCGCGGTAACGAATATAAAAATACATGAACACAAGTACAATGACAGTACACAAGAGAATAAACCATGGTTGCTCCCAAAACGGATATTCAATTTCAAAACTATACGAAACCACATTGGAATTGGAAAAATTATTGTTTACTGAAGTCCGCAACATGAAAATATAATTTCCTGATCTCAGGTTTGGGAAAGTGATAAATCTGTCCCTTGTGGTAATCCACTCCCGGTTGTAACCTTCCAGTTTGTACTGGTAACTTACCCGTTGAGGGTCCGCAAACCAAAGTGTGCTGTATTCAAATGAAATATGATTTCGATCGTAATCAAATACTTTAGACGCACTGGTATCAACTTTCTCCAGGAAGCAAAGCACATTATTAATCCGAAGCACGGGTTTCTGTTCACCGATTCGTTGTTCAAGATTTAATTTAATTATTCCATTGGTAGTACCTATCCAGACATTACCGCTCTTGTCGGCATCCGTCACATTCAAATCGGGATCGATTACACCGATGCCCATTTCACTTCCATACCACTGCAAATAAAAATTATCGGGATTGAGTACATCAATTCCTTTTTTATGCACAACTATTATATTGCCTTTACTGTCGGTGACAAGTGAAGTCACATTCAGGTCGTTCAATCCCTGATCCACCGAAATATTTCTGAATGATTTGCCATCGAACCGGTAGATGCCATTTCCCGAACTGCTGATCCAGAGGAAGCCTTTGTCATCTTCCGCAATTGAATAAATAACCTTACTCTTCAATCCATCCAGTCCACTGTAATTATTAAATTTTCCATTCTCATAACTGGTAATTCCTTTTCCATCAGTACCAAACCAAACTCGGTTTTTCGAGTCGACAAAAACCTTATAAACAAAATTATTTCCTAACCCGTGCTGTTCGTTATAACTGGTAAAAACTACAGGTGAATCCATCAGGGAATCCTGCAAATCACATTTTGAAACACCTCCAAGTGTAGCAAACCAAATTTCCTTTCCGTAACCATCAATTGATAACACACTTGCATTTACCAAACCTTCTTTTTCAGAAAAATTCCGCCACTTTCCCTTTACAGGATCATACCGGTATACTCCGAAATCAAATGTTCCCATCCATAAAAAACCGTATGAATCTTCATACATTGAAATCACATTCAACTTTTCATGAATGCCTGCTTTCACAGGAATATCCAAACGAAATCCATCTTTCAGATTTTTCTTAAAGCAGTATAGGCCCGAATCATTACTAAACCAGATTTTATCATTTCGATCAATAAGCAAAGTGTGGATGGTGTTCAATTTCCTGCCATTGATCATAGGCTTAAATTCAATCTCTTCACCGGGTGAGAGGAACAACTCTCCTCCTGCTCCTATCCATATATTACCCTCATGGTCCTTCAGCATCGCATTCACATTTGTGCCGATAAAACCTGCTGAATCGGAAAATTGTCGTGTGCGCCTTTCTGCCTGAAATTCAAAATCCACAATTCCAAATTTCTGTGTGCCAAGCCAGAATTCATTGTCGAGTTTGGCAATAGCAGTTATTGGTCCCTGCGACCAGTCGCTGAATTGTTCAGTAAATTCAAATCGTTCTGATTGAAAATTATACAGACAAAAACCTTTTTCCTCCATACAAATCCCAATAGTATTTCCAGGACCTCTGGTCACCTGCCTGATAATATTGTCGGGCAATCCATTTTTGGTATTGATATTCCGGAATTTAAATCGCTGCCGTTCTCTTGTCACTACTGTAAGACCTGCATCACTACCAATCCACAAACGCCCACGGTAATCAGTAGTAATGCAATAAATGTAATCGTCGGCTATTCCATCCTTAACCCTATAATTCATCACAGAGTCATTCAGAATCCGGTATAAACCTTCTCCGGTAGTGGTAAACCATATTTCGTTTTCAACAGTAGCTGTAATACTGCTTATCGGAACATTCACATTGTATGGAACAGTTGACTTCAACACCACTTCATCCTTCACAATGGTGAATAATATTCCATTTGAAGTACCTGCTACAATCCCACCTCCATTCAATGCAGCAATTGAGGTAATATTTTTATCATTGATTTTAACAGGAAGTTTTTGCCTCACGAAATTCAATCCGTCGTTCTTGAAAATTCCTTCATTGGTAGCCAGCCAAATAAATTTTAGTGTATCCTGGCAAATGGCATTAATCCTGAAACCTGTATTGGTGGCAGGGAGCGGCACTTGCCGGAAATAAGGATCCTGGGCAATCAGTTTTACCGATCCCCACAGCATAAAAAATAAAACAAGAAATATTATTCTCTGCCGGTTCATTTCAAATCAGAACCGGTTTCAACACTGCATCCATTTCAACAAGAATTTCAGGTGCTATTTTTTGAAATACAATTCTGGGAATTTTAATATTATGATCCTGCAGTGGAATAAGAAAATTGGACTTCACCAAAATCACATCATTTTTTATTTCCAAAGTACTTCTGATAATGCGTTCTGAATTCACACCGTGCACATTCAAAATTCCTTTCGCCCGTACTTCATACAAACCAGGTTTTGAATAATTAATCAACTCAATAATTTTTCCTGAAAAGGTAGCTACCGGATAAGCTGTGCTTTCCATATAATTTTCATAGAAATGTTGCTGTTGCAGCGGACTGTTAAATCCTTTAAAGGAATTTATAGAAACTGAAAATGCAAATGTGTTGTTTGTGGTATCAATTGCCCCTTTGAGCTGACCACTTTTTGCAGTGATTGTTTCGAGAGGTGCCTCCGAAATAAACACAATGTTGCCCGAACTGGCTTTATAAACTGTTTTGGGAACAGGATCCAGCAATGAAAGAATACTGATTAATCCTAAAGCCCAAAACCCTGAAATCAAGTTCAGCATTTTTAATATTTTATTTGTAAAGTTAAAGAATATTGGGGCATTGTATCCGATCTGATTAAAAGAAAATAGCCACCTGAAGTTTCTGCTTCATCAGTCATCCCCCTCACTGAAAAAAAGTGATTGGTTGGATGTTGGATCCTATTTTGGTAATCGAAAATTACCTTACAAGAGTAACCATTCCATTCCTTACAGGTGAACCAGGTTCGTTAAAGATACGGATCACATAAGTATACACACCCTCCTGAACCGGTTTGCCATTTAAATCATTTCCTTTCCACTTATCGAATGGCCCGGACGTATGAAAAACCTGCTGACCCCACCTGTTATAGATTTGCATTTCATACCCGGCAATTGAATATCCGGATACCATGAAATCATCGTTTCTGCCATCTCCGTTAGGTGTAAAAGCATTCGGAATATAGTATGTAATAATATTCTCTACGATCAGCTCTTTTGAAATACTGTCGGTGCAACCTTCGCTGCTCATGACTTCCAGGCGGATTTTATAATAACCTGGTTCCACATAAGTATGAGAAGGAAACTGCAAATCAGAGATTGTGCCATCACCAAAATCCCAGAACCAGGAAGTAGCGTTTACCGATGCATCAATAAAATTAAAGAAAGGATTCAGGATTGTAGTTTGCGGAGGATCGGTTGTAAATGCAGGATCTGGTAAAGGATTGACTACAATCTGGGTGGAATATGTTCTTGGAGTAGAACAGGAATCTGACACGGTAAGGGTATACGTAGCAGTCTGGAAAGGTGTGAAAATAAAAGAATCACCATTACCCAGGCTATTATCCACAGTCAGGTAATATGGACCACCATTACCACCTGTTGCGCTGGCAGTCAATATTACTTCTTCACCAAAACAAATAGCTGCAGGAGCTGCAATCAATGGTTCCAGTGGTGGAAGGCGGTCAATGATAATTTGATTTGATAATGCGGGATTCAATGCGAGGCATTTTTCAGAAGAAGTGAGTTGCAACTGCACTGTGTCTCCATCTAAAAATAAAGAACTGATAAGCGAATCAATATTACTTCCTACCCCACCACCATTCAGAAGCCATTGGTAACCGGGATTGAGTCCGCCAAAAACAGTAGCTGCATTGTAAGTGATTTCCATTCCATCACAGAACACACCCGGAGGATTTGCAGAGATAACTGCAACAGGAGTCAGCAGCGGATCGATCACAGCCGTTAATTTATTGGAAGTATCAGTGGTAGGAAGAGCACAAAATGCGGATGATTCCAATATCACATCAATGATGTCATTATTATTTAATTGATCAGTTGCAAATACAGATCCAACTATTCCATTAGGTACGCCGTTAACCCTCCATACAAAATTAGGCAATGAGCCACCTCCGGTATATGCGGTACTGAATGATAATGAATCGCCATCGCACACTGAACCTGAAGGTGAAATATTGATTGTGATATCAGGTGCTATGTTAGGACTTATCTGAACCGTTATAGTATTTGAAGTCGCACCCGGCACTGCCAGACACATTTCAGAAGAGGTGATATGCACATTAACCAAATCCCCATTCGAAAGAGTTGCTGAATTTAAGAATGAGGAATTGCCTCCGGTTGCAACTCCATTCACGGACCACTGGTATATAGGTGAAGAGCCTTCATTGACTGCTGCAGAACTGAACGACAGTAAATCACCGGGACAAACAGCACCGAGAGGATTCACAGTGATACTTACTGAAGGAGTCAGAATCGGAAGTACATTGGTGATAATAGTATTGGTTGTATCAGAAGGATTGGTAAGGCATTGGTAAGACGATGTTACAATCGCTTTGATGGAATCGCCATCATTGAAAATACCGGCATAAGCAGGGGCATTAGTGCCAACTGCCAAATTATTCAAATACCACTGGTATACAGGTGCTGCGCCACCGTTTGTGACAGCTGTTGAAAACGAAATTGAATCTCCTGCACACACCGGACCGCCAGGTGTTATGTATACTGCAGCTGCGGGGGTAAGTATAGGTAAAATATCAGCAATTACAGTATCTGAACCTATTGCAGGAGGACTCGCACAAATCGCATTGCTCCACATCACCACCCTGATAGAATCACCATCATTCAATGTGGAAGTTGTGAATGTAGAGCCCGATGCTGCAGCAACACCATTTATTTGCCATTGGTATACAGGACCTGCTCCACCATTGACTGGAAAAGCTGTGAGTGTGACAGACTGTCCTTCGCACACAGGCCATCCAGGACTGGTATTAAATGAAACTTGCGGAACTGAAAGAGGAATTACATCGACAATAATATTATTAGACGCAACCACAGGAGGCATCGGGCAATTTGCTGAAGATGTAAGTTGTACACTTATCACATCTCCATCAATCAGCAAGTTTGAGGAATAGGTAGCACTGTTTGGGCCTACCGGATTTCCATTTACATACCACTGATAACCCGGACTGGCACCACCTAACAAAGGTGTAGCAGTAAAACTAAGCATTGTGCCCTGGCAGAATGATCCGGGAGTATTTGACACAATTGAAACCGAAGGATTGATCAGTGGCAATACCAACATCATTATCTGATTCGATTTTGCTACAACAGGTGAAACACAACTCTGATTGGATGTGACCTGTACCTCGACTCTATCACCATCCACAAGAGTGGAAGTTGAAAAAGTAGTACTGTTGGTACCTACATTGATTCCGTTTATCTGCCATTGATAAAATGGTGCAGTTCCTCCGTTTACTGATGTGGCGGTGAATGTGACAAGTGTACCTGCACAATTCAAATTGGAAGGACTCACTGTTATGTTTGCGGATAGAATTGAAAGAGGATTGACCGTAACAGGAATTATGTTACTTGTTGCTGTTACAGTTGTAAGACAAAGCAGACTTGAAGTCATGAGTACACTTACCTGATCGCCATTGTTGAGTGAAGCTGTTGCCCATGACGAACCTACAAATCCGGTAAAGACACCATTTACGAACCATTGATAAGCTGGAGCAGTACCTCCTGATACCGGACTTGCTGTAAAAACAATATTGTCATCTGCACAAACAGGACCTGATGGATTTGCTGTTATGGATACCGACGGATTCGTAGCAGCAGACACGATTATGTTAATCACATTCGAAGTGGCAGTGAGTGGTGTTGTACAATTTTCATTGGATGTCATTATCACTGAAACATTGTCGCCATTGTTTAGTGTACTGCTTGAAAATGTATTCGAGTTGGTGCCGACATTCACTCCATTGATCTGCCACTGATAAGCAGGCAGGCCACCACCGTTAGTAGGATAAGCTCTGAATGTAACCAATTGTCCGGGGCAAATTGATCCTGCAGCATCACTCGTAAGCAACACCGAAGGCACAAGCAAAGGATTTACTGTCATGTTTATTACATTGGATTCCGCAGGAGGACAACTGGGATCTGCTAAAAGTGAAACTTCCACCTGGTCACCTATCATCAAAGTAGTCGAACTGAATACAGGACTGTTTGTACCAACATTGACTCCATTCACAGTCCATTGATAAACTGGAGTGGCTCCCGGATTCACAGGCAAGGCAGTGAATGTCACATTTGTTCCGGCACAAACCGGCCCTGCAGGTAACGCTGAAATCGAAACAAGGGGTGCAACAAATGGATTTACCACCATTACAACAGGAGGAGAAACGGCGTTAAATGAATTTATGCAAACGGAATTTGAAACCATTGAAACGGTAATGATATCTCCGTTACTGAGTGATGCATTTGTATACGTGTTCGAATTAGCACCCACATTCACACCATTTAATTGCCATTGATACGAAGGATTTGTTCCTCCAAAAGTTGGAATGGCAGTAAAAGTCACCGAAGTCCCCATGCAAATTGCTCCGGGTGGAGTTTGCATTATTGATACCGCAGGTGCAGGTGGTAATGGACTCGGATCAACCGTGATCGAATAAATCTGGTTTGTAACTTTTGGAGGACAACCATTATCAATCACTGAAACTACGAATTGATAAGGTGCTGCCCGTGTCATTCCGCATTCAGTACTCCAGCAGAATTGCGAAGTAACAATTCCATCACCACTCGCATTGGCAAGCGAAGCAATAGGATTTACGGCTGAAATATCAAACACAGTTCCTGAAGAAGTGAGAAAAAGACTGTCTCCATTGGGATCGGTGAATGTGATAGGGAAGCACAGAGTTTGACCTTCCGTAATGGTAAAATTAGTCTGACCACCTCCCGAAGCTGTTGAAATAACCGGCATGGCATTGACCGGACACGCAATCGCGATCAATTGTATGTCACGGCGAACTGAAGCGATTAAAACTCCATTCCGATATTCCTTTATTTCGATAGCGACTACATAAAAGCCCTGATTGGGGATGTAATACTTCGTTAAACCGGTTTGTGTATCGATATATGCAGTTCCGCCTGCACCAAAAGGCGAAGGCATGGTATAACCGGGATTGTATAACACCGGCGGTATCGGCATCGCATATGGGTTATTGTCGAACTGTGGATCAGGCACTGCAGTTACCGATGAAGAATACCCGCTGAATGGGGTTTCGAAGGAATAAACCAGTTGATCACCATCAGGATCGACTGCATTGTTCACAATAGTAACGGTGTCACCTGAGCAAATAAAAGGCACCGGAATGTCACTAAACTGAGGAGATGAGTTGATAATTGGAGCGGGAGGCACGAAACAATAATAAGTCTGTCCGATACTTCCTGGAGTTGATAGATTGGCAATGTTCCCATTCCTGCAGCACCTTTCAACCATCAGATGATATCCGCCGGCATTTGGAGGAAGAAGTATGTCAGCTTCAAAAATTCCTTCTTCAACACAAACAGTTGTGCTGAACGAGCAATCCACACCTGGACTTGGTGGAGTGATGAATGTTTGATTTATCAGAAGCAGATCTATAGTAGTGTACCAGTTCTTATCCGCATTAGGGTTCAAAGGATCCTGATTGTATATACCAAGGTACATGGAACCATCAAGCGGAGCAGTTCCTCCGGCTGATGAATCACAATACCTGTAAATTTTGAGTGTTACCTTATAACTATAGTTCGGACCGACCATTCCTTGGTATTCATAGGTCATACTTCCTCCCATAAGGTGAGTAGCATTTACTCGAAAACTAAGTAGTGCAAGAAAGGCTGTTAATGTCAGGATCAGGCCCTTAAGCCGGATCCTACGTTTCAAAATTTCCACTATTAAACCATTGAAAACCAAAATTAAGGAAAATATTCGAACAAAAAAACACCTTTGCACCAATTGGGTGTTGCTTTTTAGATCTGAGCAAGGTACATTTGTTTCCATATCTAAAAGACTATAATTCATGGGAAAAGGTGACGTAAAATCGAAAAAAGGCAAAATCTGGAGAGGTTTTTATGGCAAAAAACGGCCGGCAAGAGCTAAAAAGACAACTTTGGCTAAGAAGTAAGCACTGGTTTTCGGCATTAGAACACCAGGCCAGTCTTATCAGGATTCTGAATTTATGAGCTAAACAAATACCGGGAGTTATTTCCTTATATTTTATATGCCATTGCAAATTCACAGGAAGAAGGTCAGCCGACCTTCTTTTTTTTTGTCGGTACCCGGCGCCTCCCCTTTTTTACTTTTTGAACACCAACAATTATCTATTATCACCTTTCAACCCAAAACCCACTGAATTCAATGGTTGGCCGCTTTACGGAAAAGGTTACGGCCTTCCAATCATAATCGGCTGAAAAAGATTGTTTTAGTTTTTTTTGTTAGTCAAAGCTAATTTTGTTACTTTTAATAATATATGATATATATCATGACCTCAAGTGCGATATATCATGTTCCGGGTTAGCAGTTCAAAATACTTTTGAAAAGTGAATTTTATGACTAACAATACTCCGAATTTTTACAATCCAGCAAATCTAATATAGCCACGAGCGTTAGTCTGACGGGAGTGGTATTTCAAGTGTTTATTTCTTCAAAATAATAAAATCAAAACCTATGAAAACAACATTCCTATTATCATTCGTACTGTTACTCGCAGCTTGCGGAGGAGGAACTGAACCTGCCAGTACTGAGAATGACAAACCAAAACTCCAGGATGCAGCTACTACAGCTGGTGCTGGAAACCCTGACTACGATCCAAATCGCGGAGAAGGAGAATATACAACGGTTGAATTTGGTGACAAAATTGACGTTGCTATGGCCGACGCTGGTGAAAAAGTCGCTGGTGTAAAATGTTTTTCTTGTCACAAAAACACTGAAGAAAAATTGGTTGGTCCGGGTTGGAAAGGTGTAACTCAACGCCGTGCTGCTCCATGGATCATGAATTTCATTACCAACCCAAATCCTATGATCGATAAGGATCCTGCTTTACAAGCCCAGTTGGAAATTTGCCTTGTGCGGATGCCCAATCAAAACCTGAATGGCGAAGAAGCTCGCCAGATTCTTGAATACATGCGCAAAAACGATGGAGTAAAATAACCACAACTAACACACTTATAACACATGAAAACAATTCGCATACCCGTTTTCTTTATTGCAATGGCAGCATCATTAATGATTGCCTGCGGAGACAAAAGCACTGAAAAAGCAGCTAGCACTGAAACGGAATCAGACCTGACCACGGCCGGACAATCGGCAGTTACCGATGATAAATCGGAGAAAAATGTTGTTCAGGTAGCAGTTGGCTCACCTGACCACACCACACTTGTTACTGCAGTTACAACAGCCGGATTGGTTGATGTGTTAAGCAATGTTGGACCCTTTACTGTTTTTGCACCCGTAAATGCTGCCTTTGATGCGCTTCCAAAAGGAACTGTTGAAGACCTTCTCAAACCTGAGAACAAAGCCACATTATCAAACATCCTGGAATATCATGTATACGTAGGCGTTATACGTGAAAATATGATCCAGGATGGAATGGTGCTCAACCAGGTGAATGGACAGGATATCACACTTCACAAAACAGGAACTGAAATGACAGTGAACGATGCTAAAATACTTGGAGCTGTTCCCGCTTCTAATGGTATCGTGTATGTTATTGACAAAGTACTTACACCACCAGCAAAAAAATAAATCATCATTTCATCCGTAACGTTTCAATCAACACCAGCACTAAATACATCTGTTATGAACAAGTATAATTTAATAAGGTCCGCTACGCTACTGATCGTGCTTGCCGGATCAATCTCAATGAATGGCTGCAAACCAAAAGCTCCCGGAGCAGTTGGAATGGGCGATGCGGCTTCCAAAGTTTTTGTAGCCCCGGGTAAGTACGACGAATTCTATGACATTGTATCAGGTGGTTTTAACGGCCAGATAAGTGTAGTAGGACTTCCTTCGGGAAGAGTATTAAGAATAGTTCCTGTTTTTTCTGCACAGCCTGAAAATGGTTATGGATTCAGTGAAGAAACAAAACCAATGCTCAACACTTCTCACGGATATGTACCCTGGGATGACCTTCACCATATTGCACTTTCTCAAACCAAAGGAGAACATGACGGACGCTGGGCTTTTGCAAATGGAAACAATACCCCAAGAATTGCGCGTATTGATTTGACTACTTTTGAAACTGCCGAAATACTTGAAATTCCAAATTGCGGTGGTAACCACTCCTCCCCTTTCATTACTGAAAACTCAGAGTATATTGTAGCAAGTTCCCGATTCTCGGTTCCTGTGGGCGATGATAAAGCTACTGATGTGCCTATCAATACATATAAGGAAAACTTTAAAGGAACAGTAAGTTTCATCAGTGTAGGTGAAGATGGCAATATGAAAATTGCTTTTCAACTTGTAACACCTGGTGTGAACTTTGATCTTTCAAGAGCAGGAAAAGGCCCATCACACGGATGGTTCTTCTTCTCTTGCTACAATACTGAACAAGCATATAGTCTGCTTGAAGTAAATGCTTCACAAAAAGATAAAGACTTTATCATGGCTGTGAATTGGAAAAAAGCGGAACAGTATATTAAAGAAGGAAAAGGAAAAACTGTAAAATCACGTTATGCTCATAACAAGATGCATCATGACACTCATATGGCAGTTTCCACTATGATGGAGGAAGTGTTACAACTCGATCCTATTGCATTAAAAGACATCATTTATTTTATTCCTTGTCCTAAATCTCCACACGGTTGTGACGTAGATCCATCAGGTGAATATATTGTTGGAAGTGGTAAGCTTGCAGCGCTGATTCCTGTATTTTCTTTCACGAAAATTATGAAAGCAATTGCTGATAAAGATTTCGAAGGAGATTTTTCAGGAATCCCGGTTATTCGTTACGAAACTGCACTTCATGGTGTTGTTGAAAAACCAGGACTTGGTCCGCTGCATACTGAATTCGATGGAAAAGGAAATGCATATACTTCCATGTTTGTATCCTCTGAAATTGTTAAGTGGGATCTTAAAACACTGCAAGTTTTAGACAGGGCTCCTACTTATTATTCAGTAGGTCACCTTAGCATTCCCGGTGGACCGACTGCAAAGCCACATGGAAAATATCTGGTTGCTTATAACAAAATTACAAAAGACCGTTATCTTCCAACAGGTCCTGAATTGTGTCAGTCGGCGCAGCTGTATGATATTTCAGGAGACAAAATGCAACTCATTCTCGACTTTCCTACTATTGGTGAACCTCACTATGCGGAAGCCATACCTGCAAGCATGATCAAAGACAAGCAAGTGAAATTCTTCAAACTTGAAGAAAACAAACATCCATATGTTACAAAAGGAGAAGCTGATTCTAAAGTAGTGCGTGAAGGAAATAAAGTTCATGTGTACATGACATCTATCCGTTCACACTTCTCACCTGATAATATTGAAGGTGTAAAAATGGGTGACGAAGTTTATTTCCATGTAACAAACCTTGAACAGGATTGGGATGTGCCACACGGATTCGCAATTAAAGGTGCGAACAATGCGGAAATTCTGATTATGCCAGGCTCTACTCAAACACTGAAATGGATTCCTGATCATGTAGGAGTCACACCATTCTATTGTACCGACTTCTGTTCGGCATTGCATCAGGAAATGCAAGGGTATATAAGGGTCTCGCCCACAAATTCAACTGTGCCTATATCTTTTTCTTTAGGCATGCCAAGTAAAAAGTAATTGTAGTGCCCCAGTAAGTTCATATTATAAAGGCAACGAATTACTAACTTTTACAAATATTACAAATTATCATGCTGAAATTTTTGTTTCAAAATTTGTATATCCGTAAAAATTAGTAATTCGTTGCCTTTATTACCGAAATGTCCAAGCTTATGAAAAATACTCTTCCCATTTCAAGGCTCATGGTTTTTGTTTCTGCCGCAATCATGATCGCAGTTTATTTTGTACCCTTCTGGCAAATATTAATGTGGGCTCCTCAATACCCCGAGGGATTGACTATGAAAATTTGGATTAGCAAACTTTCAGGGGATGTCGAAATCATTAACGGATTGAATCATTACATTGGAATGAAACATATCAAAGAAGAAATGTTTCCTGAATTCAAAATAATGCCTTATTTGCTAGGTGGAATAATAGTGTTTGGGATGATCGCCGGTTTGTTGGGCAAAAAAAGTATGTTGTGGGGATTTTTCGCATTGCTGATTTTGGCAGGTGCCGCAGGTATATATGATTTTTACCAGTGGGGAGCGGACTACGGACATAACCTGGATCCAACCGCGCCAATTAAAGTTCCGGGCATGAGTTATCAGCCTCCTGTTATTGGTACGAAAGTTTTGTTGAATTTTACAGCCTATTCCGGCCCTGATACGGGTGGATGGATAATGGTGGCTTCCGGAATTCTTATTATGGGAGCACTTGCTGTGGAAACTTTTAAAAATAAAGTCAAAGTGCGATGAAACCTCTTCAATTCTTCCTTGCGTTTTTTTTAACCTGTGTTGCTTTTGCAGGATGCAAAACAGAGAAAGAACCCATACAATACGGAAAAGATGCCTGCGCTCATTGTAAGATGCTGACCATGGATCCTAGATTCGGAGCAGAAATCATAACTGAAAAGGGGAAAATTTTTAAGTTTGATGATATCAATTGCCTGATTTCATTTGTGAACGATCCTCTTAATAAATCCGCGAATGTTGCAGAGACTTTTGTGATTGATTACAGTCAGCCACAAACTCTGATTCCGGCAAAAGATGCTTTTTATGTATATTCTGATTTGATAAAAAGTCCGATGGCTAGTGGTGTTGCTGCATTTGCCACCACTGAAAGCAGGTACGAGCAGCAACAGAACTGGCAGGGCACTGAACTGACCTGGACTGAACTTAATTCAAAATTTAAATGAGGTATTACCTCTTCTTATTTTTGTGGCTTTTTTCTTTCAACTCTGCAAATGCGGAAGTTTTGAATGTAAACAAAAACGGCAAACTGAATTCCATCAAAGCAGCCATTGCCCAGGCAAAGAATGGTGATACTATTTTTGTAAGTGCCGGAATTTACACTGAAGGAAATATCATTATTCAAAAATCAATTTCTCTCATAGGCAAGGACTACCCTACCCTTGACGGGAAAATGAAATATGAGTTGTTGACCATCGCCGCGAAACATGTGCGCGTGGAAGGTTTCCGGATTATCAATTCTGGAAGATCAAGCATGGAAGATCTTTCAGGAATAAATTGTCTCGATGCTCATTATGTGATTATCAGGAATAACATACTTGAGAATACTTTTTTTGGAATTCACCTTTCAAACACAAATTATTGTTTAATTGAAAACAATACGCTTCACGCGAAAGCGGCTCATGAATACGAACTTGGCAACGGAATACATTTATGGAAATGCAATAATGCCAGCATTTTGAAAAATAAAATCAGCGGTCACAGGGACGGAATTTATTTTGAGTTTGTAACCTTTTCAGCCATCATTGGAAACAACAGTTTCAAAAACATGCGGTATGGTTTGCATTTCATGTTCTCTAACGACGACCGTTATGAATACAATACCTTCAGCAATAACGGAGCCGGAGTGGCAGTGATGTATTCTTCACATGTTAGAATGTACCGAAATAATTTTTCTAACAACTGGGGAGCATCTGCTTATGGATTGCTGTTAAAAGACATCCGCGACAGCGAAGTGCTGCGCAACAACTTTACAGGAAATACCAGTGGGATTTACATGGAAGGGACCAGCAGGACTGAATTTGAAAACAACTACTTTCACCAGAATGGATGGGCACTTAAACTGCAGGCAAGTTGTGATGAAAACACCTTTACAAAAAACAACTTTACAGGGAATACATTCGACATCTCTACTAACAGCATACTGGTATTAAATAAGATCGATTCAAATTATTGGGATAAATACCAAGGTTATGATTTGAATAAAGATGGAGCCGGCGATATACCGTACTATCCTGTAAATTTATTTTCCATGATTGTGGAACGCGTGCCGGCTTCGATGATGCTTTGGAGAAGTTTCCTTGTACTGCTGCTCGACAATGCCGAAAAAATTGTGCCTGCTATCACGCCTGAAAATTTAAAAGATCATCAGCCTTCAATGAAAAAATATGATCACAATTAAAAACATCCGGAAAAATTTCGGCAAGTTAAAAGTGCTGAATGATATTAGTCTTGATTTGGTTGCCGGAAATTCGTACGCCCTGATCGGACCAAACGGATCAGGAAAAACTACACTGATAAAAAGTATTCTCGGACTGGTGATTCCCGGTTCAGGAGAGATAAAAGTCAATGGTGAAAGCATAATCCGCAAATGGCATTACCGTGAGAAAATCGGATATATGCCACAGATCGGTCACTTTCCTGACAACATGAAAATCGGGCAACTTTTTGACATGCTGAAAAACATCCGTAAACATCCATCCGGACTTGATGAGGAAATGTACCACGCATTTCACCTCGATCATGTGAAGGAAAAACGCATGCATACCTTGTCGGGAGGAACGCGGCAGAAAGTAAGCGCTGCTCTTGCATTTCTATTCAATCCTCCTGTTCTAATTCTGGATGAGCCAACGGCAGGCCTGGATCCTGTGTCGGTAGAATTGCTGAAAGATAAAATTCAACGCGAAAGATCAGCAGGTAAATTAATTCTGATCACTTCACATATTATGAGTGACCTCGATGATCTTGCTTCGCACATGACCTATTTATACGAAGGAAATATCATTTACAACGATTCCATCGAAAATTTAAAAGCTGAAACCGGCTTCGACCGGCTGGGCAAAGCAGTCTCTAAGGTTATTTCCCAACACACTACCAACCTTCCATCCTGATCACGTGATACGAATTATAAAATACATACTGTACGACATACTCAGAACCCGTTTTATCCTGGTGTATTCATTGTTTCTCATGCTAAGTACCATTGGCATGTTTCAACTCGACAGCGACACTTCAAAAGTAGTGTTGAGTTTGTTGAATATTCTGCTTATAGTTATTCCGCTGGTTGGTGTTGTATTCACCACCATACATTTTTTCAATTCATATGAGTTTATTGAAATGATGCTGGCTCAACCGGTGAACCGAAGAATCATTTTTTTATCTGAATACATCGCAGTCAGTTTTTCATTACTCATTGCCTTTCTGGCAGGAGTTGGATTGCCGATGCTTTACTACGGAACTAATGAAAGCGCCTTGAATTTGTTATTGTCGGGGATGATATTGACACTTGTGTTTGTATCACTTGCATTTTTATCATCCGTATTAACGAGAGATAAAGCCAAGGCAATCGGGATTGCGTTACTATTCTGGTTTTATTTTGTGTTGATTTACGATGCATTCATACTGTGGGTAGTTTACAGCTACAGTGATTATCCACTCGAAAAGGTCACCTTAACTTTAATCTCGCTCAATCCTGTGGATCTTGCCAGGATACTCATGATATTGAAACTGGATGTCTCGGCATTGATGGGATATACAGGTGCATTTTACAAGGAATTTTTCGGAAGTAATTCCGGATTTTTATTCGCTGTAGCGATGTTGGTTATCTGGATTATTGTACCTTTAGTATTCGCCTTGAGAATTTTCAAGAAGAAAGATCTCTGACAAATTGTTACGAATATGAGATTCTGGATAAAATTTTCACTTTTTAATATCATTATTGTAGCATTATATGGTACTTTGATGCGATATAAAATCGGATTTGCATTTCCATTTTTCGAGCAGAAAAACTTACTGGAGGCTCACTCCCATTTTGCCTTTACGGGATGGATCAGTCAAACACTGATGGTTTTAATGGTGATGAGCATTCAACGCTTCCTTGATGAACGGGCGATAAAAATTTACAAAGCTATTTTCATCGCCAACCTGGTTTGTGCCTATTGCATGTTGATTTCATTTACTTTTACAGGATATGGAGTAATTTCAATTGCATTTTCTTCCCTCTCCATACTGATTTCCTATTATTTTTCCTGGCATTTCATTAAGCATCTCCGGACCACAGCCAAATCAAGTGCTTCTAAAAACTGGTATATCGCAGCGCTCACATTTAATATCCTTTCCTCTTTTGGAACCTATGCGCTGGTATATATGATGGTAACGAAAAGTATGCCTGAGCTAGGCTATTTAGGTTCCATATATTTTTTCCTGCATTTTCAATATAACGGTTGGTTCCTGTTTGGTTGTTTTGGTTTGCTTTGGGATAAGTTGTGTGAATTGGTTCCTGAAATGCAATCCAATAAATCCGTTTTCTGGATGTTCTTCCTCGCTTGTTTACCTGCTTATTTTCTCTCTACACTCTGGATGAATTTTCCACCCTGGTTGTACTGGATCATTGTGCTCTCTGCGATAGTTCAGGTAATAGCGTGGGGAAAGTTATTGCTGTTGATCAGGCAACATATTAAAGTCATAAAAAACAGTCTTGAAGTTTTCAGCAAGTATATTTTTTTGTTTGTAGCAATTACCTGCAGCATTAAATTTTTATTGCAGTTATTTTCAACCATTCCGGTAATCAGCAAACTCGCATTCGGCTTCCGGCCAATTGTGATAGCTTATCTGCATCTGGTGTTATTGGCTGTCATATCGGTATTTATACTCGCGTGGCTCTTTTCCTTCAACTTTATCAAAACAAACAAGCTCAGCAAAACCGCGTTACTCATTTTCATAGGAGGCGTATTCCTCAACGAATTTGCATTAATGATCCAGGGAGTCGCATCCTTCTCCTATTTTCCTGTACCGCACATCAACGAAGCTCTTTTCATTATCGCAGTAGTAATGCTGCTTGGAGCAGTGCTGCTGTTTGTATCACAAATGAAACATATGCCGGAGAAGAGTGCGTAGCGGGAATATATCATAACCCGTTTCTTTCAATATATTTGAACCATAATTATTCCCAGTATCATGATTGCTCCAAATTGTATGAATTGCGATTCTCCAAAATGTTTTATTAAAAATTTCACAAAACCAGAGTGGAAAAATAAAATTAATAAGGAGCGAACCACACTGAAGGTAAGCAAGTCCATGACAATTTTTAATGAAGGCGATGCGGTTCAGGGCATTTATTTTATTTATAAAGGAAAGGTAAAGGTGTACAACAATGGAATTAAAAACAGAACCCAGATTGTAAGATTGGCTAATGCCGGACAAATACTCGGGCACAGGGGACTGGGTGTTTCGCATAAGTACCCTATTGGGGCGTCTGCATTAGAAAATTCCACATTGTGTTTCATACCAACCCACATGTTTGAACAAGCTCTTAAATACAATCCGGCATTGGTTTTGGAACTAATGAACTTTTTTGTAGAAGAATTGCGCAGAGCGGAAAACAAACTACGGTCTTTATCTCAAATGACTGTGCGTCAGAAAATGGCAGAAGCCTTTATTACTCTGAATGAAATTTATGGTTCTTCCAAAATTGAAAATGTCCCATTTTTGAATGTGGAACTTTCAAGACAGGATTATGCTGACATCACCGGAGCATCACTGGAAGAAGTAATCAGAACGATTTCAAGCATGACAAAGTCAAAACTCATTCACAGCAAAGGCAAACGAATTGGCATCACCGATCATCAAAAACTTGCCGAAATGCTAGTTGATTTTGGACCTTTACGACTTCCTTAAGATAATTGTTGACTTGGGCCGAAACCCGATACTCATAGCTATCGCAAGCCCCACTCTGAAGAGTGAGGTTACAAAAGGATTGCACAGGAAGATTTTTTGAAAGCAAATGAACACAACCCTTGTAACCCCGCACTTCAGAGCGGGGTCATGAATCACTACAAGCCTCGGGCTTTAGCCCTGAAATTCCGCTACAACCGAATTAACAAATGCCCATGAGCAAAACACTTGTAACCCCGCTCTTCAGAGCGGAGTCATGAATCACTACAAGACCTCGGGCTTTAGCCCTGAAATTCCGCTACAACCGAATTAACAAATGCCCATGAGCAAAACACTTGTAACCCCGCTCTTCAGAGCGGCGTTGATGTGTCACCTTTGGCTTCGGGCTTCGGCCCTGACCTCCGCGATGATGATGCGCGTAATCAAAGTCGCTGCTGTCAGGGCTGAAGCCCGATTCTCATTTATTCACGCAACCCCACTCTG
>Ga0190274_10000390_pt1 | contig 27108 bp, 23 predicted proteins | sample Popmic531T_FD_133002 | JGI IMG/M metagenome (GOLD analysis project Ga0190274, IMG submission 133002) | Populus adjacent soil microbial communities from riparian zone of Yellowstone River, Montana, USA - 531 T | ecosystem: Environmental > Terrestrial > Soil > Riparian zone | place: USA: Montana... | reverse complement strand
CCGATGGGTTCGGTACGAGTAGCAATCGTGGGAGTCGGCAACTGCGCCACCTCCCTGATCCAGGGCGTTGAGTACTACAAGGACGCCGACCCGTCAGGCACGGTCCCGGGTCTCATGCACGTCGCGTTCGGTGACTACCACGTCTCCGACGTGGAGTTCGTCGCCGCGTTCGACGTCGACGACATGAAGGTCGGCAAGGACCTCTCCGAGGCCATCAACGCCTCACAGAACAACACCATCAAGATCTGCGACGTCCCCACCCTGGGCGTCGAGGTGCAGCGTGGTCCGACGCTCGACGGTCTCGGCAAGTACTACCGCCAGACCATCGAGGAGTCCGGCGCCGACCCCGTCGACGTCGTCCAGGTCCTCAAGGAGACCGGCGCCGACGTGCTCGTCTCCTACCTCCCGGTGGGCTCCGAGCAGGCCGACAAGTTCTACGCCCAGTGCGCGATCGACGCCGGCGTGGCCTTCGTCAACGCCCTGCCCGTCTTCATCGCGTCCGACCCCGAGTGGGCCAAGAAGTTCGAGGACGCCGGCGTCCCGATCATCGGCGACGACATCAAGTCCCAGGTCGGCGCCACCATCACCCACCGCGTGATGGCGAAGCTGTTCGAGGACCGCGGCGTCCGGCTGGACCGCACCTACCAGCTCAACGTCGGCGGCAACATGGACTTCAAGAACATGCTCGAGCGCGAGCGCCTGGAGTCCAAGAAGGTCTCCAAGACCCAGGCCGTGACGTCCAACCTGACCGGCCCGCTCGCCGGGCTGAAGGACGACCGCAACGTCCACATCGGTCCGTCGGACTACGTCGCGTGGCTCGACGACCGCAAGTGGGCCTACGTCCGCCTCGAGGGCACCACCTTCGGTGACGTCCCGCTCAACCTCGAGTACAAGCTCGAGGTCTGGGACTCCCCGAACTCCGCCGGCATCATCATCGACGCCATCCGCGCCGCGAAGATCGCCAAGGACCGCGGCATCGGCGGCCCGATCATCTCGGCCTCGTCGTACCTGATGAAGTCCCCGCCGGTGCAGCTCCCCGACGACGAGGGTCGCCGCCGCGTCGAGGCCTTCATCAAGGGCGAAGAGTGAGCGTGAGGAACGAACGCGTGCTCGTCTCGACCGCAGGTTGAGCAAGCCCCGCGGCTGAGGAACGACGACCCGCTCAGGGAGACCTGAGCGGGTCGTCGCCATTTCGGCGGCGGAGCGCGCCGGGCGTCGTACCGGCGTGATCAGGTCACGTTTCCCAGTTGGTTGTCGACAACCAACTGCGACAGGGCATGGTGCGAAGCCCTACCTCCGCGCCGCCCACCACTCGATGAGGGCCGCGGTCGCGTCGTCCTCGGACATCGGGCCGTTGTCCATCCGCAGCTCGAGCAGGAACTTGTACGCCTCCCCGACCTCGCGACCGGCCCCGATGCCCAGGATCTGCATGATCTGGTTGCCGTCGAGGGCGGGGCGGATCGAGTTCAGCTCCTCCTGCTCGGCCAGGTGGGCGATCCGCGCCTCGAGCTCGTCATAGGTACGGCGCAGCCGGTCCGCCTTGCGCTTGTTGCGGGTCGTGCAGTCGGCGCGGGTGAGGATGTGGAGCCGCTCCAGCTGGTCACCGGCGTCGCGGACGTAGCGGCGTACGGCGGAGTCGGTCCACTCACCCGAGCCGTAGCCGTGGAAGCGCAGGTGCAGCTCGACCAGCTCGCCCACGGCGTCGATGTCGTCGTTGGAGAAGCGCAGCGCCTTCATCCGCTTGCGGGTCAGCTTGGCCCCGACCACGTCGTGGTGGTGGAAGGTCACGGTGCCGTCGTCGAGGAAGCGCCGGGTGCGCGGCTTGCCGACGTCGTGCATCAGCGCGGCGAAGCGCGACACGAAGTCCGGGCCGCCACCGGGCAGCCGCGACTCGAGGTCGATCGCCTGCTCGAGGACAGTGAGGGTGTGCTGGTAGACGTCCTTGTGGCGGTGGTGCTCGTCGCGTTCGAGCGCCAGCGCCGGGAGCTCGGGCAGCACGATCTGGGCCAGCCCGGTCTCGACGAGGAGCGTCAGGCCGAGGCGGGGGTACGGCGCGCACACCAGCTTGACCAGCTCGTCGCGCACCCGCTCGGCGGAGATGATCTCGATCCGTCCGGCCATCGCCCGCATCGCCTCGACGACGGTGGGGTCGACCGTGAAGCCCAGCTGGGCGGCGAACCGGGCGGCGCGCATCATCCGCAGCGGGTCGTCGGAGAAGGAGTCCTCCGGCCGGCCCGGGGTCCGCAGCACCCGGTGCGCGAGATCGACCACGCCGCCGTACGGGTCCTCGAGGTCGCGGCCGGGCAGCCGCACCGCCATCGCGTTGACCGTGAAGTCCCGCCGGCCGAGGTCGCCGGCGAGGTTGTCGCCGAAGTCGACGTCGGGTTTGCGCGACGAGGGGTCGTAGGACTCGGAGCGGTACGTCGTGATCTCGACCTGCCAGTCACCCTTGCGGCACCCGATCGTGCCGAACGAGCGGCCCATGTCCCAGATCGCGTCGGCCCAGCCCTTCAGCAGCCGCTCGGTCTGCTCGGGGCGCGCCGAGGTCGTGAAGTCGAGGTCGTTGTGCCGGCGCCCCAGCATCGCGTCGCGGACCGGTCCGCCGACCAGGGCGAGCTCGTGACCGGCCTCGGTGAAGCGTCGTCCGAGGTCGTCGATGACCGGCGCGATCCGGTCCAGCTCGGCCGTGACCGAGCGCTGGACCTCGGCGATCTGGAGCGGCTCAAGAGGGGCGTCGGACACGGGAGACAAGTCTAGGGGTCGGGGGCCCGGGGGCCCGATTCGCACAGGTGCGGCCAGTAGAGTCGGCGCGTGCCACGCCCGACGCTTCTGCCTGCCCTCGTGGCGGCAGTGTTCGCGGGCACCCTTCTGGTCCCCCTGCAGCCGGCGATCGCCGGCGCGACCCACGCGCAGCGCCACCGGGCTGCCGAGGTGACTCCCCTCGAGGTGACCATCGACAGCCTCACCCCCTCGGAGCTCCCTCGCAAGGGTCCGATCCGGGTCAGTGGGTCGGTGACCAACGTCGACGACGTGGCCTGGACGACGGTGAACCTCTATCCGTTCGTCTCCGCCACCCCGATCACCAGCACCGCCGAGCTCGCGGAAGCCGCCGAGTCCGACTCCGGGCTCCCCGTCGGCGAGCGCATCACCGATCCCGGGCCGTACCACACCATCGACCAGCTCGCGCCCGGCGAGACCATGCAGTACTCGTTCGCGGTCCCGCGGCGGCGCCTCACCACCGAGATCTCCGGGGATCCGGGCGTCTACTGGTTCGGTGTGCACGCCCTCGGCCAGACCGCCGACGGCCGCATCCCCGGCGCTGACGGTCGCGCTCGCACGTTCCTCCCGCTGGTGCCCGACCGGACCTCGCGGACCGTCGACACCGCGCTGGTGCTGCCGATCCGGCACGCCGTGACCCATGAGCCGGACGGCCGGATCGCGAACGCGGCCGACTGGGCCACCACGCTCTCGGCACAGGGCCAGCTGCGCGCCCTCACCGACTTCGGCGCCGCTGCCGGAGCGCGTCCGCTGACCTGGTTGGTGGATCCGGCCGTCGTCGACGCGGTCACCCGCCTGACCGCGGGCAACCCGGCCCGGTCGCTCGCGCCGACGCTCGAGGCCGGCGAGCCCGACGGCGACGAGTCCGAGAGCCCGTCGGCCGACCCGACGGTCGAGCCCTCCGAGGGGGCCAGTGGCGACGAGGACGACGGCGCGGCCGAGCCCGAGGACCCGGACGTCGCCGCTGCCGCACTGGCGGGGGACGAGTGGCTCGAGCGTCTCCACACCGGCTTGGAGGGCAACGAGATCCTGGGGCTGCCGTACGGCGACCTCGACGTCTCGGCCGCTGCCGCCCACGACGACGGCGCCTATGAGTCCGCCCGGGCGCGGACCGGCTCCGCGCTCTACCCGTGGGGACTTCCGCTGTCACCGGCGGTGGCGTCGCCGTCCGGCTACCTCTCTCCGGCCGCCATCCGGATGGCCGACCCCGACATCCAGGTCCTGGTCACCGACCGGATGTTCCCCGGCCGAGCGCCGTCGGTCGCAGAGGCGGACGGCCGGCCGCTCGTGGTCACCGCGTCGGAGGCCGCTTCCGGGGGACCCGGACCCGACGACCCGATGTCGGCGGTGGCCATGCGCCAGCGCATCGTCAGCGAGGCCGCGCTCCGGCTGCTGACTCCGGGGCGGCCACCGCTGGTGGTGGTGCTGCCCTCGACCTGGGCGCCGACGTCGAGCGTCGGCTTCTTCTCCGGGCTGGATCTCGACTGGCTGGACCTCACCACGGTCGACGCCATCTCCGCGCGGAAGGCGCGCACGGTCGACCCCGACCGCCTCGAGTACCCGGCCGCTCAGAGCGGTGCCGAGCTCGATGCGGTCGATTTCGCGTCGGCGACCAGCCTGGCCCGCGCCGGTGACACCTTGCAGAACCTGCTCACGCTCAACGACCAGGTCGGCGGCGTCGTACGGGACGAGGCGATGACCGACCTCTCGTACGCCAGCCGCCGAGACGCGCCCGCATCCAGGACGTCGGCGTCGCGCTCGCGCGATTGGATCGAGGAGCAGTTCGACGCGGTCACGGTCACGGCGCCCAAGGCCGTCATCCTGTCCAGCGGCAGCGGCCGGTTCTCTGCCACCATCACCAACGACCTCGACCAGCCCGTCACGGTCCGGCTCGACGCGGTGACCGACCCGTTGCTGCGGGTCGCGGTGCCCGACTCCGATGTGGAGATCCCGCCGGACGCGCGTACGACGGTCCTGCTCAACGCCTCGTCGGAGGCCGTCGGCGTCCGCAACGTGACGCTCCGGCTCACCGACTCGGAGGGCACCTCGCTCGGCTCGTCGGACTCGCTGCCGATCCGCTCCAACCGGGTCAGCAACGTCATCTGGCTGATCCTCGGCACCGGGATCGCGCTGCTCTTCGGCACGATCGTGGTGCGTCTCTTCCGCCGGATCCGCGCGGCCGCCAGGTCGTGACCTGAGATGAGCGCCTTCGACGACGAGCGCCCCGAGGAGGAGCGCGACCGCGTCCTCGCGAACAGCGCGGTGATGGCGGTCGGGACCGTCTTCTCACGGGCGAGCGGGTTCATCCGATCCGCGCTGCTGGTCGCCGCGCTGGGCGCGTCGCTGCACGCCGACCTGTTCAACATCGCCAACACGATCCCGAACATGCTCTACATCCTGCTCGCGGGCGGGGTCGTCAACGCCGTACTGGTCCCGCAGCTGGTGCGCACGATGAAGCAGGACCCCGACGGCGGCGATGCGTACGCCAACCGGATCATCACCCTGGCCGGGCTGTTCCTGGGCGTGGTCACCGTGGTCCTGGTGGTCGCCGCGCCGTGGGTGATGTCGCTCTTCCTCGACCCGGCCTTCGGGCGGGCGTGCCTCAGCGCGCAGCGCGACTCGATCATCGACTTCGCGCGGCTCTGCCTGCCGCAGGTGTTCTTCTACGGCATGTACGTGCTGATCGGGCAGGTGCTCAACGCCCGCGGCCGGTTCGGCCCGATGATGTGGGCGCCGATCGCCAACAACGCCATCTCGATCGTGGTGCTGGGGATCTACCTCGTCGTGTTCGGCCCGGCCCGCGGGACGGAGCGGTTCGGCGCGTTCTCCTCGGGTCAGGAGCTGCTGCTCGGACTCGGCGCGACCGCCGGCATCGCCGCCCAGTTCCTGATCCTGGTCCCGTACCTGCGGGCGACGGGCTTCCGCTTCCGGCCGCGCTTCGACTTCGTCGGCACCGGCCTCGCGCGTACCTTCCAGCTCGGCGTGTGGACCGTCCTCTTCGTGATCGTCAACCAGATCGCCTACACGGTGGTCGTCCGGCTCGCCTCCGGTGGCACCGCGGCCGTGGCCTGCGACGGGGCGTCGGCCGGCGGGGCGACCGGTTACACGATCTACTCGAACACGTTCCTGATCATCATGGTCCCGCACTCGATCATCACGGTGTCGCTGGCGACCGCGATCCTGCCGCGGCTCGCCGCCCGGGCCGCCGACGGCGACCTCGCCGCGATGTCGCGCTCGCTGTCGTCGACGATGCGCAGCGCGCTCGCCCTGGTCGTGCCGTTCGCCGCGCTGCTGCCGGTCGTCGCGACCGACTCCGCCCACCTGCTCTGGGGGTACGGCGCGGGCCGCGACGACTACGACCTCTTCGCGCCGCCGCTCGCACTGTTCGGGATCGGGCTGGTCTTCTTCACCGTCCACTACCTGGTGCTCCGTGGCTTCTACGCCCTCGAGCGCAACGCCCAGGTGTTCTGGATCCAGTGCGTGGTGGCGGTCGTGAACATCGTCGTGGCCGTCGCGCTGGTCCACGGGGTCGACGACCTCGGCACCGCCTCCGCACTCGTGCTCGCGTACGCCGCGGCGTACGCCGTCGGGGCCAGCGTGTCCTACGCGGTGCTCGCCCGCCGCCTGGGCGGTCTGGAGACCCCCGCGTTGGTGCGCTTCCTGCTGCGCCTGGCCGTCGCGACCGTGCTCGCCGTCGCCGCTGCCGGCGGCTCGGCCTGCCTCCTCCACGAGCTGCTCGACGGCGGGAGCTGGTTGGCGGCGGCGCTCACCCTCGCCATCTCCGGGCTCGCGGGCGGTCTGGTGCTGGTGGGAACGGCCCGCGTCGTCCGGCTCACCGAGCTCACCTCGATGGTCGACACGCTCACCCGCCGGCTGCCCCTCCCACGCAGGCACTGACCGCGCCCTACGATGGCCCTGGGCCACCGCAGCGACGGTCTTGTCCCGGGAATCCGACGAGGGGAGCTGAGTGCCGAGCTCGATCCGGCCCGGCGACGTGCTCGCCGACCGGTACCGCCTGGTCGACCTGCTCACGGAGAGCGGGGGCGGCCGGTTCTGGCGTGCCCACGACCGGGTGCTCGAGCGGCACGTCGCACTCCACGTCATCGCGGAGGCCGACGAGCGGGCGGCGGCGCTGCTCGAGGCCGCGCGGCGCTCCGCGACCGTCCACGACCGGCGGCTGCTCCGGGTGCTGGACGCCGACCGGGCCGACGGCCTCTGCTACGTCATCAACGAGTGGGGCTCCGGCGACTCCCTCGACATCATGCTCGCCGCCGGCCCGTTGGGACCGCGCCGCGCCGCGTGGCTGGTCTCGGAGGTGGCCGGCGCGGTCGCTGCCGGTCACGCGGTGGGGGTATGCCACGGACGGCTGATCCCCGAGAACGTCATCGTCGACAACACCGGGAGCGTCCGGCTCATCGGCTTCGCCGTGGACGCGGCTATGCATGGCCTGCCGCCGGGCCGGGTGTCGACCGACGTCGCCGACCTGGGCGGACTGCTCTACTGCGCGTTGACCGGGAAGTGGCCCGGGGTCTCGTCCTCGGCTCTCACCGAGGCTCCCCTGGTGCAGGGTCGGGTGCTGCGGCCGCGCCAGGTCCGCGCCGGGATCCCACGCCCGCTCGACGCGCTGTGCGACGAGGTGGTCAACCCGTACTCCGGGCCCGCCGGTGCGCGGCTGCGCGAGGTGCACGATGTCGCGTCCGCCCAGGGCATCGCCGACTATCTCGGCGCCTTCGTCGGCGACACCAGCGGCCTGGTCGAGGCCGAGGCCGCCGCCGGCCACCGGGAGACCATCGAGGTCGCGGCTCTCCCGGCCATCCCGGACCCGCCGGCGCCGGACAGCCCGCCGTCACCTGAGGCACCCGAGGCACCCGAGACGGAGGCGCCCGCACCCCAGCCGGTCGACGAGCCGGCGGGTCCCTCGACCGAGCTGCCGACCCAGGCCGGGCTCCCGATCTTCGACGACGAGACCGACGACGTGTCCTGGTTGGACGCACCCGGCGAGCCGGCGCCGCCGCCCCCACCCTTCGAGGAGCCACCCGAGCGCCCCCTCTTCGCACCCTCGCCCGCCGGCGGCGCGCCCGCCCGCACCCCGAGGCCCGGCGCCGCCCCGCCGCCGACTCCGCCGACGCCGACGCCACCGAAGCCTGCTCCGGCCGCGCCGCCGGGCGGCGCTCGCGGCGGCTTCTGGCCCTGGGACACCGGCACCTCCACCGGCGCGATCGCCGCCATCGACGAGCCGATCGAGGAGGTCCCCGGCCGCAGCTGGCTGCGGCTGGCCGCGGTCATCGCCGCCGCGGTCCTGCTCCTGCTCGCGGTGGTCGTCGCCTACAACCTCGGCCGCGGCCGGACCCCGCTCGGCGCGGTCCCCGATGACGACGGCGCGACGCCGACGCCGTCGAGCCAGACGCCGATCTCCCCCGCGGCGAACCCGATCACGGGCGTGACGGCGACCTCCTTCGACCCGGAGGGCACCCCACCCGAGGAGAACCCAGAGCTGGCGCCGCTGGCGGTCGACGGCGACAAGGCCACGGCGTGGCGGACGGTCACCTACAAGCAGAACTTCGGCCCCGGTGGTCTCAAGACCGGCGTCGGCCTGGTCCTCGACCTCGGCTCCAGCCGCAACGTGACGGCGGTCGACGTCACCGTCCTCGGCGGATCGACCGGCCTGTCCCTCTTCCTGTCCGACACCGCGCCCGCCTCGTTGGACGGCCTGACCGCGGTGGCCACCGCCACGGTCGACACCAGCGACCGGATCGAGCTCGAGCAGCCGACCCAGGGCCGCTACCTGACGGTCTGGCTCACCTCCGTGCCCGCCACCCCCGACGGTTTCCGCGGCGAGGTCGCGGAGGTGACGGCGCGCGGATGAGCGAGCCCAGCGACGCCGACCTGCTCGCCGCCCATGTCGCCGGTGACCCCGACGCCTTCGGGTTGCTGTTCGGACGGCACCGGGACCGGCTCTGGGCGGTCGCGCTGCGGACGATGGGCAACCGGGAGGACGCCGCCGACGGCCTGCAGGACGGCCTGGTCGCGGCGTACCGACGCGCGGGGACGTTCCGCGGCGACGCGGCGGTGACCACCTGGCTGCACCGGGTCGTCGTCAACGCGTGTCTCGACCGCCTCCGCGCCGCGAAGGTACGGCGTGCCGAGGCGCTGCCCGACGACCTCGACGAGCGCGGCGACCGGGGGTCGCTCCACTCGGCGACCGACGCGACCCTCGACCCGGCCGACCACGCCGACCGGTCCGAGCAACGCGCATTGGTGCTCGACGCCCTGCGGGCGCTGCCGGCCGAGCAACGCGCGGCGCTCGTGCTCGTCGACATGGAGGGCTACCCCGTCGCCGAGGCCGCCCAGATCCTGGACTGCGCGGTCGGCACCGTGAAGTCGCGCTGCTCGCGGGGTCGAACCCGCCTGGCCGAGGTCCTCGCACCGCTCCTGGACACCGGCGACCGTGACCGGCACGACACGCCGGCCCGGAACCCCGTCGCGTCGGCGCCCGTCGAACCCACCGACGCCCCACGCGGCCCGCCGCCCGTCGGCGAGCGCTGACCACCGACCACCCACGACCGCCCGAGGAGGTGAACTACCCGTGTCCGACCCGGACCCGACCCGCACCGAGGAGCAGGTACGCCGGCTGCTGGCCGACGCCCGCCACGAGGAGCCGATGCCGGCCGAGGTCGCCGAGCGGCTCGACCGGGTGCTCGCCGACCTGCAGGGCGACGCCCGCCGTACGTCCGCCCCGGTCGACCTCGCCGCGCGGCGGCGCCGGCGCATCGCCCGCAACGTGCTCGTCGCCGCAGCGGCCGTGGTCGTCGTCGGGGTGGGCATCAGCCGGGTGGACCTCGGCTCCCCGGGCGACGACGACTCGGGAGGGTCCACGGCCGCCGACGCCCCTCAGTCGATGACCGAGGGCGAGGCCGGCGGCGACCGCGGGCTGCTCTCGCTCGCGGGACGGCCCCTGGTCCTGCACTCCGGCGACTTCGACCAGCAGGTGAAGCGGCTGCGCGCCGGCAGCACGCCGAACGAGCTGGGCAAGACCACCGACGACGCGTACGCCGACGGGCTCGACGACCTCGACTCCGGCGCCATGCCCGCCCGGGCCTGGTGCGACGACCCCGGCTGGGGGCCGGGCCGCCGCGTCGCGGTCCGGTACGACGGGAAGCGCGGCGTACTCGTGCTCCGCGCGCCGGTCGCCGGCACCCGCGTGGCCGACCTCTACCTGTGCGGCGAGACCGCGCCGACGCGCTCGGCGACCGTCCCCGCGGGCTGAGCGGGGTTGGCGGGACGGACCGATCGGGAGGAGGGAAGTTTCCTCACCTACGATCGGTTCTACTGATGTCGCACGAACTGACCGCGGCACCCGTCCCAGCAGCGAGGAGAGTCGCGCTCCATGTCCGACAACATCCGGAACGTCATCGTCATCGGCTCCGGCCCGTCCGGCTACACCGCGGCGGTGTACGCCGCTCGCGCGAGCCTCCAGCCGCTGGTCTTCGAGGGTTCCGTGACCGCCGGCGGTGCGCTGATGAACACCACTGAGGTCGAGAACTTCCCCGGCTTCCGTGACGGGATCATGGGCCCGGCCCTGATGGACGAGATGCGCGCCCAGGCGGAGCGGTTCGGCGCGGAGCTCGTCTCCGACGACGTCGTCGAGGTGGAGCTGAGCGGCGACATCAAGATCGTGAAGACCGCGACCGACACCTACCAGGCGCGCTCGGTGATCCTCGCGATGGGCTCCGGCTACCGCAAGCTCGAGCTGCCCCGCGAGGACGAGCTGTCCGGCCGCGGCGTGTCCTGGTGCGCGACGTGCGACGGCTTCTTCTTCCGCGACCAGCACATCGCCGTCGTCGGTGGTGGCGACTCCGCCATCGAGGAGGCGACCTTCCTGACCCGCTTCGGCTCCAAGGTGTCGCTGATCGTGCGCCGCGACGAGCTGCGCGCCTCCAAGATCATGCAGGAGCGCGCCTTCGCCGACCCCAAGCTCGAGATCATCTGGAACTCCAAGGTCTCCGAGATCAACGGCGCCGACCGGCTGGAGTCCCTAACGCTCGAGGACACCGTGACCGGCGCGACCAGCAACCTGCCGGCGACCGGCCTGTTCATCGCGATCGGCCACGACCCGCGCTCCGAGCTGCTGCCCGGCCAGGTCGACCTCGACGACAACGGCTACGTGCTGGTCCAGCACCCGTCCACGGCCACCAACCTGCCCGGCGTGTTCGCCGCCGGCGACCTGGTCGACCACCACTACCGCCAGGCGATCACGGCCGCCGGCACCGGCTGCGCGGCCGCCCTCGACGCCGAGCGCTACCTCGCCGACCTCGAGCACGCCGGCACCCAGGAGCTCGTCGAGGCCTGACGCCCGACGTACGCCGGAGCGGCGGGGAACATCGCGCCGCACCGTGGTGTTGAGTGTGATCAGACCTCCGAGTTCACCGAAGAAGGGATCCATCCGTGGGCAACATCAGTGCAGTGACCGACGCCGAGTTCGAGGCGCAGGTCCTCAAGTCCGACAAGCCGGTCCTCGTGGACTTCTGGGCGGAGTGGTGCGGCCCGTGCCGCCAGGTCGCCCCGATCCTCGACGAGATCGCGACCGCTCACGGTGACAAGGTCACCTTCTTCAAGATGAACGTCGACGAGAACCCGGTCACGCCGTCGTCGTACCGGGTCACCGGCATCCCGACGATCAACGTCTACCAGGGCGGCGAGGTCGTGAAGAGCATCGTCGGCGCTCGCCCGAAGGCCAAGCTGCTCGACGAGCTCTCGGAGTTCATCTGAGGCTCAGCTCCACCGCGAGGCCCGCGTCGCTTTCGGCGCCGGGCCTCGTGCTGATTTCGGGCGTACGGCGCCGACGAGGCGCCCCAGCGCGGACTCGACCTCGCCCTTCCAGCTGATCGCCGCCCGCAGGTCCATCCGCAGCCGCGGCGCGGTCGGGTGCGGCCGGTGGGTCTTGAAGCCCACACTGCCCAGGAACTCCACCGGGAGCAGGCAGCGACCACCCCGCCCGGACGGGTCGCCGAACGCCTCGATGGCGCCGATCCCGCCGCGCTGCACGAGGTCGCGCGCCATCCCCTGGACCAGCATCCGGCCCAGCCCGCCGCCGCGGTACGCCGGTTCCACGTGAATCATCGTGAGCAGCACCGCGTCCGGCGACGCGGGCGAGGTGGGGAACGACGCCGCGCCGGGCACGAAGGCGTCGGGGGCGTAGACGGCGTACCCGGCCGGTACGTCGTCGACCAGGACCACCCGGCCGCAGGAGCCCCACTCGCGCAGCACCTCGGAGACCCACGCGTCCTTCTCGGCGCAGGCGTCCGTGGCACGCTCACGGCGTACCGGGTCCAGCTCCCAGAAGAGGCAGGAGCGGCAGGGCGCGGCGAACTCCTCGAGATGATCGAGCGTCAGGCGGACGACCTTGCGCGACATCACACCTCCGTCCCGTGAAACCCCGAGGCCATCGTAAGCACCGGCCTGTCAGGATGGCCGGGTGCGCAAGATCCGACAGAGCCGCAAGCTGCAGAACGTCCGCTACGACGTCCGGGGTCCGATCCTGCTCGAGGCCCAGCGACTCGAGGCGGAGGGCCACCACATCCTCAAGCTGAACATCGGCAACACCGCCCCGTTCGGGTTCGATGCGCCCGAGTCGATCGTCGCCGACATCGTGCACCACCTGCCCGACTCCCAGGGCTACAGCGACAGCAAGGGCATCTACCCGGCCCGCACGGCGGTGGCGCAGTTCTACCAGAGCCGCGGCCTGCGCGATGTGACCGTCGAGGACGTCTTCATCGGCAACGGTGTCTCCGAGCTGATCTCGATGGTGCTGCAGGCCTTCCTCGACGACGGCAACGAGATCCTGGTACCGGCGCCCGACTACCCGCTGTGGACCGGGGCCGTCACCCTCGCCGGCGGCACCGCGGTGCACTACGAGTGCGACGAGGACAACGGGTGGAACCCCGACCTCGCCGACATCGAGGCCAAGATCACCGAGAACACCCATGGCATCGTCATCATCAACCCCAACAACCCCACGGGGGCGGTCTACAGCGCGGAGATCGTGAAGGGGCTCGTGGACATCGCCCGACGCCACGACCTGGTCGTCTTCTCCGACGAGATCTACGAGAAGATCATCTTCGACGACGCCGTGCACCACCACGCCGCGTCGTACGCCGGCAGCGACGTGCTCTGCCTGACCTTCAGCGGCCTCTCCAAGGCGTACCGGGTCTGCGGCTACCGGGCGGGTTGGCTGATGATCTCCGGGCCGCAGGAGCTCGCCGAGGACTTCCTCGAGGGGCTCACCCTGATGGCGAACATGCGGATGTGCGCCAACGTGCCCGCCCAGCACGCGATCCAGACCGCGCTCGGTGGCTACCAGTCCATCGAGGAGCTGATCGTCCCCGGCGGCCGCTTCTACGAGCAGAGCAAGACCGCCAGCCGGCTGCTGAACGAGATCCCGGGGGTCTCCAACGTCGAGCCCCGCGGCTCCCTCTACTGCTTCCCCCGTCTCGACCCCGAGGTCTACCCGATCGAGGACGACGAGGCGTTCGTCATCGACCTGCTCCGCTCCAAGAAGATCCTGGTGACCCACGGGACCGGCTTCAACTGGCCACGGCCCGACCACTTCCGGTTGGTCACGCTGCCCGACCTGCACGTCCTCGAGGAGGCGATCGGCCGGATCGCCGACTTCCTCGAGACCCGTCGCTGAGCCGAGGAGCGCCATGCGCGACATCACCTACCCACCGGTCATCCTGGCCGCGAAGACCGGATTCCGGCTGCTCGGGCAGCGGTTCACCATGACCGGCACGGAGCACGTCCCGAAGTCCGGCGGCGTCCTGCTCGCCTGCAACCACATCGGCTACGTCGACTTCGTCTACGGCGGGCTCGCGGCGAACCCGTCCGGACGCCTGGTGCGGTTCATGGCCAAGCGCGAGCTCTTCGACCACGCGCTGGTCGGCCCGCTGATGCGCTCGCTGCACCACATCGAGGTCGACCGCGGCGCCGGCACCGGTTCGTTCCGCGCCGCGGTCGAGTTCCTGCGCCGGGGTGAGGCCGTCGGCATCTTCCCGGAGGCCACGATCTCCCGGTCGATGGAGCTCAAGGAGTTCAAGACCGGTGCCGTGCGGATCGCCGCCGAGGCGGGGGTCCCGATCGTCCCGGTGATCATGTGGGGCACCCAGCGGATGATGACCAAGGACCACCCCAAGGACTTCTCCCGCGGCAAGACGATCGCGATCTCGGTCGGCGCGCCGTTGCACCCGGTCGGTGCGGACCCGGTCGCCGAGACGGCCGAGCTGCGGGCCGCGATGACGGAGCTGCTCGACCGGACCATCCGCGACTACCCGGCCGACGAGCAGCCGCCGGGCTCGTGGTGGCTGCCCGCGTCGTACGGCGGCAGCGCGCCGACGCCCGAGGAGGCGGATCGGCTGGACGTCGAGGAGAAACGGCTCCGCGCCGAGCGCAGAAGGAACAAGTCGACAAAGTGACTTGTCGCCCTAACGACTAGTCGCTTTACCGCCTGGTCGTTTCTTCAGGCGAGATTCACGCTCAGATCGGGCGGTCGTCCCGGTTGCGGGGATCCATGATGTCGACAATTCGCTGCAGGTCGTCGATCGAGCCGAACTCCACGGTGACCTTGCCCTTGCTGCGACCCAGGTCGATCTTGACCCGGGTCTCGAACCGGTCGGACAGCCGCTCGGCCAGATCCACCAGCCCGGGCGCCACCGGCTTCTTGCGGACCACCCGTGGAGTCGGTGCGTCGGCGTCGCGCATGGCGACGATCTCCTCGAGCGCGCGGACGCTGATCCCCTCGGCGACCACGCGAGCCGCCAACCGGTCCTGCGCCTCCGGGTCGGAGACGGCGAGCAACGACCGGGCATGGCCGGCCGAGAGGACCCCGGCAGCAACCCGGCGCTGGACGGCCGGCGTGAGCTTGAGCAGTCGTAGCGTGTTGCTGATCTGCGGCCGGGACCGGCCGATCCGACTGGCCAGCTCCTCGTGGGTGCAGCCGAAGTCGTCGAGCATCTGGGCGTACGCCGCGGCCTCCTCCAGCGGGTTGAGCTGGGAGCGGTGCAGGTTCTCCAGGAGCGCGTCGCGCAGCATGTCGACGTCGTCGGTCTCGCGGACGATCGCGGGCACCAGCTCGAGGCCGGCCGCTTGCGACGCGCGCCAGCGTCGCTCCCCCATCACCAGCTCGTACTCGTCGGGGCCGTGGCGGCGGACCACGACGGGCTGCAGCACCCCGATCTCCTTGATGGAGTGCACCAGCTCCGCCATCGCCTCCTCGTCGAAGACCTGACGGGGCTGCACCCGGTTCGGCTGGATCAGCCCGACCGGGATCTCCGCGAAGTAGGCACCGGCGACCGGAGCCAGCCCGGAGACGTCCACCTGCCCGGCCGTGGCGGCGGCGGTCTCCCCGGCGCCGTTCCGGGACGCGTCCGGGACAGTCTCGGCCGGTCCGGTCGGGATCAGCGAGCCCAGGCCGCGGCCGAGGCCCCGGCGCGGGGCGGGACGGCTGGCGTTCATCTCGTTGCTCCCTGGATGGCGATCTCACGTGCGGCTTCGAGGTACGAGAGCGCACCCGGCGACCCCGGATCGTAGGTCATCACCGTCTGGCCGTAGGACGGCGCCTCGGAGACTCGGACCGAGCGCGGGATGGAGGTCTTGAGCACCTGGTCCCCGAAGTGCTCGCGGACCTCCTCGGCGACCCCCGAGGCCAGCCGGGTGCGAGCGTCGAACATGGTGACCAGGATGGTGGAGACCTCGAGCCCCTGGTTCAGGTGCGCTCGGACCATGTCAACCGTCTCGAGGAGCTGCCCCAGGCCCTCGAGCGCGTAGTACTCCGCCTGAATCGGGATCAGCATCTCGTCGCCGGCCACCAGCGCGTTGAGCGTCAGCAGCCCCAACGACGGCGGGCAGTCGATCAGGACGTAGTCGAAGCGATCCTCACCGGCGTCTTCGGCGGACCCGACCCAGGGGTGGCCGTGGACCGCCTTGCGAAGCCGGCTCTCTCGGGCCACGACCGAGACCAGTTCGATCTCGGCACCTGCCAGGTCGATCGTCGCCGGCACGGCCCACAGGTTGCCAACCTCGGGCGACTCGCTCATCACGTCGACGAGCGGCTCGCCGTCGACGAGGGCGTCGTACGTCGACGGGACGCCGCGCCGGTGCTCGACGCCCAACGCCGTCGAGGCGTTGCCTTGCGGGTCGAGGTCGATCACCAGGACCCGCTGGCCGAGCTGGGCGAGGGCGGCGGCGATGTTGACGGTCGACGTCGTCTTGCCGACCCCGCCCTTCTGGTTCGCCACCACGAAGATCCTGGTCTTGCTCGGTCGAGCCAGTGCCGGGCGCATCCGGGCTCCCTGGCGGGCGAGCACGATGTGCTCCGCCGCGCGGGCCAGCGGCGTGGCGTGGTCCTCGTCGAAGGTCGGCGCCGCTACCGCGATGTCCTCGGCGGTGCGCACCCGGAATCCTTCACCCGCCGGCCTCGCGCCGGTTGCGGAGCTGGTTTCACGTGAAACGTCAGCACCCGGAGTTGAGACGTCGTCCTGTGGAGAACTACCGCCGAACTGTGGATAACCGCGCTCACCGGGGGTGTTTCGTCCGGTGGAAAACTCTCCACCAGGACCGGCGTTCTCCGTCACGTCCTGCGCCTCCGCTTTCCTGTCGACCGTCCACGACCTGCAGACCCTCGCGCGGTCGGACCCGTCGCAAGCGGCCAAGATACCCGGGTCGGGTCCGCCCAAGCCACCCGGAGCGCAACCGTCGGCGACACCGGCCAGTCCTCACCGAGCAGTCTGATCTCGGGCTGGGAGCATCCCCAGCGAGCAAGCTCGTCGCCGGCAGCCTCGATCTCGTCGGCGACGGAGCTGCCCTTCATGGCGACCAGGGCGCCCTCGGCGGACACCAACGGCATGGACCACCCCAGCAGACGTTCCAGCGGAGCGACCGCTCGCGAGGTCACCACGTCAAACGTCCGCTGCCCGTGCAATGCGTCCGCGCGACCGCGCACGACCTCTACGTTCCCGAGCTCCAAGGACGCCGCGACCTCCTCGAGGAACGTCGTCCGTCGCAGCAGGGGCTCCACCAGGGTCACGGTCAGATCCGGACGTGCGATCGCGAGGACCAACCCGGGCAGCCCGGCGCCGGACCCGATGTCGCACACGGACGCGCCGGCGGGGATGAGCTCCCCGAGCAGCGCACAGTTGACCAGGTGCCGGTCCCACAGCCGAGGCGCCTCTCGCGGACCGATCAGCCCCCGGACGACGCCTTCGGTGGCGAGCAGGCCGGCGTACTGCTCCGCCAGGCCCAACCGCGCAGACGGAAACGCCCTCCGCGCCACCTCGGGCGTGGAGGGCGTTTCACGTGAAACGTGGGGGTCCATGCTCACCCCGGCAGCACCACGACGAACCGTCGCGGCTCGACGCCCTCGGACTCCGAGGTCAGGCCGGCCGCGGCAACGGCGTCGTGCACCACCTTGCGCTCGAACGGCGTCATCGCGGCAAGCGACAATGGCTCGCCCGACTCGCGGACCTTCGCGACCGACTCCTCGGCCACCTTCACGAGCTCCTCGCGCTTGCGTGCCCGAAAGCCGGAGATGTCCAGCATCAGCCGGGTGCGCTCTCCGGTCTCCCGGTAGACCGCCAGTCGAGTCAGCTCCTGCAGTGCCTCGAGCACCTCGCCGTTGTCACCCACCAGCTGGGACAGCTCGGCGCCGACGATCGAGACCGCAGCACGGTCGCCGTCCACGTCCATGTCCAGGTCACCGTCGAGGTCGGCGATGTCCAGGAGCTCCTCCAGGTAGTCGGCGGCGATGTCGCCCTCCTGCTCCAGCTCCTCGAGGCGGGACGGGGACGCGGTCGCGCCCGACTCCTCGGACGTCTCGGCGCCCAACTCCTGGACCTGCTCGTCCTCGGTCGTCTCTTCGGTCACGGTCTCGTCACTCATCGGTGCCTCCTTCGGGCTTCGGCTTGGGGGCGGGTCCCTGACCCGGGGTCTGCTTGCGCTGCTGCTGTCGCTGCTTCTTCGACTGCTTCTTCGGCTGCTGGCGCTGCGGTGCCCGCGGCTCCTCCTCGACGACCGGCTCCGCCGCCTCGACCGCGAGCGGCTTGCCGTGCTTCGCGGCCTTCAGCCGGTCCCGCTCCAGCTTCGCCTTCTCGGCGGAGGTCCCGGGGGCCGGGTTGTTGCGGATCACGTAGAACTGCTGACCCATGGTCCAGAGGTTCGACGTGGTCCAGTAGAAGAGCACCGCGATCGGGAAGGCGATGCCACCGACAGCGAACACGACGGGCAGCACGTAGAGCAGCAGCTTCTGCTGCTGCGCGTAGGGACCGCTCAACGCGTCCGCCGGCATGTTCTTGCTCATCAGCTGCCGCTGCGTGGTGAACGTCGTCGCCGTCATGGCGAGCACCAGGATCGCGGCGACGATCATCACCGCGACGTCGCCGTCCGCCTTCAGGAACGTCGCCTTCAGCGGGATGCCGAACAGCTCGGCGTTCTGGAAGCTGTCCGCGAGATCCTTGGTGATGAAGGCCTTGCCGTCACCCTTCGCCGCGTGGTGGTCCAGCAGCCGGAAGAGCGCGAGGAAGATCGGCATCTGGATCAGGATCGGCAGGCACGAGGCGAACGGGTTGGTCCCGCTCTCCTTGTACAGCTTCATCGTCTCCTGGGCGAGACGCTCCCGGTCGTGGCCGTACTTCTTCTGCAGCTCCTTGACCTTGGGCTGGATCAGCTGCATGTTCCGGCTGGACTTGATCTGCTTCACGAACAGCGGGATCAGCGCAGCCCGCACGGTCAAGGTGAGGCCGATGATCGAGAGCACCCAGATGAGCCCGCTGTCGGGGTTCATGCCGATGCTCTCGAACATCCAGTGCCACGCGACCAGCACCGCTGAGATCGCGTAGTAGAGCGGCGTCATGATCAGACCGCCGAGGTCGCCGAGGAATCCCACGGATCAGGCTCCTTGCTGGGGTGAGTGAGATGAGCCCGCGTGAGCGCGGGAAGACTCTGCAGGTTCACGGGCAGTTCTGTTGGGGGGTGGCACCGGGTCGTACCCGCCGGCGGCCCACGGGTGGCACCGCAGCAGGCGCCGCGCGGCCAACCAGGTACCGCGCAGGCTGCCATGGGTCGACACCGCATCCAACGCGTACGCCGAGCAGGACGGGTGGTAGCGGCACACCTGGCCGTAGAGCGGGCTGATGGTGACGCGATAGGCCCGCAGCAGGGCGATCAGCACCCAGCGAACCGGGTCGTACCTCACGCCGTCACCTCCGACCGCACCCGAGCAAGGCAACGGGCCAGATCGGTCGAGAGTTCCCGGGACGAGGCGGTCGCCGACGCGGGAAGCGCGCGGACCACGAGCACAGCAGCGCCCGGGAGCGACGAAAGGTGCTCCCGGGCGAGGTGTCGGAGTCGCCGCTTCACGCGGTTACGGACCACGGCGTTGCCCACCGCCTTGCTGACCACGAAGCCGATCCGGGGACCGGGTACGCCAACCGACGCGTCCACCTCGTCAGCGAGGTGGACGACCACGGTGCGGCTCCCGGCCCGCCGTCCGACGCGCACGGTCTGCCGGAAGCACGCGCCGTCAGTGAGACGGTGTTCCGACGGCAGCACGTGCCGGCCTCAGGCGGCGAGTCCCGCCGTCAGACCGCGAGGCTCTTGCGGCCCTTGCGGCGGCGCGACGCGAGGATCGAGCGACCCGCGCGGGTGCGCATCCGAAGGCGGAAACCGTGCACCTTGTGCCGGCGGCGGTTGTTCGGCTGGTACGTACGCTTGCTCACGAGCTTCTCTCCATACTGGTTCAGGGCAGCCACACCGGGCCGGGACGGCAGTGCTCGAATCCTGAGGTCAGGATCGCCTTTCGGCTGGCACCGCCCACCCACGACATGACCCGCTGGGTCGGCTGCTCTTCGTGGACATGCGGCACCGGTCGACACCGGGTGACCGAGCAACGGTACGCGCTGGCAATCCACAGGGTCAAACCCGCGTGGACCACACCCGGCTCTGCCTGTGGATGACGGCTTGCCGGTGCCCCGTCGACCTTGTTACGTTCGAGCAGACCGAGGTTCCCCGCCGCCCTCGATCCGCAGCCTGCCAGCAGGTCGTGTGACGCCCGACACAACGGCAAAAAAGCGCACCTGACCTGCACAAATAGCACAGGCTACGGATCCAGGACGTGTCTCGGACCCGCTCTCTCCACAGCGAGCGAGCCGGGTTCACAACCTGTGGACAAAGTTGTGGACGCAACTCGACGACCACACAGTCAGACCAGCAATGAAGAAAGCGGGAGCGGTGGATCAGCACACCTCGGACCTCGACGTCGCCTGGCGGGGCGTGGTCGACGACCTCCAGCCCAACCAGCGCGCCTGGCTCAGCGCGAGCGAGCCGGTGACCCTGCACGAGAGCACCGCGATCGTGGCCGTGCCCAACGACTTCACCCGCAACCAGCTCGAAGGCCGGCTGCGTGCCCAGCTCGAGGACGCGCTCAGCCTTCGGTTCGGCCGGGAGATCCGGATCGCGGTCACCGTCAACCCTGCGCTCGAGACCGAGATGACGCCGGCCCCGGCCGACGACGTTCCACAGCCACAAAGCAACTTGTCGACAAATCTACAAGTAGATGTTCCTGTCGTTGTGGCCGCGCCGCCGACGCCGGAGCCGGTCGACGTCGGTCCCCGGCCCTCGTCCCTCGAGACGCGACTGAACCCGAAGTACACCTTCGAGACGTTCGTCATCGGATCCTCGAACCGGTTCCCGCACGCTGCGGCCGTCGCCGTGGCCGAGGCGCCGGGCAAGGCGTACAACCCGCTCCTCGTCTACGGCGACTCGGGACTCGGGAAGACCCACCTCCTGCACGCCATCGGGCACTACGTCCGCTCGCTCTACACCTCCGCCCGAGTGCGGTACGTGTCGAGCGAGGAGTTCACGAACGAGTTCATCAACGCGATCCGGGACGACCGGCAGGACCGCTTCAAGCGCCGCTACCGCGACGTCGACGTACTCCTCATCGACGACATCCAGTTCCTGGAGGGCAAGACCCAGACCCAGGAGGAGTTCTTCCACACGTTCAACACCCTGCACAACGCGAACAAGCAGATCGTGCTGACCTCCGACCGGGCACCCAAGCGACTGGAGGCCCTGGAAGACCGGCTGCGCAACCGGTTCGAGTGGGGGCTCATCACCGACGTACAGCCGCCCGACCTCGAGACCCGGATCGCGATCCTCCGCAAGAAGGCCGCGATGGACCGCCTCACCGCTCCCCCGGACGTCCTCGAGTTCATCGCCTCGAAGATCCAGACGAACATCCGCGAGCTCGAGGGTGCGCTCATCCGGGTGACCGCCTTCGCGAACCTCAACCGCCAGGAGGTCGACATGACCCTGGCCGAGATCGTGCTCAAGGACCTCATCCCCGAGGGCGGAGAGCCCGAGATCACCGCGGCCCTGATCATCGCGCAGACCGCGGCCTACTTCGGGCTCTCGATCGAGGAGCTCACCGGACCCAGCCGCGGACGGCACCTGGTGATGGCCCGGCAGATCGCGATGTACCTCTGCCGCGAGCTCACCGACCTGTCGCTGCCGAAGATCGGCGCCCAGTTCGGCAACCGCGACCACACGACCGTCATGTACGCCGACCGCAAGATCAACCAGCTGCTCGCCGAGCGCCGCGCCGTCTTCAACCAGGTCAGCGAGCTCACCAACCGGGTCAAGCTGCAGGCACGTCAGTCCTGACCGGCTCGAACATGTGGTCCCCGGCCCTGTGGACGACATGTGGGCCCAAATGACATCCGCACCGGTTGCCTGTGGAGGCGCGAGCGTCGACGTGTGCAGTCGGCGCCGCCGTACACATGTCACCCCGACCAGCGCAGCGCCGTTCCACAGCCCCTGTGCACGTCGAATCGCCGCGCTGACCTGCAGGAACCGAAGTTCTCCACAGTTTCCACCGTTGCTATGACTCCTCCGTACCTCTAGACCTATCGATTCCCGGTCGAACTCCATCCGGGGCCCAACCTGGGGACAACCGCTCGATCGAGGTCGTCTTCCGACCCCAGACCTGGACCCGAAACCACACCGAACCTCCCGCACACCGTGCGTGCATGGCAGGATTCACCTCCCACCAGTCCGAGCCCGACCGACCAGAAGGACCCATCGTGAAGTTCCGCGTCGAGCGCGACGTGCTCGCCGATGCCGTCGCCTGGGCTGCTCGCAGCCTTCCGGTCCGCCCCAGCGTCCCGGTCCTCGCCGGACTCCTGATCGAGGCGAACGACGACGGGCTCGTGCTGTCCACCTTCGACTACGAGACCTCGGCGCGCGCCACGCTCAACGCGCAGGTCAGCGACGAGGGCCGGGCCCTGGTCAGCGGCCGCCTGCTCGCCGACATCTGCCGCAGCCTTCCGGGCAAGCCGGTCGACATGGTGCTCGACGGCGCCCGGGTCTCGCTGACCTGTGGCTCGGCTCGCTTCAGCCTCCAGACGATGCCGGTCGAGGACTACCCGTCGCTGCCCGACATGCCGGCAGCCACCGGAACGGTCGACAGCGAAGGGTTCGCGCACGCCGTCGCCCAGGCGGTCACGGCGGCCGGCCGCGACGACATGCTGCCCGTGCTGACCGGCGTCCGGATCGAGATCGACGGCTCGTCGATCTCGCTGCTGGCCACGGACCGCTTCCGGCTCTCCCACCGCGAGCTGGCGTGGAGCCCCAACACTCCCGACATCTCCGCGTCCGCCCTGGTCCCGGCCCGCGTCCTCTGCGACACCGCCAAGGCGCTGACCGCAGGCGGCGAGGTCACCATCGCGCTGGCCACGACCGGCACCGGTGAGGGGATCATCGGCTTCGAGGGCGATGCACCCGGCGGTCGCCGGCGTACGACGACCCGCCTGCTCGACGGCGAGTTCCCCAAGGTCCGCAGCCTCTTCCCCAACGAGCACCTGACCACCGCCCTTGTCGACAAGACCGCGCTCATCGAGTCCGTACGACGCGTCTCACTCGTCGCCGAGCGCAACACCGCTGTCCAGCTGGCATTCAGCGACGGCGTACTGACCCTCGACGCCGGCTCCGGCGACGAAGCCCAGGCCTCGGAGTCGATCGAGGCGAGCATCCAGGGCGACGACATCACCACGGGCTTCAACCCGCAGTTCCTCCTCGACGGACTGACGGTCATCGACCAGCAGGTCATCGAGCTCGCCTTCACCCAGGCGTCCAAGCCGGTCGTGCTCAGCGGCTCGACCGAGGGCGAGGCGGAGACCGCATTTCGCTACCTCCTGATGCCGCGCCGTCTGCTGTCCTGACGCGTACGTCCTAGGCTGGGGCTATGGACATCGGACTCGTCGGGCTCGGCAAGATGGGCGGCAACATGCGCACCCGTCTGCGCGACGCCGGCCACACCGTCATCGGCTACGACCGCAACCCCGACCTGGCCGACGCCGACAGTCTCGCGGCGATGGTCGACCGGCTGCCGTCCCCCAAGGTCGTGTGGGTGATGGTGCCCGCGGGCGAGCCCACTCGCGGCACCATCGAGGAGCTCGGCGAGCTGCTCGGCGAGGGTGACCTGGTCGTCGACGGCGGCAACTCGAAGTGGACCGACGACCAGCTCAACGCGGAGATGCTGGCGAAGAAGGGGATCGGCTTCGTCGACTGCGGCGTCTCCGGCGGTGTCTGGGGTCTGCAGAACGGCTACGCGCTGATGTGCGGCGGCACGGACGACGACGTGGCGAAGGTCCAACCGGCACTCGACGCGCTCAAGCCCGACGATGGTGGGTTCGTGCACGCCGGCAAGAAGCCCGGTGCCGGCCACTTCGCCAAGATGGTCCACAACGGCATCGAGTACGCGATGATGCAGAGCTACGCCGAGGGCTGGGAGCTGCTCGAGAAGGTCGACCTGGTCGACAACGTCACCGAGGTCTTCGACTCGTGGCGCTCCGGGACCGTCATCCGCTCCTGGCTGCTGGACCTGCTGGTCGCCGCCGTCGAGGAGGACCCGCACCTCGACAAGATCGCCGGGTACGCCGAGGACTCGGGCGAGGGCCGCTGGACCGTCGAGGCGGCGATCGACAACGCCGTACCCATGAACGTCATCGCCGCGTCGCTCTTCGCGCGCTTCACCTCGCGCCAGGACGACAGCCCGGCCATGAAGGCGATCGCCGCGATGCGCAACCAGTTCGGCGGCCACGCCGTACACACGGAGCCGCCTGCCGGCGGCGACGCCAACCCCGGCTAGACCCGCCGCGCCTGTGTACGTCGCCCACCTCTCGCTCCACGACTTCCGGTCCTACGCGACCGCCGACGTCGAGCTGGGCCCCGGCGTCACGGCCTTCATCGGACGCAACGGGCAGGGCAAGACCAACCTGGTCGAGGCCATCGACTACCTGTCGCGGTTGGCCTCGCATCGGGTCTCGGGTGACGCTCCCCTGGTGCGGTCGGGCGCCGAGCAGGCCGTGGTCCGCGCAGCGGTCGTGCGCGACGGACGCACCGCGGTGCTCGAGGTGGAGATCAACCCGGGCCGGTCCAACCGCGCCCGGGTGAACCGGTCACCCCTCCCGCGGGCCCGCGAGCTGATCGGCCTGGTGCGCACCGTCGTTTTCTCACCCGAGGACCTCACGCTCGTGAAGGGCGACCCCTCCGACCGGCGCCGGTTCCTCGACGACCTGCTGGTGCTGCGCACCCCGCGCCTGGCCGGCGCGCGCTCCGACTACGACCGGATCCTGAAGCAGCGCAACTCCTTGCTCAAGACGGCCGGTGCCGCGCGCCGCGGATCCGCCAGCCAGGAGGGCGCGCTCTCGACCCTCGGCGTGTGGGACGACCACCTCGCCCGCACCGGCGCCGAGCTCCTCGCGGAACGGCTGGCACTGGTCGAGGCGCTGCGGCCCTACGTCGGGAAGGCCTACGAGACCGTCGCGCGCGGGGCGAACCGCGACGACGCGGACGTCGAGTACCGCGCGTCGTTCGACCTCGAGGGTCGGACCACGCGCGACGAGCTCGCCGCGGCGCTGCTCGTCGAGCTGGAGCTCCGGCGCAAGGACGAGCTCGACCGCGGGATCTCCCTGGTCGGCCCGCACCGCGACGAGCTGCTGCTGAGCCTCGGCCACGGTCCCGACCAGGACCGCCTGCCGGTCAAGGGCTACGCCTCGCACGGCGAGTCCTGGTCGTTCGCGCTCGCGCTCCGCCTGGCGTCGTACGACCTGCTCCGCGCCGACGGCGACGACCCCATCCTGATCCTCGACGACGTCTTCGCCGAGCTCGACACCGAACGCCGCGCGCAGCTCGCCGAGCTCGTGTCCGACGCCGAGCAGGTGCTGGTCACGGCGGCGGTCGGCGCCGACGTACCCGAGGCACTGGCCGGGGTCCGGTACGCCGTTGCCGGAGGCGAGGTGGTCCGTGAGCAGTGAGACCCCGGACGACAGCGGCCCCCCGGACGAGCCGGCGACGCACGACGTCGACGGGCTCGACCTCGCCCGCGCGCTGACCCGCTCGACCGCGAAGTCGACCCCGAAGGCCCGGAAGCCGAAGCGGTTCGACCAGCGCGGCAACCGCGGCCGGGTCACCGGGGCGCACCCGGACGACCGCGACCCACAGCTGCTCGACGACACCCTGACCCGCTTGGTCGCCGACCATGGCTGGGCCCTCGACCTCCGCGTCCAGGGGGTCTTCGGCCGCTGGCCGGAGCTCGTCGGAGCCGACGTCGCCGAGCACTGCACGCCCGAGACCTTCGAGGAGGGGCGCCTCGTGGTCCGCACCGACTCGACAGCCTGGGCCACCCAGCTTCGACTCCTCGCACCGACGCTCGTACGGCGCCTCAACGAGGAGCTCGGGCACGGCACGGTCACGGTGATCGAGGTGCTCGGACCCCACGGGCCGACGTGGAAGAAGGGACCCCGTTCGGCGCGCGACGGCCGCGGTCCCCGCGACACCTACGGCTGAGTCGACCCGACGCGCCCAGAGACGATCTGGGAGGCCCGCCGACGTACGGGGACCTGTCGGCACCCCTGCGAGGCGCTGCTATCGGCGCTCACGGGGCGCTACGGGCCACTTTTCCTCCACAGATCCCCCCTCCTCCGAGGGGCACACGTGGAATGAGGCCTTCTGAGGGCTATCATGGAGATCGGCCGCCGAGCACTCACGCACGCGGCCGTCTCCATGTCATGACAGCCGTCAGAAGAGGTACGCGTGAGCGACGTCAATCCCGTCGAGGCCGACGAGACCCCCACCGCCCCGTCGACCACCACCGTGGCCCAGGGCCGCGTCGAGACGGAGTACGACGCCTCGGCGATCCAGGTGCTCGAAGGCCTCGAAGCGGTCCGCAAGCGCCCCGGCATGTACATCGGCTCGACCGGTGAGCGCGGCCTGCACCACCTGATCTGGGAGATCGTCGACAACGCCGTGGACGAGGCGCTGGCCGGTCACTGCGACCGGATCGTGCTCACGCTCCAGGCCGACGGCGGGATCCGGGTCGAGGACAACGGCCGCGGTATCCCCACCGACACGGCGCCCGGGCAGGAGCTGCCGGCGCTGACGCTGGCGCTCACCGTCCTCCACGCCGGCGGCAAGTTCGGCGGTGGCGGCTACAAGGTCTCCGGTGGTCTGCACGGCGTCGGCGTCTCCGTGGTCAACGCCCTGTCGAGCAACGTGATCGCCGAGGTCCGCAACCGCGGCCACCTCTGGCGCCAGTCGTTCACGGTCGGCGTCCCGGACGGTCCGCTCGAGCAGGTCCGTGAGATGGAGCCCGGTGAGCGCACCGGCACCACCATCACCTACTGGGCCTCCCCCGACATCTTCGAGACGACCACCCACTCGCTCGAGACGATCACGTCGCGGGTCCGCGAGTACGCCTTCCTCAACAAGGGCCTGGAGATCGTCGTACGCGGCGAGCGTCCCGCGGCCGACGAGATCGCGGACGCCGTCGAGGACGAGACCGTCTCGGACGAGATCGACGGCCAGCGCCCGGACGCGATCAAGCGCGGCGAGTCCGGCGGGCTCGAGCAGGTCTTCAAGTACGACCGCGGCCTGGTCGACTACGTCGAGTACCTCAACCGGCGCAAGCAGGTGGCGAACCCGACGATCATCTCGTTCGACGCCGAGACCCCCGAGTCCGTCGAGAGCCACATGAGCCTCGAGGTCGCGATGCAGTGGAACACGACGTACTCGGAGTCGGTCCACACCTTCGCCAACACGATCAACACCCACGAGGGCGGCACGCACGAGGAGGGCTTCCGGGCGGCGCTCACCTCACTGGTCAACAACTGGGGCTTCGAGTGGGGCCTGATGAAGAAGCCCGAGGACCGGGTCTCGGGCGACGACATCCGCGAGGGCCTGACCGCGATCATCTCGATCAAGATGGGCGAGCCGCAGTTCGAGGGT
>Ga0190274_10000389_pt1 | contig 27123 bp, 23 predicted proteins | sample Popmic531T_FD_133002 | JGI IMG/M metagenome (GOLD analysis project Ga0190274, IMG submission 133002) | Populus adjacent soil microbial communities from riparian zone of Yellowstone River, Montana, USA - 531 T | ecosystem: Environmental > Terrestrial > Soil > Riparian zone | place: USA: Montana... | reverse complement strand
GTCTCCGGTGCCTTCCAGTCCGAAGAGGACGTGCGCAACATCAATTTTGTTGTGGGCGGCCGGGTGCTCCGCCTGAGCGATATCGCCAATGTCCGGCGCGGCTATGCCGACCCGCCGCAACCGATGTTTCGCGTCAATGGCGAGCCTGCAATCGGACTTGCGGTTGCAATGCGAGATGGTGGTGACATTCTGGCGCTCGGCAAGAATCTGACGAAGACGATGGCGCGGCTCAAAGCCGATCTGCCGCTCGGCGTCGAGCCGAAACTCGTTGCCGATCAGGCGATCACGGTCGAGACCGCGATTTCGGAATTCATGGGTTCGCTCTGGCAGGCGATCGCCATCATTCTGTTTGTGAGTTTCATCAGCCTCGGCGTGCGCCCGGGTCTCGTGATTGCGACCGCGATTCCGCTGACGCTCGCGGTCGTATTTTCGGTGATGGAAATCGCCAATATCGACATGCAGCGCATATCGCTCGGCGCGCTGATCATCGCGCTCGCGCTCATGGTCGACGACGCCATGACCACGACCGATGCGATGCTGACCAGATTGGCGCAGGGCGACAGCAAGGAACAAGCGGCAACCTTTGCATTCCGCACCTATGCCTTCGCGATGCTGGCCGGCACATTGGTGACGATTGCGGGCTTCGTGCCCGTTGGCTTCGCCGCAAGTTCAGCCGGCGAATATACTTTCTCTTTGTTTGCGGTGGTCGCGATTGCGCTGGTCGTGTCCTGGTTCGTCGCGGTGATCTTCGCGCCGTTGCTCGGTCTTGTGATCCTGTCGCCGCCCAAGCCGGGGAAAAGCTCCGAGCCCGGCTTTGTGTTTCGCACCTACAAGGCGTTTCTCACCGGCGCCATCCGCGTGCGCTGGCTCACCATCGCATTGACGATTGCGCTGTTCATCGCCTCGTTCCTGGCGATGCCGCTGATCCCACGGCAATTCTTCCCCTCGTCCGACCGGCCGGAATTGCTGGTCGATCTCAGCCTTCCGCAGAACGCGTCGATCTATGCGAGCGAGGAGATTGCCAAGCGCTTCGATGCGGCTTTGAAGGACGACAAGGATGTCGCGCGCTGGAGCACCTATGTCGGGCGCGGCGCCATCCGCTTCTATCTGCCGCTCAATGTGCAATTGCCGAACAATTTCTTTGCGCAGGCCGTGCTGGTCGCGAAAGATGTGCCGGCCCGCGATCGGCTGAAGGTGAAGCTGGAGAAGCTGCTCGCAAACGAATTCCCGAGCGTGGTGGCACGTGTCTATCCGCTCGAACTCGGTCCGCCGGTCGGTTGGCCGGTGCAATATCGCATCACCGGCCCGGACGTTTCCAAGGTCCGAGAATACTCGCTGGAGCTCGGCGAGCTGGTCGCAAAGAATCCCCAGGCCATCAACATCAACTACGACTGGATGGAGCCGGCGCGGCAGCTGCGCATCCGTATCGATCAGGACGAAGCGCGGCTGTTGGGCTTAAGCTCGCAGGCTCTCGCCAACACGCTCAACACCGTGATTTCGGGTGTGGCGATCACGCAGGTGCGTGACGACATCTATCTCGTCGATGTCGTGGTGCGTGCAACCGAGGAGCAGCGCCTGTCGCTTGCGACGCTTCGCAACACCGCCATTCCGCTTCCGGGCGGACGTACGGTGCCGCTGAGCCAATTCGCGACCTTCGAATACGAGCAGGAATATCCGCTGATCTGGCGGCGCGACCGGCTGCCAACATTGACCGTGCACGCCGATCTGCGGCCGGGCGTTCTGCCTGACACCGTCGTGGCTGCGCTGGCTCATGAAATCAGCGCCTTCTCGAAATCGCTGCCAGCGGGCTATCGCCTCGATGTCGGCGGCACGGTGGAGGAAAGCGCGAAGTCACAGGCGTCCGTTGTCGCGGTGGTTCCCGCGATGCTGCTGATCATGTTCACCGTGCTGATCTTCCAGCTCCGCAGCTTCCAGAAGCTGTTCATCGTTCTCAGCGTCGGTCCGCTTGGCCTGATCGGCGTGGTGCTTGCGCTCTTCGTGTTCAACCGGCCGCTCGGCTTCGTCGCCATTCTCGGCATTCTCGCGCTGCTCGGCATGATCACCAAAAACGCGGTGATCCTGATCGGTCAGATCGATGCCGAGCGCGAGGCCGGCAAGGACGTGATGACGGCGGTGGTCGATGCATCGAGCGCGCGCTTCCGTCCGATCATGCTGACAGCGATCTCGACCGTGCTCGGCATGATCCCGATAGCGCCGACCGTGTTCTGGGGCCCGATGGCATTCGCGATAATGGGCGGCTTGCTGGTGGCCACGATCCTGACGCTGATCTTCCTGCCGACGCTGTACGTCACCTGGTTCAGCCTGACCGAAAAGCGGTCGGAAAAGCCGGCCGTGACGCCGACATGATTGGGTCCGCGATGCAACGCATTGTCTCCCTGCTGATGATTGCCGCGACGGCTGCGACGCTGGTCGCCGTTTCAGCCATGGTCAGTGATGCGGAAGCCGCCATGCGGCGCAGGCCGGATCAGCGACCGCTGGTGCCGCGCTCGCAGGCGCGGCGTCAGGCGGATCGCGCAGCAGAACGTGCTCGGCCGCAAGTCTATGTGCCGGGCCATTGGGCGTGGAATGTGCGGCGTGGCGAATATTCGTGGGTATCAGGCCGCTGGGAGCGATACGATCCGAATCACGCGTTTGTTGGCGGAGGACTGGTCTTTCGCAACGGCCAATGGACATTCGGTCCGGCCCGCTGAATGAGGATAGCCTGCTTTGCCACCGGATCAGCCGAGTGCCGGACCTGGGATACAGAAGGGCTTTTTCCCGCTCTGTCTGCTGCTGACCTTCATCTGGGTCGCCGCGAATTCCTCGCTCGCGCCTGAATCGATTCTGACCGGTGTGCTGATCGCGGCCACGCTCGCCTACATCTTCACCCGGCAAAGTGCCGTCTGGCAAAGCCTGCGCATTTCGCCGCGGCGGCTCTATCACTTCATTCTCTATACCGGCGTCTTCATCGTCGAGATGGTGAAGGCGAATATCAATATGCTGCGCTACGTCTATTCGCCGCGCATCCACATCAAGCCAGGCGTGGTCGAGATCAAGACCCGCTTGAAATCCCCGATTGGCCGACTCGCACTCGCCAATTCGATCGCGCTGACGCCGGGTTCGCTGGTGCTCGATATCGAAGGAGACCGCCTGTTCATTCACTGGCTCGATGTCCCGACCAACGACACCGCGGAGGCTACCCGGCTCATCGCCGGGCCGTTCGAGGATCATCTGGAGAAGGCCTTTGAGTAGCATCCTTCTGCATATCGCGGCGTTGCTCATCGCCGGTAGTGTCGTGCTCGGCGTGGTGCGGCTCGTGCTCGGACGGACGCTGGTAGATCGCGTTGCCGCGATCGACATGCTGACCGTGGTTTCGATCTCGATGATCGCGCTTTATGCGCATGTCTCGGGCCGTTTCATCTATGTCGACGTGGCATTGGTCTATGGCGTGCTGAGCTTTCTCGCCGTGCTCGCGATGGCGCGATATTTGGAGCGAGGATTGTAGATGCTGGAAATTCTCGCGATCCTGCTCTGCGTCTCGATTCTGGCAAGCGGCATCCTTGCGGTTCGTCTCAACAATCTCATGGCTGCGATGGTGAGCGCGGGCCTGTCGAGCCTGTTCGCTTCGGTCTGCTACGTGCTGTTGGCCGCGCCCGACGTCGCGATGGCGGAGGCCGCGATCGGCTCCGGGCTTTCGATGCTGATCTTCCTGTACGCGATCCGCAAAACCACGGACGCAAAGGAATAAGTCATGGCGGAATTGATCGGCAGCATCCTGATCCTGCTCGGCGCCTTCTTCCTGTTTTCGGCCGGGCTTGGGCTCGTGCGGATGCCGGATACGTTTACGCGTATCCAGGCCGGCACCAAGGCCTCCACGCTCGGCAACGCGCTGGTGCTCGCCGGCATCGCCGTCTATCACCCCGGCTGGACGCTGAAGCTCATCATTCTTGTCTACTTCGTTTTGATGACGAATCCGATCTCCTCGCATGCTCTGGCGCGCGCCGCGCACGCTATCGGCATTCCGATGACTCCGGAAACGGGGCCGGACGCATTGCGCGACGCACGGCAGCCGGACGAAGGGCGCCGCCCATGATGCGCCGTCTTGCCGTGCTACTCGCGGTGGCGCTGGTCGCGCTCATTTTCGCAGGGCTGATCCGTAACTATGTCGAGCAGGAAAGCTTGCGGCCGCTTGCCGAGACCTATGTGAAGAGCGTGCCGCAGGAACTCGGCGCGCCCAATGTCATCACCGGCATCCTGCTCACCTTTCGCGCTTTCGACACGTTGGGCGAGGTCGCGGTGTTGTTCATGGTCGCGGCTGGCGTCGGACTGGTGCTGAGCGCCGGCGGCAAAACGGAATCCGGCACGGATAGCACGACGGACGAACGCAAGGCTGCAAGCGAACTGGTGCAAAACGGCGCCGACATTCTGCTTCCGCTGATATTCATATTCGCCGCCTACATCATCATGAACGGACATCTTTCGGCTGGCGGCGGATTTCAAGGCGGCGCGGTGATTGCGTCCGGCGTCATGCTATTGCTGCTGGCGAAGCCAGCAACACAGCTCGCACATGATTTCCTGAGCTTCTCGGAATCGCTGGCCGGCGTGTTGTTTGTTCTGGTCGGCGTCGCCGGGCTGATCTTCGCCGGCGGCTTTCTCGACAACCGCGTGCTGCCGCTCGGTCAATTCGGCGCCTTCTTCAGCGCTGGCGCCATTCCCGTGATCTCGCTTCTACTCGGCATCAAGGTCGGCGCCGAGCTGAGTGTCATCATCGATCGCTTCCGAAACTGAATCGCCTGGCTCTAGGGGACCTCGGTGGCCAATCTGCCGATTTCGACCATCGTGCTGACGACCGGCTTCGTCCTGATGCTGATCGGGCTGTGGGGCATGTTCAGCCATCGCAACATCCTGCGCATCATCATCGGCGTCTCGCTGCTCGATACCGGCATTCATATTGTGATGGTGGCCATCGGCTATATCGCGCGTGGTACCGCGCCGATTATCGACAAGGCGCTTCCGGTCGATGAGGCCGTGCAGCGCGCGGTCGATCCGGTGCCGTCCGCGCTGGTGGTAACCGCGATCGTGATCGGCCTCGCCGTCACCGCGGTCATGCTTGCCTACGCGATCCGGCTGTATCAATCGAAGGGCACGCTCTCCATCGACGCGTTCACGGAATCGAAATGGTAGCGAGCCTCCTGCATCCGCTGAACATCTTCATCGTCGGGCTCGGCGGTGGGTTTCTGATTCCGATTCTGAACCGGTTCGGGCCTGTCTGGGTGCGTGGCGCGTTTCTATTCGCACTGGTCGCGATGACGGTGATCTCAGGGGTAGCTCTGTTTCGTTTCCTGGGCGGCGACGCGGCAGTCGATGTCCTCACCGGCGGTGCGGCTCCGCCGATCGCGATTAATCTGCGACTTGGGCTTGCCGAGAGCGTGTTCGCCCTCGGCGTCAATGTGATCGCGCTGCTCGGCGCGGTCTATTTCATACGCGCGAAATACTCCGTGCTGTTGCTCTACCTGATTTTGGTGATGGGCATCCAGGGCATGGTGATGACGCGCGATCTGTTCAACCTGTTCGTGTTCCTGGAGATCGTTTCGATCGGCACTTACGGCTTGCTCAGTCTGCAGGACACGTCGCAGGCGTTGTCGGCGGCCTTCAAATTCATACTGGCCACGGTGCTGGCTTCGGCGTTCTTCCTGCTCGGCACGGCATTGGTTTATTACACGACCGGCCAACTCAACATCGACCATCTGATCGCGGGCAGCGAGAAGTTATCGGGGCCGTTCGGCTTCGCCGCGTTGATGCTGCTGCTCGCGTGCCTGCTGATCGAGCTGAAACCGTTTCCTGCCAATGGCTGGGGACTGGATGTCTACGAGACCGCGCAGCCCGCGGCCGCCGCGCTCGTCTCCGTCGGCGTTTCGGCGGGCGTGTTCTTTGCGCTGCTGAAACTATTGCCGATCTTCGAAGAGCAACTGCCGATCATCGCGGTGTCAGGTGCGATCACCTTCGTTTTTTCGAACCTGATCGGGCTTTCGCAAACCAAGGCGCGGCGGCTGCTCGGTTATTCTTCGATCGGACAAATGGGCCTGCTTGTCCTTTCCTTGGCCTTGCTCGTGTTGATCAATGCGGAATCCGCTATTCCGCTGGTGGTAGGCGGGCTGTTCGTCAATCACCTTTTTGCAAAGGTCGGATTGTTCTGGCTCGCCGGGATTGTCGGCGGCGAGAAACTCGAAGACTGGTCGGTGCTCTCGCGTCGTCCGGTCCTGCTGCTGGTGTTCGGCATTCTTCTGGCGGCGGTTGCGGGCCTTCCACCGTTCCCCGGCTTCTGGGCCAAGTGGCAGCTCGTGATGAATCTCGCCGCATCCGAAAACTACATCTGGATCGCGGCGGTGCTGCTCGGGTCGCTGCTCGAAGCCGCTTATCTGTTTCGCTGGTTCGGTCGCGTGGCGCAGGCACGTTCCGACAGCGAAGCGCCGGCATATGAATTTGCGAATCTGGTTCCGGTCGTCGGCGCGGCCATCCTCGTCACCATCAGCGGCTTGTTCGTCGCGGGTCTTGCGGGCATTTCGGAGGCCTGGGTTTTCCTGCCGCTGGTTGTGGGCTTTGTCGTCTATCTGGTCGATTTTCTGCCCGGCCGCATCAAATGCCTGCTGGTGCTCGGCCTGGTCGCGGCCGGCGGACTTTGGCTCATCCCGGATCTGACAGGGTTGAATTACATCTTCTCGGCTTTGTTACTGGCCGGCGGCCTCGTGGTCGCGATCGCGTGCCTTTGTCGCACCGACGATCGGCGCGGCTTCTTTCCGTTGCTTGCGATTCTGCTGCTTGCAATGCCGGCTTTGTCGCGCGCCTCGACCATGCTGGAATTCTTTTTCCTGTGGGAACTGATCACGGTCTCGTCCTATTTCCTGATTCTCAAGGGCAAGGACGCGGCGCCGCACGCGCTCCGTTTCCTGCTGTTTTCGCTCACCGCTGCATTTTTTCTGCTCGCGGGCTTTGCCTTCGCCGCCGCCGTGAACGGAAGCGCCGATCTCGCAGCGCTTCGCACGGCGGGGCCGGAAAGCAACCTTGCCTTCGTCCTGCTCGCGATCGGGCTGCTGATCAAGGCCGGCGCCATTGGCGTGCATGTCTGGCTGCCGGGCGCCTATGCGCAGGCAGACGACGACATGTCCGCAATGCTCTCGGCAGTCGTCAGCAAGGTCGCGATCCTCGGGCTGCTGGTCGTCACGTATGTCTCTATCCGCTCGGAGACATCGCTCGAACTCGCGCGGTTGCTCGGCTGGATCGGAATGCTCACGACCTTATGCGGCGCGCTGATGGCGCTGCGGCAGGACGATGTCAAGAAGCTGCTCGCCTATTCGAGCATGAGTCAGATCGGCTATATCGTGACTGCGATCGCCTTGATGAGTCACATCGGCTGGGTCACGGCGCTCTACCTCGTCGCCAACCACCTGATGGTGAAGGCGATCCTGTTTCTCGCCGCCGCGGCTCTTATCCTTCGCACCGGCACGCGCAGCCTGGACGGCTATGGCGGGCTGGCGCGCAAGATGCCGTTCACCTTCGTCGCCGTCGTAGTCGCGATGATTGCGATGTCCGGACTTCCGCCGCTGATGGGGTTTGGCGGAAAATGGCTCCTTCTCACCGGAATGATGGAGCGTGGCTGGTACATGCCGGTCGTCTTCGGTGTGATCGCGACCTTCGTCTTCTTTCTCTACATGGCGCGCTTCGTCTACGTGATCTTTTTCGGCGCGCGGCATGAGGCTCACGAACGGATCGCCGAGGCGCCGCTGCCGCTGCTGATCCCGCCCTACCTGATGATCGCAGGGATTCTCGCTGTCTCGTTCCTGCCGAAGCTCCTGATCGAGCCGCTCTCTGCTGCGATCGATCCCTATTTCGCTTCGACATTGCGCTGGGACGGCATGTCGCTTGAGATGATCTACGGATATTGGAATCCGGTTCCGACGATGCTGATCGCGATTGCGATTTCTGCGTTGCTGTTCCTCGCCCTCTGGCAGATTCAGCGGCGGCGACAGAATGCGAGGCCCGGGCTGCCGAAACCTGCCGGCCTCGCTTCATTCCGCAAGACCGCGCTCGACCGGCTCACGCCGCCTATTGCACGGAAATTCTGGGGCGGAATATCGCTTGGAGCGCTGTCGCTCGCGGGCCTTACCCGCCGCATCTATACCGGCAATGGCCAGACCTACGCACTCTACGTGCTCTATTATTTTCTCGCGCTCTACGTTGCGAGCGGCGGCGCGCAGCAATTCTGGGCTGCGAATTAGTTTTCTATTTCTTGATCAAACCCAACAGCGCCGCCGCGTTCTCTTTCAGGATGAGCGGGCGCACATCGGGGCGGATGTCGATACCCTCGAAATCAGCAAGCCAGCGATCCGGCGTGATAGCAGGAAAATCCGAACCGAAAAGCATCTTGTGCTTGAGGAGAGTGTTCGCGTAGCGCACCAGGATCGGCGGAAAATATTTCGGCGACCAGCCGGACAGATCGATATAAACGTTCGGCTTGTGCTGGGCGACCGCAAGCGCCTCTTCCTGCCAGGGAAAGGACGGGTGCGCCATGATGATCTTCATGTCGGGAAAGTCGACCGCGACCCGATCGAGATGCATCGGGTTCGAATATTCCAGCATGATGCCGTAGCCGCCGCGCATGCCGGAGCCGACGCCGGTCTGGCCGGTGTGGAATAGAGCCGGCTTGCCCATTTCCTGGATCGCTTCGTAGAGCGGATAGGCCATCCGGTCGTGCGGATAGAAGCCCTGCACGGAAGGGTGAAACTTGAAGCCTTGGACCCCGAAATCCTTTACCAGCCGTCGCGCCTCGCGCACGCCGAGCTTGCCCTTGTGCGGGTCGATCGAGGCGAACGGAATCATGATGTCGGAATTCTCGTTCGCAAGGCTTGCGATTTCCTCGTTCGAATAGCGGCGGTGCCCGAGATGGTGCTCGCTGTCGACGTGAAAGATCACGACCGCAATCCGGCGCTTGCGATAATATTCGGCAATCTCCGGAATCGGCGTGTTTTCGAATTTTCGCTTGAAATAGGTCTCCATCCCGGCCTGGAGCTCCTGCGCGTCTTCCCAGGCTTCGCTGCCGCACGGCCCATCGGCATGGGTGTGGATGTCGATCGCGACGATGTTGTTCAGGTCCAGCATTCTGTAAAGCTCATTTCAATCGCTTAATGCGGCATCTGCTTAGCCATGCCTTGCGTGAACCGCAATGCGGGAATTGGCGACTAAGGAATTGGCTCAAATTTTTCAGGACGTGCTGGAATGGCGAGCCGGGATCACGCAACCGTAGCTTGGATCGTCCCGGAGGTATTGCTAGAATGGCCCCGGTTTTGCAATGCAGCTTGGCGGAGACATGCAAATGAGACGCTTGGCAGCCATCCTGTGCAGCCTCTGGCTCGTATCGGCATTTTCGATCGGGCCGGCCCAGGCCCAAAAGCGCGTGGCGCTGGTGGTCGGAAACGGCGCCTATCAAAATGCGTCGGCGCTTTCCACGCCCGCAAATGATGTCGGCGCGATGGCCGATCTGTTTCGCAAGATCGGCTTCGACGTGGTCGAGGCCAAGACCGATCTGAGCAATATCGATTTCAAGCGGCTGGTGCGGGAGTTTTCCAGCGTCGCTCGCGATGCCGAAATCGCGGTGATGTATTTCTCCGGGCACGCGGTCAACGTGAAGGGCGCGAATTATCTGCTCCCGGTCGACGTCAAGCTCGCGAGCGAGCTCGATGCCGAAGACGAGGCGGTTTCGCTCGATCGCGTGAGGCGTATGCTGGAGCCTGCCAAGCGCATGCGCCTGATCCTGCTCGATGCGTCCCGTGACAATTCGTTCGTGCGTAACGCGTCGAAGCCGGGAGCGGTCAATGCCGGGCTTGCGCGGTTCGAGCCCGATACGGACGATACGTTCGTGGTCTACTCGGCAAGGCCCGGCACTTTTTCGGAAGATGGGGCGGGCGACACCAGCGCGTTTGCGGCTGCGCTTGTGAAAAATCTTGCGGTTTCCGGGCGCGATCTGCGAACCGCCATCGGGTTCGCGCGTGACGATGTGGTGAAGACGACAGGGGGCAAGCAGGAGCTCTTGTTGGTGGGCTCCTTCGGAGGGACGGCGCTTGCGCTGATGCCGGAGAAGGTAGCGAGCCGGCAGATTGCCGTTTTGCCGAACGCTCAAAGCTCGGCTGCGGATGCGACGCCCGAGCAGCGGCAGTTTTACGAGATGGCTGAACGGGTCGGCACCCGCGCGGCCTTCGATGCTTATCTTCAAAAATTTCCAGCCGGCTTCTTTTCGGATCTGGCGCGTGCGCAGCGCGACAAGCCTGTATCCGGCGAATCGCCGGCCGGTCCGAAAAGGATCGCTGTTTTGCCGGCGCCGGGCTCTGAGAAGCCGCAGGCTGCTGCCCCGAATGTTGCCTTGCTGCCGCCGGCCGCGGCTCCGCCGGAGCCCGACCTGGGTACGGTCACGCGAGAATTGCAGGCCGAACTCCAGCGCGTCGGCTGTGACCCGGGCTCGGTGGATGGCAATTGGTCCCGGAATTCACGACAGGCGCTTGAGCAGTTCAACCGTCGGGCCGGGATGAAGCTCGGAACCGAGGTCGCCAGCGTCGACGCGCTGGACGCGGTGAAAGCTCAGCGTGGGCGCATATGTCCGCTGGTCTGTGGCGGTGGGCGGAGAGCGGACGGCGAGCGCTGCGTCGCGATTCCAGCGCCGCAGAAAGCCCAGCCCAAGAAGCAAGCCGTACGCGAGCCGGAGCCACGCGCACGCGAACGGGTGCGGCGAGCGGAGCCGGTGCGCGAAGCACCGGTGCGGCGTCAGCCGGTGGTGGTCGAGCGGGAGGCTCCGGTTCGCTCCGGTCCACCGGTCTCGATCGGCATCGGCGGTATTGGTGTCGGTCTCGGCGGCATCGGCGTCGGCATTCCTGGGATGCGGTAGACGAAAGGTTGCCCGTTTCGCGTCGCGTTCGGGCCGCCCTAAGCTCTGCCGGAACAGGCACCGGGCGGAATGACCCCATTGATTGATCCGCGGGAGGGCGACATCGAGGATGACGCCTCCAGCACCAAAAGCCGTTCTCTGCTGGCGCTTGCCGGCAGCATGCTGGTGGAGATCAGCCTGCCGAAGCTTGCTGCCGCCTGGCTTCTGCTGGTTGCGCTGCCGAGCGTGCTGCTGGGTCTCGCACCGCTGATCGGATCGGCGTGGTTCGGCACATTCTCGCGCAGCCTCTCCACGGCCTATGGCGGGTTGCTGCCACTCGCGCTGATCCTGATTGTGATCGCGCTCGGCTGGTTCGGCGGACGACAGGTATTCCGCGCGGCAGAACAAGCGTTCTGGGCGTTGAATTCGATGGCAGTGCAGCCGGGTTATGCGCTGTGCCGCGAAGCGATCCGCCACATCGCCGAACTGGTGCTGGCGCGCCGGCTGAATGAAGCCCAACGAGCGCGATTGCGTTCGGTGAGCGCTGCCGGTGCCGGACTGATGCTGTCCGCGCTCGCGCTGTTAGCTGCATGGCTGGTCGGCCCCTATACGCGCTGGACCGCCGAATTTTCCGATCTGCTGACGCCGCTGCAGCTTGTCGGTCCCGCGCTCGCCAACGCGGCGGTGATCCTGTTCGGCTATTGCGCCGCCGCCGCCTTCGTCTGGGGCATGGCGGACGCGGCAATGGATCAGCCGCGCGACTGGTCGAACTTTGCGGAGAGCGATAGCCTCATCCGGTCCTGGCGCGTGGTGCATCTTTCCGATGTGCATGTCGTCGGCGAGCATTACGGCTTTCGGCTGGAAAGCGGACGCATCGGGCCGCGCGGCAACGAGAGGCTTGCCAGGCTGTTGGAGCGACTCGAGGAAATTCACGCCGAGGATCCGCTCGATCACATCCTGATCTCGGGCGACATTACCGATGCCGGCCGTTCGTCGGAATGGGCCGAGTTTTTCATGGCCATTTTGCGCCATCCGAATCTCGCCGCGCGCATGCTGCTGATACCCGGCAACCACGACATCAACGTGGTCGATCGCACCAATCCGGCGCGGCTGGATTTTCCAACCAGTCCCGGCCGCAGGCTGCGCGAGATGCGCACCCTGTCGGGCATCGCGACGGTACAGGCGAAGCGTGTGCATGTCGTGAACCTGCCGAAGCGGCGCATCGGCCGGACGCTGGAAAAGGCGCTCGCGCCTTTTGCCTCCGACATGGCGACCTTTTCCGATACCGGCAGGCTGCGGCTATCGGCGACGCTCGCAAAGCTCTGGGCGGAGTCGTTTCCAATGATATTGCCGCCGGAATCCGAGGACGACCTCGGCTTCGTTCTGTTGAACTCCACCGCGCTCACGCACTTTTCCTTCACCAATGCGCTGGGGCTGATGTCGGCAGAGCAATCGCGCGCCATGCATATCGCGATCCGGCAATTTCCGAAGGCGCAATGGGTGGTCGCCCTGCATCATCATCTGGTGGAATATCCAAGGCGCGTCAGTGCGCTGTCTGAACGGATCGGGACTGCGCTGATCAACGGATCCTGGTTCGTTCGTCAATTGCAGCGGCATAGCCGCCGGATCATTGTGATGCACGGCCATCGTCATATCGACTGGATCGGTCGCTGCGGCGAATTGCGCATCGTCTCGGCGCCATCGCCGGTGATGGAAAGCAAAGACGACGGCACGACCTATTTCTACATTCACAGGCTGGGCGTCGATGCCGCGGGGAAATTCGTCGTTGCCAAGCCCGAACGCGTAGAAATTCCGGGCACCTAACCGGGCCTCGTCGCCGCCGGTTCGTCGTCCGGTGCCCCCAACAAATCGGCGAGCCAGCGGGTGGAAGGGTGCTGCGCGCAGAAGGTCAGCGCTGCGATTGCTATCGGAACGCCGATGAAGGCGCCGAACAATCCCCACATCCAGGTCCAGAAGAACACCGAGAACAGCACGATGAAGGGCGAGATCGCGAGCGCGTTGCCGGACACACGCGGTTCGATATAGCTGCCAATCACGAACTGGATCACGTTGAGGCAGGCGAATACGACCAGCGCCGCCTGCAGCGATTCGAACTGGGCGAGCGCATAGAGCGTGGGAAATACAGTGGCGATGAACGGCCCGATGAACGGGATGTAGTTGAGCGCGAAGGCGATGACGCCCCATTCCGGCGCAAGCTGCAATCCGGCGATGGTTGCGAGCGCCCACACCATTGCGCCGGTGGCGACGCTCATCCACGTCCGGATCACCATGTAGCGGCGCAGCCTTACCGCGGTTTCCGCCGAGCCGTTGAGCAGGAATTGCGCGGTATCGGCCTTCATCAGCGCGCGAATCTTGCGGGCGATGGGCTCGACCTCCAGCAATCCCAGTATCACATAAACCAGCACCACCAGCCAGAACGAGATGGTGGTGTTCAGCCGCGCGCCGATGCCCTGCACGGCACGAATCACCCATCGCACGTCGAAGTGCTCGGACCACACCGACGCGATAGCGATGCCGTGGCCTTCCAGCCATTGCGTAGTCTGATCGTAAAGCATCTGAAAGCGCGGCGCTTCCGCGATCATCGAGCGTCCGACCCGCCCGAAACCCCAGGCCACCACCAAGGCGAAGGCGAAAAACACGACCACGGTCGCGCACATCACGATGGCGAGCGCCAGAAGTTGCGGCATCCGCGCTGCAGCGAGGCCTGCAACGGCCAAACCATCGCAATAATGAAAAATCCGCAGGCCACCGGCGCGAACACGCTGGTGGCAAAATAGAGCGCGGCAAAGACAGCGATCGCGGCGAGGATACCGCAAAATGTCAGGAGCGCACGGTCATTCGACATCCGGCGATGGTCGCAAGAGTTGCGAATGACCGCAAGGCCGCGGCGATTATGCGCCGCTAATAGACCTTGGCGCCGAAATCGTTCTCCAGATAGTGAGTTCGAAACTCGGCAATCCGTGCCTTGTTGCGGGTGCCGGCATTGTGCATTTCCGGCAACTCTTCGGGCTTCATCCAGTCCGAGACCTCGGCCTTGTAGGATGGGCGCGCCTGAATGCGGCGGTACCATGCGACAACGTTCGGCCGCTCGCCGGTCCAGATGTCGAGCATGTTGAGATATTCCAGCCGCGCGACATAGGGGACCAAGTTGATTTCGGCGAGCGTGAATTGATCTCCAAACAGCCAGGTGCGGCCGTCGGCGAGGCTCTTGTCAATTTTCTGGAACGCCTTTTCGAATGCGACGGTGCCGCGATACACATGCGGCGCCTCGACGCCGTCATGATAGACGGCGGTTTGCCGGTCGCGCCGCTCCAGGTCGATGATCCGGCTCAGGTGGGTCTTGAGCTTGTCGGGCGGCATCTTGCGCAGGCGTTCCATGAACATGGCCGAGTAGCTGAGCACCGCAACGCCCTGATGCAGCCCCTCGTCGCACATCTTCGAATAGAGGCGCATCTGCGCGCGTTCGAAGGGGTCGGCCGGCTTCAGCGGCGGCGCGGCGAACTTGTCGTCCAAATATTCGGCGATCAGCGTTGATTCGGTCAGGACGCGGCCGTCATCCACCAACGTCGGCACCACTGCCTTGGGATTCAGTTTCATATAGGCGGGGTCGAACTGGCCGCCGGTGAACAGGTCGACCTCGTGGCTCTCCCAGCCGGTTTCGCCCTTCTCGTTCAGGACCATCCGGACTTTTTCCGAGCAAACCGAGCTGTTGTAGTGATAAAGGGCCAACCCCATCCCACGCCTCCCGTTGTAGACAATGTCATATTTTTGGATACAATATCGATTTACTGGCACCGATTCTAGCTTAATATATCGGTATTGGACAAGCTTTGGATACAATCAGGAAAAAAGCCGATAATTCGGGATCCGAGGGCTCCTCCTCGGTCGAGGACCGGGTGTCCCTGGCGCTCCGCGAAATGCTGATGCACGGCGAATTCCTGCCGGGGCAGAAGCTGGTCGAGGCCGCGCTCGCGGAGCGGCTTGGCGTCTCGCGGATGCCGGTCAGGCGGGCGCTGGCGGTGCTGGAGCGCGACGGACTCGTGACCAATCTGCCGAACCGGGGTTCCTATGTCGCCCGTTTCACCGTGCGACAGGTGAATGACGCGCGCGAGCTGCGCGGCTCACTCGAAGGACTGGCAGCGCGGCTCGTGGCCGAACGCGGGCTTGCCCCTGCGACGCAACTGGCTCTCGAGGAGATGCTGGAGCAGGGAGACCGCCTGTTTGCCGCCGGCATGATTTCCCCGAGCGTCGCAGAGGCCTATCGCCGGTTGAATTTCCGGTTTCACACCGAGATTGTTACGGCGTCGGAAAGCCGCCCCCTGATCATGGCCTACGAAGCCAATAACCGGCTGCCGCTCGCAAGCCCGTTGGCGATCGCGGTCGATCTTTCGAATCTTGCCAGCCTGTCGCATACACTCGGCGAGACGCAAGCGGACCATCATCGCATCGTGGCAGCGCTGAAGGCCGGGCAAGGCAGCCGTGCCGAAGCGCTGATGCGCGAGCATGCACAGACCGCAATCGATGCCTTTCTGAAATATGCCGAACGCCTCGATCAGCTCGATGCCAGGACGCTGCCCGGGCTGCGGCTGGTGATCGGCTGACGCTTTGATAGTGTGAAGTGCGCCGAGAACGTCGAAATGACGCCGGCGAATGAAAAAGGGAGGAGTTTGAGATGGGCCGCAGGTTGTCCGGGCGCTCGATAAGCCGCCGTGTTTTCAGCGCAGGCTTGGGCGCGGGTTTCGTTTTCGGCGCGGCGCCATTCCATATCGGACGGGCGCAGAATGCTCCCTTAAAGGTTGGCGTGCTGCTGCCGCGATCGGGAGTTCAGGCCGGGATCGGCCAGGATTGCCAGCGCGCCGTCGAGATTGCCCCGGACATCCTGCGCAGCCTCGGTCTTCCGCCGCTCCAGATCATGAATGGCGACACCGAATCCGATCCGCAAATCGCGCGAACGCAGACCGAAAAGCTGGTCAAGGAGGGCGCGCAGCTTCTGGTCGGAGCCTTCGATTCCGGTCAGACGACCACGATCGCGCAAGTCGCCGAACAGCGGGGAATTCCGCTTGTCATCAACATTGCGGCGGCGCCGGAAATCACGGCGCAGGGCTACAAGTTCGTGTTCCGCAATTTTCCGATTGCGCCGGTGGTGCTTGGAGAAGCCTTCAGCAACCAGAAACAAGTGTTCGCATTGTCCGGCGTCACGCCCAAGACCGTGGTTTATCTGCACGTCAACGACACGCTCGGAAGCGCGATGCAGAAAGGCGTCGGGGCCATCTTCGCCAAACACGACATGCCCTACAAGATCGTCGAAACGATCGCTTACGACCCCAAATCACTCGATCTGTCGCTTGAGATCGCACGCGCCAAGACGACTGGCGCAGAAGCGTTGCTTGTCACCAGCCGGCTGAATGATGCAATCCTTCTCACCCGCGAATTGGTCAAGCAGCGCTGGAGCCCGACCATGATCATGAGCATGGGTCCAGGCTGGTACGAAGATCAGTATGTGAAGACGCTTGGCAAACTGTCGGACGGCCCGATCAATTTCGGTCCGTCCTACGATCCGCAAAAGCCGCTGGCCAAGCAACTGCTCGCGTCGCTCGCCAAGGCGTATCCGGGTGTGAGCCCGGCCGCCAACCACGTTTATACTTTCGAGGCGCTGCTGGTGGCCGCCGACGCTTACAAGCGAGCGGGTTCGAGCGACCCGAAGGCGTTGGCCGATGCTATTCGCACGACCAACATCACCGACAATGTCGGCATCGGAGCCGGCATCCAGTTCAACGAATACGGACAGAACGACAAGATCAAATGCGCGGCCACTCAGATCCAGGGCGGCAGGACCGTGACAATTGCGCCGACGGCGATTGCGAATGGCAAACCGATATTGCCTATGGTGCCATACGACAAGCGCGGATGAGACGAACGCAATCGATCAATCTATGATCTCCGGCATTCATTTCACTTCCGCAGTCGCACGCGGTCTTTCACTTCCGACAGGTCCCGGCAGCCGAGCAATGCGAGATTGCGATGGATTTCGGTGCGCAGCAGCGACGCCGCATGCCGAACCCCGCTCGTGCCGCCGAGCGCTGCCGCATAAAGGAACGGCCGGCCGACGAACACGAAGCTGGCGCCGCGCGCCATCGCCTTGATCGCATCGGTGCCGCGGCGGATGCCGCTGTCGAAAATCACTGTCATGGCCTGTGCGGCCTCGGCGATCTCAGGCAGCGCGCGCAAAGGCGCCACTGCCCCGTCGAGCTGACGACCGCCGTGATTGGACACGATCACGCCGTCCAGTCCGATCGCGCGTGCCTTGCGTGCGTCGGCAGATGAAAGAATGCCTTTCACGAGCAACTTGCCGTTCCAGCGTGCTCTGATCCATTCGATATCGCGCCAGGACAACGAATCGCGCAAATGCACGCGCGTGCCCTCGCGCGAGAATACCGGTATGCCGCGGGTCGCGCCGGTATTCTCATAATACGGCATGCCATAACGCATGAGCGTGCGTATGGCAGTGCCAAACAGCCAGCGCGGATGACTGAGCGTATCGCAGGCGAGTTGGAAACTCGGCCGAAGCGGCGACGAATAGCCGGCGCGTAACAGGTTCTCGCGATTGCCGCTGACCGGCACGTCGGCGGTGACGACAAGGGTGCGGAATTTTGCCGCCGCAACGCGGTCCAGCAGGGCTGCGATGTCGTCGCGTCCGGCCGGCAGATAGGCCTGAAACCAGGTGGCGGGATTGGCTTCGATGATTTCCTCCATCCGGATGAGCGACGCACCGCTCAGGATGAAGGGAATATTCTCAAGCCGCGCGGCTTCCGCAAATGCGAGGTCGGCGCGAAAGCCGGACAGGCCGGAGCCGCCCATTGGCGCGATGCCGAACGGCGCGGAAAAGGTTTCGCCGAACAGAGACGCTTCGGTCGTTCTTTTGGAGACATCGACCAGCACCTGCGGATATAGATCGAGGTCCTGAAAGGCGGCGCGGTTCTCCCGCAAGGACGCATTGGTTTCGACGCCGCCGGATGCGAACTGGAAGACGCAGTTCGGCAAAAGGCGTTCCGCAATCGGCTCGAGGTCTTCAAGCGAAAGAATGCCGCGCATCGCGCGCGGTATTGCGGCCGGTGTCTCGGTCATGCGCGCCGTGCCGTCTGCGACGGAAAGGTGGCGTCGAAGCGTTGAAGAAAGCGCGGCCATACTTCCGGATTGATCAGCCGTTGCGGACGCTCGCCCCGGAAAATCGCGATCAACTGCTCGGCCGCCATTTCGGCGAGCCGGTGGCGCGCCTGATGCGTGACGCCTGCAGTGTGCGGGCTCGCGATCACGTTATTCAGCGCCAGCAGCGGATGGTTGGCCGGCGGTGGCTCTTCCTGCCAGACATCGAGCCCGGCGCCTGCCAGCCGGCCCGACGACAAGGCCGCGAACAGGGCGTGCTCGTCGTGGATGCCGCCGCGCGCCGTCGAGACCAGATAGGCGCCCGGTTTCATCTGCGCGAGTTCGCCCGCACCGATCATGCCTTTGGTCGTCGCATCTAGCGGACAATGTAGCGAGACGAAATCGCTCGCGCCCAGCAGTTCGGAAAGCGAGGTCTTGCGCGCACCGTAGGCGGCCATCGCCTCGGCGTCGACATAGGGATCGAAGGCCAGCACCGTCATCGCGAATAGCCCGCGGCATAATTCGGCGACCCGAGAGCCGGTCTGACCGATCCCGATGATGCCGATCGTCCTGCCATGCAGCTCATTGCCCATAAAATCCATGCGGCGCTCGATTCGGCTCTCGCGCATGAGTTTGTCAGTCTCCGCGATGCGCTTGATCAGCGACAGCATCATGCCGAGCGTGTGCTCGGCGACCGATTCGCGGTTGCCGCCGGACTGGTTGACCGCGATGATTCCAGCTTCCGTGCAGGCCGCTACATCGACGGTGTCATATCCCGCGCCGCTTGCCGACACGATCAGGAGTTTTGGGCAATGCGACAGCAGCGACCGCTCAACCAGCAGGTGGCCCGGAATGTCGGAGCGGGCGGAATCGATCTGGATCGCATGGCAAGTGGCGAGTGTCTCGCGCACGTCCGCGAACGGACGTGTCTTGTCGATGCGCGTCAGCGACAGGTCCGTGGCAGCTTCGATCCTGCGCTCGAATACGGGCTCGATATGACCGCCGATATAGGAAATCCGTTTGGGGTGGAGATGTATGCTGGGCTGGAGATTCATGGCAGCGCAATATCCGGCGCTTTTGCAACAGCCGCAACCATTGTATGCAGTCTCCGGCAGGCTGCGGCATGGGGCGCTTAGCAAATGTCCAAGATCGTCGACCGGACGCTCGATTTCATCGAATTGTTCGCAGCCGAACGGCGGCCGCTGTCGCTGTCCGATATCTCGCGACTGCTCAAGATCCCGTTCTCGAGCTGCCATGACGTGCTGAAGGCCCTGCAGGCGCGCGGTTACGTCTACGAGATCGGCCCGCGTGCCGGCTTCTATCCGACCGTGCGGCTGCTGGAACTGGCGAAGATCATTTCCGACCACGATCCGATCCTGCAGCGTGCCGAATTCCTGCTGCGCAAGGTGCGCGCGACCATCGACGAGTCGGTTTCGCTCGCCAAATCCGGGGACGAGGCCGCTACCTATCTTCTGGTGCTGGAACCCAGTCATCCGCTCCGCTTCACGGTGAAGGTGGGCGAGGCGGTGCGCAGCCTGCATGCGACCTCCGCCGGCAAGGCCTATCTCGGCAGCCTGAATGCAGAAAGGTTCGAGGCGTATCTGAAGACGGCAAAGCTCGCGCCGATGACGGAAAAGACCATCCGCTCGAAGACGGCGCTTCGTGCCGATATCGAGCAATCGAGGAAACGTGGCTATTTCCTCAACCAGGAGGAAAGCGTCGAGGACGCGACCACGGTGTCCGCGCGCTTTCGCTGGAACGGCGCCGATTACATCGTCACCATTTCGGGCCCGACTTCGCGCATGAAGCCGAAGCTCGATCAGGCCGCGAAGCTTGCGGTCGAGGCCTGCCTTGTGCTGAGCGGCGAGACCTCCTGACCGGAACCTCCTGACAATGCCGCCGCAGATTGACTCGTCTTTGACGACACCCTAGAAATCTTCGACACAGCGATAAAAATTTCGTAATAGCGAATAAAGGGAGGATGCTGGTGAAGTCTGCGAACGTCTCCGGGCGGCCGAACGAAGCTTGCGGCCCGCTCTTTGGCGTGCGCGTCATCGATCTCACGACGGTGGTGATGGGCCCTTCGGCGACGCAGATTCTCGGTGATCTCGGTGCCGACGTGATCAAAGTGGAATCGTCGGGCGGCGATTCCATGCGTTGGGTCGGTCCGAACCGCACCGACGGCATGGGCCCGCTCTACCTGCAGGCCAACCGCAACAAGCGCAGCGTCGTGCTCGATCTGAAGGATGCCGAAGACCGTGCGGCTTTGCTTTCACTCGTGCCGGATGCCGACGTGTTTGTCTCCAATATGCGTCCGCAGGCGATGGCCCGGCTTGGCCTGAGCTATGACGCGATCAAGGCTGTGAACCCCGAGATCATTTATTGCCTTGCAGTCGGCTATGGTTCGGAAGGGCCCAATACCGGGCAGGCGGTCTATGACGATCTCACGCAGGCGGCTTGCGGTATTGCCGGGCTGTTCGGCGCGATCGACGGCGCGCCGCGTTATGCGCCGGTGAATATCTGCGACCGCGTGGTCGGGCTCTATCTTGCCGTCGCCATCCTGTCGGCGTTGCATCATCGCGCTGTCACTGGCGAGGGACAGGAAATCGAAGTGCCGATGCTGGAGACGATGGCGCAGTTTGTGCTCGCCGATCACATGGGTGGCGGTGCTTTCGTGCCGCCGCTCGGCAGCATGGGATACAAGCGCCTTCTGTCGCGGGTTCGGGGGCCGTATCCGACGAAAGATGGTTATCTTGCGCTGGTGGTCTATGCCGACAAGCAATGGCGCGCATTTTCGACGCTGGTGGGTGAGCCAAGTCTCCTCGACACCGATCCGCGCTTCAGGACGCAGGAAACCCGTACTCAGCATTCCGAGGATATGGGCCATTATCTGCAGCAGCGTCTGCCGCAGAAGACCACCGCGGAATGGATCGCGGCGCTGCGCGCAGCGGATATTCCGGCCCATGCCGTCAACCGGATCGAAGACCTGTTCGAGGACCCGCATCTGAAGGCGGTGAAGCTGTTCGAGGAGCACGAGCATCCGACCGAGGGGCGGCTGAAAACCGCGCGCTTCCCGGTCAAATTCTCGAAGACGCCAGCCTCGATCCGCCGCCTCGCGCCCAATCTCGGCGAGCATACCGACGAGGTGCTTCCCGAGCGGGCGAAGAGGAAGCGGAGCCGCACGGCAAAAGCCAAGATCGAAGGATGACGATGAAGACGTTCGACGCGCTCTGCAACACCCCTGAACGGCGCGAAATCCGCGACGCGATTCGCGCCATCTGCGGCCGCTTCGGCGACGATTACTGGTCCGAAAAGGATCGCACACATTCCTTCCCGTTCGAATTCGCCAAGGCCATTGCCGATGGCGGCTGGCTCGGCATCGCGATGCCCGAAGAATTCGGCGGCGCCGGACTCGGTGTCACCGAAGCCGCGATCATGATGCAGGAGGTCGCGCATTCGGCCGGCGTGTTCGCCGCCTGTTCGACCATCCACATCAACATTTTCGGTCTGCATTCCATCGTCAAACACGGCACCGACGAGCAGAAAAGGAAATGGCTGCCCTCGATCATCGACGGCTCGTCGCGTACCTGCTTCGGTGTCACCGAGCCGGATGCCGGCCTCGATACCTCCAAGATTAAGACGCGGGCGGTGCTGAAGGGCGATCGTTACATCGTCAATGGCCAGAAAATCTGGACCTCGACCGCGCAGCAGGCCGACAAGATCGTGCTGCTTGCACGCACCGTTCCGATCGAAGAATGCAAGAAGCCGACCGACGGTCTCACGCTGTTCTACACCGACTTCGATCGCTCCAGAATCGAGGTGCGCGAAATTCTCAAAATGGGAAGGCACGCGGTCAATTCGAACCAGACCTTCTACGACAATCTCGAAGTGCCGGTGGAACATCGCATCGGCGAAGACGGCAAGGGCTTCCGGTATATTTTGGACAGCCTCAATCCAGAGCGCGTGCTGAACGCGGCCGAGTGCGTGGGCATCGGACGACGCTGCCTGGAACGAGCGGTGAAATATGCCGGCGAGCGCGTGGTGTTCGGCCGGCCGATCGGAAAGAACCAGTCCATCCAGCATCCGCTTGCCGAGAACTGGTCCGAATTGCTTGCGGCCGAGCTGCTGACGCTGCACGCGGCCGAGCTTTACGATTCCGGCGAGCCGTGCGGGGCGCAGGCGAACGCTGCGAAATATCTTGCGGCGGACGCCGCCTTCAAGGCCGCCGACCAGGCCGTGCGCACCCATGGCGGTATGGGCTATGCGGCAGAATTCCATGTCGAGCGCTATTTCCGCGAGGCCGTGGTGATGCGGCTTGCTCCGGTGTCGCGCGAAATGGTGCTGAACTTCATTGCCGAGCGCGAGCTTGGCTTGCCGAAATCCTATTGAGGCAGGCGCGGTGTCCGAAAAGGTCATCCATATCGGCGGCGCCTCAGGCGCCTGGGGCGACAGCCCAATGGCGATCCCGCAATTGCTGACTGCCGATGTCCAATATCTGATGATGGATTATCTCGCCGAGGTGACCATGTCGCTTCTGGCGCGTGCACGCATGAAGGACCCGAATGCCGGTTTTCCGCCGGACTTCGTTGCCTATCTCAAGCGCTCGCTGCCGGAAATCGCCAGGCGCAGGATCAAGGTCGTGAGCAATGGTGGAGGCGTCAATCCGCAAGCCGCCAAGCGTGCGCTGGAGCTCCTGTGCAGGGAACTCGGCTTGGCGCTGACGATCGCGGTGGTGGAAGGCGACGACGTGTTGCCACGCATCGACGAATTGCGGAAGGCGAATGTGCGCGAGGCCGCAAGCGACGAGCCGCTGCCGGCAAAACTTCTTACCGCCAACGCCTATCTTGGCGCGCTGCCGATTGCGGCCGCGCTCGATCGCGGCGCCGACATTGTTATTACCGGCCGCTGCGCCGATTCCGCGCTGGCGCTCGGCATTCTGATGCACGAATTTGAGTGGAAGGCCGGAGATTATGATCGGCTCGCCGCCGGCAGTCTGGTCGGCCACATCCTGGAATGCGGTCCACAATCGACCGGCGGCGTGCACACCGACTGGGACAAAGTGCCCGGCTGGGAGAATATCGGCTATCCGATCGCATCGTGCAAAATCGACGGCAGCTTCGTGCTGTCGAAGCCGGACAATACCGGCGGTCTGATCGTGCCGGAATCGGTGGCTGAACAGGTGCTTTACGAGGTCGGCGATCCGCGGGCCTATATCCTGCCGGATGTGGTCGCGGATTTTTCGCAGGTGACGCTCGAACAGGTCGGCGAAAATCGCGTTCGTGTATCGGGTGCGCGCGGATATGCGCCGACATCGCAATACAAGGTCTCGGCGACCTATCAGGACGGCTATCGCGGCGTGGCGGTGGTCTCCATCGTCGGTCCCGATGCGGTGGCGAAGGCGGAAAGGACCGCGGAAGCGCTGCTCGCGCGGGCGCGGATGCTGTTCCGGCAACGCCAGCTTCCGGATTTCACGGCGACGCATACCGAAGTGCTTGGCTCCGAATCGGCCTATGGACCCAAAGCGGCTGCGCGCATGACGCGCGAAGTGCTGATGCGGCTTGTGGTCGATCATGTCGACCGCGAGGCGATCGACATTTTCGCGCGCGAACTGGGTTCGGTCGGCATCAGCTTTGCTCAAGGGACGACCGGAATTTTCTCGGGACGGCCGAAGCCCGTGCCGGTGGTGCGGCTGTTCACCCTCTTTGTAGACAAGGCGTTGCTGGGCGCACCGAAGGTGCAGATCGGCGAGGGCGATCCCTTCGATGTCGCGGTGCCGACGCAAGGCGGCTATGTCGCGCCGGTAGCGAAGGCCGAATTGCTGCAGACTGCCGTCGACGATGCGACTGTCGATTTGACCTTGCGTTCGCTCGCGGTCGCGCGCTCGGGCGACAAGGGCAATTCATCCAATATCGCAATCATCGCCCGCAACGCGGCCTATGTGCCAGTTCTGCGCCGTGAGCTCACGCCTGAAAAGATCGCCACCCATTTCGAAGGGCTCGTGCATGGCAAGGTCACGCGATACGAAGCGCCCGGCCTGCACGCCTTCAATTTTCTGCTCGAGGACGCACTTGGCGGCGGCGGAATGGCGTCGCGGCGCATCGATCCGCAGGGTAAGGCTTTCGGCCAGATGGCGCTCGAAATGAAGATCAAGGTGCCGCGCGCGCTGGCCCACGAACTGGAGCAAGGCAGTTGATCCGCGTCGCCTGTTTCTTCTTGACGCTGCTCGCATTCGCGCCGACTGCAATCGCGCAAGGCTGGCCGTCCCGCCAGATCACCATTGTCGTGCCGTTCCCCGCCGGTGCATTGTCAGACGCCGCCGCCCGTATTCTCCAGCTGCGTTTGAGCGAGGCGCTTGCGCAGCCGGTCGTGATCGAGAACAAGGGCGGCGCCGGCGGCGTCATCGGATCGACCTTTGTCGCGCGCTCACAGCCGGACGGCTATACGTTGCTCGTCACCGTGAACGCGCCGATCGTCATGGCGCCGGCGTTACAGAAGAGTTACCCGTTCGATCCGCTCAAGGCGCTGGCGGGCGTCTCGTTGCTCACCGAGACCTATCTCGCGCTTGCGGTCCGCTCGGATTCGCCGATCCAATCGATAGCCGATGTGGTTCGTCTCGCCAGGGAGAGGCCGCTCACCTTTGGTAGTGCGGGCGTCGGCTCCGCTCATCAGATCGCGGGCAGCCTGCTCAACGCGAAGGCCGGCATTTCGATCAATCATGTGCCGTTCCAGGGCGGCGGCCCCGCCGTGCAGGCGCTGGCCGGCGGGCATATCGACATGAGCTTTGCGACGTTGCCCTCGCTCACCGCGCTTGTGAAGGATGGGAAATTGCGGCTCGTCGCTTTGGCGGAACCGAAACGCTATGCGGGCATACCCGGCCTTCCCACGATCAACGAGACGGTTGCGGGCGTCGAGACTACGTCCTGGGTCGGCATGTTCGCGCCCGCCGGAACTCCAAAGGCCGTGCTGGAAAAACTCTATGGTGCGGTCAGCGAGGCGCTGCAGACGCCCGATGTGCGCGACAAGATGTTCGCACTTGGCATGGTCCCGGTGCCGAAGGGGCCGGATGATTTCGACCGACTGATTGCCGAGGATCTGAAATTCTGGCAAGCGGCCGTCGAAGTCGCCAAGATTGAAAAGCAATAGGGTTAGCAATTGCAGTTCTGCATTTACGGCGCAGGCGCCAGCGGCGGTCATTTCGCGATCAAGCTTGCGCGGGCAGGGCACGATGTCTCGCTGATTGCACGCGGTGCGCATCTGGCCGCCATTCGGGAAAACGGCCTTCATTTGCAAACCGGCGGCGAGGTGATGACCGCGAAGCTCGCCGCAACCGATGATCCGCGCGCGCTCGGGCCGCAGGAAATCGTCATCGTCGCTACCAAGGCAACCGCATTGCCGTCGATAGCGACGCAGATCGGCCCGCTGATTGGCGAAGACACGCTCGTCATTTTTCCGCAGAACGGCATGACCTGGTGGTATCCGCTTGGGCTCGCCTCGCATTGTCCGAAACCGCCCGAGCTTCCAGTCTTCGAACTCGCCAAGCCGTTCCTTGCGGCGATGCGACCGGACCAGGTTCTGGGCGGCATCATCTATTCAGCGAACGAAATCGCTTCGCCGGGCGTCATCAAAAACAATTCGCCCGAACACAATCGGCTGGAATTTGCGCAACTCAGCGGCCCTGCATCCGACAGGCTTTCCGCGATCCGGCAAGTGCTCGAGGGCGCGGGCATCATCTCGCCAGTCCCCAGCGATATCCGTGCTGCGCTTTGGACCAAGCTGCTCAACAATATGAGCGGCTCGACCATCGCCCTTGCGACCCGCGGCACCTCGGATGCTGTGCGCAACGACCCGGCTTTGTCGGAAATCTATTGCCGCGTCGTGCGCGAAGGCCTGAGCATTTCTGCCGCGCATGGCTATCCGCTCGCGGACCGGATGGACCCGGAGCGCATGCTGGCGCGCCTCATCCATCACAAGCCGTCGCTGTTGCAGGATTACGAGGCCGGGCGACCGATGGAGATAGCAGAGATCGTGCTGGCGCCGATCGCGTTTGCGCGCGCTGCCGAGATCGCAACTCCGACGCTCGATACGCTGGGCGCTATCGTCGGCAAGCTCGCTAGGGATCGCGGATTGCTGGCGTAGCCGGTTTTGTGAATTCGGTAGTCACACCGAGCCTTGATCTGGATTCCGGAGCCGCGCGTTTCACGCGCGTCCCGGGACGGCCGATGGGTGCTATTTCTTCGTGACGACGATGAAGTCGGTGTACAGGCCGGTCTCGTCGCCGATGCCATGATCCGAAATGATCAACGAGGCGCCGGCTGACATGTATTCGGATATCCGCTCGACCACGTCCTGCGGAATCTCGATGCGGTCAAGCACGCTCGCGGCACTTGGCACTGCAGCATGTGTTTCATGCTTCGGCGGCTGCTTGGCCTGCGGCTTCACCGGCGCTTCAATCTTGCGGCCGTAGGCGTCGAACCGGACAACGGTCTTGGGCTTCTCCTGAACCGCCGATTCTGCGGGCATGGTAACGGCCGTCCAGCGCAGCGCCTTGCCGTCATCCTTGTCGTAGGCGGTGAAGACATGCGTTCCGAACGGCACGTTTTCGTCCTTGAAGGAGACCGACGCCGTGAATAGCGGGATGAAAGTCTGCCGCACGTAAATGCGTTTGTCCTTGCGGCTGATGAAGACCGAGATCGGCCCGCGTGGAGCGGTCCGCTTTTCCTTGGCGACAAGAGATCGTTCGAAGCTCGCCAGGATCGTATCCGGAATGTCGGCGCGTTTCGGGAAAGCGGTGGCGGTGATTTCCGCGTTGGTTTCGATCTTGGATTCGATTCTGGGCTCCGGCTTGGCAGGAGGGCTCGCGGCGAGTTCAGGCTTTGCCGGCTCGACCTTTTCGGGCTCCGGCTGCGGCGCGGCAATTTCCTGCCTCGCCGGATCAACCTTTGCGGGCTCGGGCTGCGGTGCGGCGAGTTCCTGCCTTATGGGCTCTGCGGCCGGCGCTTCCGGTTCCACCGGCTTTGCGTCGACGACTTCCGGCTTCGCTACGTCCG
>Ga0190274_10000388_pt1 | contig 27176 bp, 29 predicted proteins | sample Popmic531T_FD_133002 | JGI IMG/M metagenome (GOLD analysis project Ga0190274, IMG submission 133002) | Populus adjacent soil microbial communities from riparian zone of Yellowstone River, Montana, USA - 531 T | ecosystem: Environmental > Terrestrial > Soil > Riparian zone | place: USA: Montana... | reverse complement strand
CAGAAGAAAAACCCTGCTATTACATTTACCAGTTAGTCATGAATGGCAAAAGCCAGACAGGATTAGTTTGTGTTTCCTCAATTGAAGACTATTTTAATGATGTGATAAAAAAACACGAGCTGACAAGACCTGAAAAGGAAAAAGACCGCATCGATCATATGCGGACGATCCGGGCACAAACAGGAAATGTTTTTATGGCTTACCGTGATGTGATGGAAATAAATGCGCTGATCAACGGATGGAAAGCAAAAAATACACCTGAATATGATTTTAGAGCAAGTGATGGAATAAAACACACTGTATGGGTGATCAATCGTGATGATGTCATCAATTCAATTACGAATTTATTTGCAATCAAAGTCCCTAACACCTATATCGCCGACGGTCATCATCGTGCTGCTTCAGCTGCTAAAGTCAGCAAGCAGTTACCAGATAGCGAGAATGCAAAATTTTTCCTTACCACAATTTTTCCTGAAAGCCAATTGGCGATATTGGATTACAATCGGGTGGTAAAAGATCTGAACGATCTTACTACTGAAGAATTTATTGGTGCATTACAGGAGGATTTTATGATCACTTATAGTCCCGAGCCGGTAAAACCTGCCGTACTTCATGAGTTTGGTATGTATCTTGAAGATGAGTGGTATATTTTGACAGCCAGGGAAGGGACATATCGCAAGGATCCGATCGGTATTTTAGATGTAACCATTTTGCAGAAAAATGTTCTGGATAAAATTTTGGATATCGATGACCCCAGAACAGATACCCGGGTAGATTTTGTTGGCGGTATTCGTGGACTGGAAGAATTGGAAAAAAGAGTGAATAGTGGTGAAATGGCGGCAGCATTCAGTTTGTATCCAGTTACTCTTGAACAACTTTTTGCAATTGCCGACAGCGGAAAGGTAATGCCCCCAAAAAGTACATGGTTTGAGCCAAAATTGCGGGATGGTTTGTTGACACACTTGATCTAGCTGTGAAATAAATTATAATCTATCTATAGAAACTTTATTACCATATCTCTTTTAATTTACTTTGTACTATGAAAAAACTCATTTTTCTCTTTTCGTTTTTTTCCCTCTCTTTCGCTGTTATTGCACAGGATGATCCGAAAACTATGCACCAGACTGCTCGTGGTTTTATGGCACAGGCAGATTGGGACAATGCTATTCTTGTATTGAATCGTTTGCTTGAAACGGATAAAAATAATCTTGAGTATAATAAAGACATAGTTCAATGTTACTATTTCAAAAGAGATTATGAAAAAGCGGTAGAAGGAGTAAAAAAAATTGTTAATCGTGATGATGCTGATGTGATGACATTTCAAATAGCTGGAAATGTTTATAAAGCACTTGAAGATCCAAAAGAATGTGAGAAGGTTTATAAAGCAGGTATTAAAAAATTTCCAAAAAGCGGTCCGTTATATAGTGAATATGGTGAACTCTTATTTCAAAAGAAAGATTACAGTGCTATTGATCTTTGGGAAAAAGGAATTGAAATTGATCCTGCCTTTGGTGGCAACTATTACAATGCTGCTCTCTATTATTTTTATACAAAGGACAAAGTATGGAGTCTTATCTATGGTGAAATTTTTGTGAATATGGAAAGCCTGACCCAGCGTGGGGCTGCTATGAAAGAAATTTTATATAAAGGCTATAAAGAAAAATTGTTCAAAGAAGCTGACCTGATGAAAGGGGAAGAAAATAATAAAAGCCCATTTGCAAAAGCATTTCTCCAGACAATGAATAAACAATCTTCACAGGTTGCAAAAGGAGTAAGTACAGCTTCTCTTACAATGGTAAGAACAAGATTTATTCTTGACTGGTATGAAACAAATGCAGCAAAATATCCTCTCCGTCTCTTCGATTATCACCAGCAATTATTACGTGAAGGAATGTTTGAGGCCTACAATCAATGGCTATTTGGCACGGTGGAAAATCTTACTGCTTATGATAGTTGGACCAAAGCGCATCTTGACGAGTACAAAGGTTTTACCGCTTTTCAAAAGACCCGGGTTTTCAAAGTGCCCCCTGGACAGTATTACCAATCTAAATAAACCTCATTGGTCCAGTCAAAAGCTGGACTTTTTTATTCTTTGGATTTTTACCTAATTTGTTAGGGATTCATTTGCCATTATCTGAACTAAATTTTTGCTGATGCAAAAGCCTACACGATTATTTGATTGCCTGGAATATCAATTAAAAGTACTTCCCCTACCCGATATGTTTGCAGCAAAGGAAGGAGGTCAATGGAAACAATACAGTACAAAAGAAGTAAATGATACAATAAACCAGCTTGCATCCGGTTTGCTTCATCTCGGTGTTTCTCCAAATGATATGTCTGCAGAAAACAGGGATAAAATTTCCATTATCAGTAAAAACCGTCCGGAGTGGTTAATGATAGACCTGGCTGCACAAAAGATCGGGGCTGTGCTTGTACCTATTTATCCAACTATTAATGTAAATGAATTACAATTTATCCTGAACGATTCACAGGCAAAAGTGATCTTTGTAAATGATGAAGAACTATTTCTAAAAGTAAAAAGCATAAAAGACTTTGTGCCTTCATTGCGGCATATTTTTACTCTTGAGCATGTTACCAACGCAACATTCTGGAGAGATTGTCTCAAACCTGCACCAGTAGAAACGCTAGCAACGATAGAACAACTATCAACTAAAATTACTCCATCTGACCTTGCCACTATCATTTACACCTCCGGCACAACCGGTACACCAAAAGGGGTAATGCTAAGTCATAGTAATATTATAAGCAATGTGTGTGACAGTAATTGTGTGTTTGAAGAAATTGGTGTGGAAGGAAAAAAGGCATTGAGCTTTTTACCATTAAATCATGTATTTGAAAGAATGGTAAGCTACATATACATATACAACAGTGTTTCTATTTACTACGCAGAAAGCATGGAAAAGATCGGCGACAACCTTAGAGAAGTAAAGCCTTTGATCTTTACAACAGTTCCACGAATATTGGAAAAAGTTTATGAACGCATAATGGCAAAAGCAGCAACACTTACAGGTGTCAAAAAGAAAATGTTTAACTGGGCATTGGGTCTCGGGTTGAAATATGATGTTAATAAAAAAATGGGTTTATGGTATGATCTGCAATTAAGCATTGCGAATAAATTGATCTTTAGTAAATGGCGTGATGCTTTAGGGGCGAATGTAAAAGCGATTGTTACTGGCTCTGCAGCCTGCCAGGTTAAATTATTAAGAGTTTTTACCGCTGCGAGAGTGCCGTTATTGGAAGGATATGGTTTGACAGAGACATCACCAGTAATAGCAGTGAACCGCATGAACTCAAAGAATAGAATGTTCGGAACTGTAGGAACATTAATTGATAATGTAGAAGTAAAAATTGCCGAAGATGGAGAAATACTTTGCAAAGGGCCAAATATTATGATGGGTTATTACAAGCGGCCTGATCTTACGGCAGAAGTTATGAAGGATGGATGGTTTCATACAGGTGATATTGGTGTAATGATCGATAACAAGTTTTTAAAGATCACCGACCGTAAAAAAGAAATCTTTAAAACATCTGGTGGTAAATATGTTGCTCCGCAACCTATCGAAAATAAAATGAAAGAATCAAAATGGATCGAGCAAATGATGGTGGTCGGAGCTGAGCAAAAATTTACCGGTGCATTGATCGTGCCTGGTTTTAATGCAATAAAAGAATGGTGTGGTGAACATGGAATAGAATTTACCGGGAATGAAAAAATTATCAAGAACGAAAAAGTAATCAATCTTATAAAGGATACGGTCGAACGTTATAATCAAAATTTCAACCAGGTTGAACAAATAAAAAAATTTGAACTTCTGCCTTACGAATGGAGTGTAGAAGGTGGAGAGCTAACTCCTACATTAAAGCTGAAAAGAAAGGTTATAATGGAGAAATATAAGGATGCGATCGAAAGAATATACACTTAGCTTCTTTCAATTCCTCAATAATTTTAAAAAAGTAAGCCACTCATAAAAATGAGCGGCCTATTCACCACTTTAACCAACCTATCTAAGAAAAAAGTTTATTAAGATTTCTTTGCTGACTTCTTCGCAGCGTGATGTTTTTTATGTTTGTCAGTTGAACTTGCATTTTCAGTCGGTGTTGTTGCTGTAGTATTTGCAGGTTTTGAGCTCGTTTTTGTAACTGCTTTTGTACTCGAACTTGTAGTTGTACTCTTCTGAGTGTTTCCTGGTGATACTGAGCTAACGGAATTTGCCGGTTTCACTGTTTCCTTTTTTTGTGCGGTTGTCTTTGAAGGAGTAGTTTGAGCATGAGAGATCACTCCAATAGCTAAGAGCATTACTGCTGCAAAAAAGATCTTTTTCATTTCATTAAAATTTAATTGTGTTTAAAAATTATTTATACAAAGTTTGATTTGTACCTAGCCAGTTTCCAAATAAACGAAGACGATTAACCCTGCCTTAACTGAGGTTAACCAATCGTTAGATAAAAAAATCCCCTTTAACTTTCGCTTAACCGGATAGATAGTTAAAGACAACTAAATAATCACAACTTTGCAGAGTAATTTGTATTAATGCGTTCGAATACCATACGTCTTTTTATTCTTATCGCTTCTTTGTTAATTGCGATCATCATTGCCGTGCAGGTATATTGGCTAAATAAAACATACACTTATGAAAAAACCGAGTTTAATACTTCCGTTATAAAAAGTATTCGTGGAGTTTATGAAGATCTTCCCTTACTGTATGAGTCAACAGAAAAACTTCAATCCCTGATTGAAAAGACCGATGCAAATAGCTATCTCTTCAGAGTTGATAGCATCCCGGCAAAAGATTCACTAATATTTTATATGCATAATGAGTTGGAAAGCTTTGATATTTTTACTGATGGCAAGTTGTCGGTATATGACTATACAAAGAACAAATATGTTTACGATATCTATTTGCCTTCCGCTGGTTCCGGCTATAAGAATGATACTGCTTTAATATTGCCGTTGGTTCAAAAAGATTACTCTTATGCTTACTTATACTTTCCACATAGAAATAAATATATTATTGATCAAATGACTGGCTGGATAGTATCCAGTGCATTACTCCTGTTGGTTTTACTTGGATTTGCTGCTTCGCTTTACTATTTTTTCAAACAAAAGTTTTTGGTAGAGATCCAAAAAGATTTTATCAATAACGTAACGCATGAATTCAGTACGCCTCTTTCCGTCATTGAACTTTCTGTAGATGGTTTAGAAAAACCTGCTACGAATATTAGCCTGGAAAAGCAACAAAAGTTCATAAATGCTATTCGCTACCAGTCAGATTACCTGAAAAATCATATTTCTAATCTTGTGAAAACGGTGGTGGCAGATCAATACCAGTTTGTATTGAAATTGAAACCCGTTATCCCGAATGAATTACTTAAAAAAGTAATTGCTCAACTGGAGCCATTACTGCATAAAAAAGCTGGAATAGTAGAATGGGATCTTGATGAAAAGAATAGCAGCATACTAGCTGATGAAGAAAATCTATACCTCTCCTTTTTTAATATCATAAACAATGCGATCAAGTATTCTACGCAACCTAAAATAATTATTAGTACCATGAAGAATTCTTATAAATACACGATCAGTATAAAAGATAACGGCGCAGGTATCGAACCTTCAGAGTATAAAAAGATATTTAAAAAATTTTACCGTGTTCAGAATGGCAATGTGCATAATACAAAAGGCCTTGGTCTCGGATTGTATTTCACAAAAAAAGTAATTGATGGTCACCATGGAAAAATCGATGTGAACAGTCTTCCCGGTATCGGTACTGAATTTAAAATTGAATTGCCTTTAAAAAAATGATCATGGAAACAAAAGGAAGAATTTTATTGGCTGAAGACGATGATCATCTTCGCGAACTTGTTAAAGATGCCCTGGAAGAAGAAGATTACCTGGTAACTGATTGCATGAACGGCCAGGAAGCCATCAATTTATTTGATAAAAATAAATTTGACATTTGCCTGCTTGACATCATGATGCCCATTAAAGATGGTTTTACGGTTGCAAAAAAAATTCGTCAGCAAAGTGATGTGATACCCATACTTTTTATAAGCACCAAAGCTTTAATAGAAGACAAGGTAGAAGGTTATCAAAGAGGCGCTGACGATTATATTGTAAAGCCCTTTAACATGAAAGAACTTTTATTAAAGCTTGACGTTTTTTTACGACGCACCAAAAAAATGTTCAGTGAGATAAAACAAGAATTCAATATTGGTAAAATAAATTTCTCCTATACAGATCTTCGATTGTCAAACGATGATAGCATTTTCGATCTGAAACAAAAAGAAGCTGATCTTTTAAAATTTTTATGTGAGCATCCGAACCGGATATTGAAAAGAGAAGAAATATTAATAGCCGTATGGGGCAAGAATGATTATTTTCTTGGTCGCAGCATGGATGTGTTCATGAGCAAAGTGCGAAAATATTTGCGAACCGATCCGGATATAGTATTAGAAACAATTCATGGAACTGGTTACAGGTTCATTGTGCCAGTGGCATGAATTGTACCTCATTAACCACCGGTTAACACCATCTATGTCTAACCTTTTTCATTTTTACATTCTGAAGTAGTATTAGCTTTCTCAGACAGTTGGTTTTGGTTAACCCCCGTGTATCAACACGGGGGTTATTTTTTATTTTGCCACAAAACGATCGCTTTACATTCTGCTTTTTTTTAATCGGCTATTTAAATTATTTTTAAAGATGCCGCCGGGGTTTTTAAAAATAAAAGGTCGTGCCGCAAGGGTTTGGCAAAATCTTAAACAGGGAATGTCACTTGCATGGGCTGCTTCTCCAAAACTTCTTATTCGTTACACATTGCTGGGAATGTTCAATTCGATCATTCCTCCCATTACAGTTTTGCTTGGCGCATTGTTGGTAAATAAAATTGCGGAAGCTAAAATTCATCCGCTTCAGTTTGGTGACCTTTTACCATTAGTCGTTGGATTATGGATATGTTTTATCGTACAAAGAACAATTGGTTCATACATTGGTTATGGAAGAAATTTATATGTGCGACGTGTTGAGTTAGAAGCAGAACGCCGTTTACTCGACAAAGCTTCAAGAGTTGATCTCGGGCATTTTGATAATTCCGACTGGCATGATCGGCTTGCCCGAGCCAAGCGTGATGTTTCATGGAGACCCGGTGACCTAACATGGTCCGTTCTTGGACTGTCGGGTAATCTTGTTACAATAATTTTAATGGCAGGTTTATTAGCAAGGCTTCATTGGCTATTGGTTGTTCTCGCTTTGGCCACCTCATTGTTATCATTGATAATTGAAAGTCGTGTTACTTCACGTTTATACAAATATTATTATCAGGAAACTCCTGAAGAAAGAGAAAGAAATTATATAGGTGAATTATTGATCCAGCCAAGAACAATTAAAGAAGTTAAAGCTTATGTATTGGCTGATTACCTTTTAGGAAGACATAAAAAGATCTCAGACCAACTTTTCAAACAAAGAGAAAAAATGTATCAATCAGGTGTCAGGATCTCTATCATAAGCGGACTTGTAACCGGAACAACGCTGGCACTTGCGTATGTATTTGTAGGCTTGCGTGGCATACAAGGCACAATGAACCCTGGAGATGTTGTATTAGTGATCGGCGCTTTTTCATCCGTAGCCGGAACACTTGGACAAATATCAAGCACATTTGTTGCTGTTGATCAGCATACAAGATTTCTTGGTGATTACTTTTCATTTCTTAAAATTGAAGCCTTGCTCCCTGTACCTGAAAAACCGACGTCAATTCCTGAAGGGCCTGTTGCCAATATTAGTTTCGAAAATATCAGTTTTCATTATCCCGGTGGCCATGGAGAAGCGATCGAGAATTTGAATTTGAATATTCGTAGTGGCGAGTTGGTCGCTTTGGTTGGTGAAAATGGCGCAGGAAAAAGTACATTGGTTAAATTATTACTTCGCTTTTACGATGTGCAAAAAGGTTCAATTAAAATTGGCGGCGTTGATGTAAAAGATATGGATCCTGAAACACTGCGAAGTCGCATTGGAATATTGTTCCAGGATTATGCAACGTATGAACTGTCAGTAAGAGAAAATGTAATGATGGGCTGGCCTTATGGTAAAGCTGATGATGAAAAAGTGATGAAGGCATTAAAAGATTCCCGAAGTGAATGGCTGGTAAAGAAAATGGCAAATGGGCTTGATTCAAAAGTGGGAAGATTGTTTGAAGGTGGCCATGACCTATCAGGCGGTGAATGGCAACGACTTGCATTAGCAAGGATCATGTATCGCAATGCAGATATCTGGATATTGGATGAGCCTACATCTTCACTCGATCCTGAAGCTGAAGCTGCGATCTTTGCAGAGTTAAAAGAAAATTTAAAAGGAAGAATTGGGATCGTTATTTCTCATCGATTCTCAACTGTTCGTATTGCCGATCGTATTGCGGTTATTGATGAAGGACATATTAAAGAATTTGGCACACACCATGAATTATTAGCTGCAGGAAATACTTATGCAAGATTATTTGAGTTGCAGGCGTCAGGTTATCGGTAAAATCCTTAGAATTACTCCTTTCCTATTCTGTTCCTGTCAATTTTAAGAAATGTTTTAGGAAAAGAGAAGCTATCCATTTAGATAAACCAAAGAAGAGAAGTACTTTCACTCTCCAATTTTTTGGATCTCATAATTCGTAACTGATAAACACCTAATATCAAAGAAAAATCATTCCGTGCCGACTGTATACATTAAAAAATATTTGCACAGAGAACCTTGGGTTTCATCATCAAACAGAAGTAAATTATTTTTACTCCCTTACTTTATATTTTTTATAGCCTGCCTATTTTCAATTTGCCACGTTTCTGCACAATTCATGATAGATGACTCTTATATAAAAAAATTCGAGAAAGAAAATGATGTGGAAGCATATACAGGAGCAACAAAAACTTCTTTTAGTTTCCGGCATTTTCCCAATGATGATATAAGCCAGTACAAACTGTTTGCCAATACGAGTGCCTATACTGGTTTTACGATCGACTACAACTGGTTATCACTAGATTTTTCAAAGAACATTCCCAACACTTCAGTTGCCAGGCAGAGTACTTCGATCAAAACATTTGGTATTCATTTACATAAAACTCATAATAATTTTTTATTTGAAGCCGGTACCAATAAATACAGTGGCTTGATCCTCCAGATCAACAGGCGGAAAAGAGAGTATGAATATTATGATGATATCAATTACCGGAGTTATTTTACACGCATCAGCTATATTTTTAATGCAGAAAAATTTTCATTAAAGGCCGCAAGAAATTATTCACTATTACAGGCAAAGAGTGCCGGTAGCTTTATAGCAACGGTATCTCCCTTTTTCCAACGATTTACTTTAAAAGGTGGGTTTAATGAGTATGATAGATCAGACAGTGCGTTTCTTTCGGAGATTAGTAAAAAACCTTCATCCGTTAATTTATTGATCAGTGGGGGATATACCTACAATTTTATTTTTAATGAAGGAGAGTGGAGTATAAACCCGGGCCTATTTGCCGGGCCGGCAATTGAAAAAAACTTATACCCAAAACAAGGGCATTCGCTAAAAGTTATTGCCAACTATCAACTTATTTTGAATGGTGGATACAATGGACAGAATTATTATTTTCATGTAAATGCTATTTATAATAATGTCATAAATCATTTTATGAATTCTGAAATGTCAATTCAAAATCGTGGAGTAAGTCTTACTGTTGGTTACAGGATGGGGAAGTTGAAAAATAAAATATTTGGGGTGCTTTGATAGCAAACTTATTTTTCATGCTGCACTCCTTCCTTCACTCGAAATACATGAAGCACATAAGGAAATATTGCATCAATAGTTTCAGCAACACCTTTCGGCGAACCGGGTAAAGTTATCACCAATGTATTTTTTATAAACCCAGCTATTCCACGGGAAAGCATTGCATAAGGAGTTCTTTGTTGACCATAATTCCGTGCAGCTTCCATTATTCCCGGGATTTCTCTATCAAGCAATGGCGCAATTGCATCTGGCGTCACATCCTTCGGAGATAAACCAGTGCCACCTGTTAAGAGAATAAGATCATAATCTTCTTTACTTAATTGTCTTACTTTTTCCTGTATCGCTGAAAGATCATCTGGGATAATCGCCTGATGTGCTACCGTCAATTTGAATTGTTCCAATTTTTCAATAATTGTTTTACCACTTTTATCTTCCCTTGCTCCTGCCGCAACACCATCTGAACAAACAATAACGGCACAACGAAGATCATTTGGTTGCTGATCTTTAAAATCTGTCTTTCCACCCTTCTTTGCTTCCAGCTTAATTGTTGAAATTTCAACTCCCTTATCAAGAGGTTTTAGCATATCATAGATCGTCAAAGCAGTAACAGCAGCGCCGTGCATTGCTTCTACTTCTACGCCGGTTTTATAGATCGTATGAACTTCTACCCTGATGACAATATTTAATCCATCGATTTCATGAGTGATAGAAGCATATTCTACAGGCAAAGGATGACAATCAGGAATTACATCACTTGTTTTTTTAATCCCTAACAAACCTGCAGCTCTTGAAAATTCAAACACATCACCTTTAGGAACTTTTTTATTCTTTATTACATCGATTGTTTCTTGCTGAGAAACAGAAACAATTGCAGTAGCGATCGCTTTGCGCAGGCTGTTTGATTTTGATGTAATGTCGACCATAAATTATTTATTCTCCTTCCAATGATAAGTTTCGTCCGTTAGCATTTCCTTTCCCCACACCGGCAGTTCTGCTTTTAATCTTTCCACTGTTTCTTCGCAAGCATCGATCGCTGCCTTGCGATGAGCAGATGATGTAAAAACAAACAAGCTTATTTCACCAGCAGCTACTTTACCCAAACTATGATATACATGCATACAAGTCAGATCATATTTCGCAAAAATATCTTCACGGATCGTAAGCATTTTTTCCATCGCCATGTCTTCATAAGCAGTGTACTCTATTGAGGCTACTTCCTTGCCATCAATTTTATCGGCTCTTACTTGTCCTAAAAAAATACTGTGCCCGCCAATATCCATTTTACTGCTATGCTTTTGAATACTATCAGCAATAAATGATGCAGCAATTGGTCCTTGCACAAATATGTTCCTTGGTTTTCTTTCTTTCATACCGGTTGTTTTGCCCGATCCTGTTTCCATTGCACGATCCCACCACGTAAACTATAAACGTTCTTTGTGTCTCCAAAAATACCAGATAAAATCTTTGCAGCCTGTAAACTTCTTTTGCCAGATTGACAAAATGCAATGATATTTCCAGACTTGATCAATGAACTATTGTCTGAAAGCTGCGCTAATGGTATTTTAAGATGTTTAAATTCATTTACAGCTGGCATTTCATGCGGCTCCCTTACATCTATTACGTCAACATTCCCATTTGAGATCATGTCATTAAAAATATCCGAACCAATTTCTGATTGTTGTACCGGTGATGCACAAAGCCATACATAATCCATTTGTAAAAATGCTCTTCCATCTTTCGGGATCAATGATCTTGTTTCTTTTCTGGCTGATAAATTCAATTGATAAACCTGGTTGTTTAAAGCATTATAAGTAAACAATTGATTAATTAACGGTTCGCCAATCCCAGTAATTAATTTGATGGTTTCATTTGCCATCATTGTTCCAATGATACCAGGCAACACTCCCAACACCCCAGCCTCTGCACAATTCAATACTTCTCCATCTTTCGGCGGATCTGGAAAAATATCACGGTAGTTAACGTCTTCATCATTTCTATTTCCGAAAACACTTACTTGTCCCTCAAACTGTGAAATGGCTCCGTACACCAATGGCTTATTCAACAACACACAAGCATCATTGATCATATATCGTGTAGAAAAATTATCAGTACCATCGATGAGAATGTCAAACTCTTCAAAAAGCATCAATGCGTTCTGATTTTCGAGTCTTTCATTATAAGAAATGATCTTTATATCAGGGTTCAATTGTTGCAAAATATGTGTTGCTCTTTCAGCTTTTGATAAACCAATATCATTCACCGAATACAAAACCTGGCGATGAAGATTATTTAATGCAACTGTATCGTCGTCCACTATTCCGATCGTACCAATACCTGCAGCAGTCAGATATTGCAGTGCGGGACAACCCAAACCACCGGCGCCAATCACCAATACTTTTGCGAAAAACAACTTTTGCTGCCCCTCCTCACCTAATTCGGGTAAGATGATCTGGCGATGATAACGTTCATATAAATTCTGATCACTCATTTTTTATCCGCCTGAAAAAGGTGGTAATAATGCCACCGTACTTTTTTTATTTAAGACAGTATTTTCTTTTATCACTTGTTTATCAACTGCTATCAAATATTTCGTTTGGGCAAATTCAGGATAATCTTTGTGTAAAGTATTTATCAAACTGTCAGTGTCTGCAACATTTTCCACAGACACAGCGCCTCCGGCTATTTCTGCAAGCTTTCCAAACAAAATAATTTTTACACTCATAAATAATAACAGGACAACAAATTTACTTAGAATTATCTTTGCTCAAAGAGACATTTATGGGTAAGGAAATGGCAGAGATCACTGCTGAACACAAAAATTTTATTGAGAATCAGCATCTATTTTTTGTAACCACGGCTCCGCTTAATGAACAAGGCCATATCAATCTTTCTCCAAAAGGATTTGATTGCTTCCGGGTTCTTTCGCCGACCAGGGTTGGGTACCTTGATATTGTCGGAAGCGGAAATGAAACATCCGCCCACCTTTTAGAAAATGGTCGTATCACTTTTATGTTTTGCGCTTTTGATGGACCTCCGAAAATTTTGCGACTTTATGGAAAAGGGAAAACTGTACTGCCCGGTGATGATGAATGGGAGGAATTATCTAAACAGTTTACAATCCTTCCAGCTACCAGGCAGATCATAGTTGCCGATATTTTTAAAGTAAAATCTTCCTGCGGGTTTGGCATTCCTTTTTATGATTTCAAGGAAGAAAGAGATCATGCATTTAAATGGGCTGAAAAGAAAGGAGAAGATGGCCTTGAAGAATATAAGAAAGAAAAAAATATGGTAAGCATGGACGGGCTCCCAGCGCCGATCGCTTCAAAATTTATTTAACTCTTTCAATAACTATTTTCTGTAGCCCTTTCACATACCTGCGTCCAGTCATCTTATCTGTGGGAGAAACAAGTGCAATTCTATTGTCTAATACTGAAGCAGGTTTTCCATCATTGCCATTCAGAATATAAATTGATTTACCAAGATCATTATTAAAGATCTCATTCCAGGAAAAAACAGCTTTATAATTATCGGAAGCAATACAAACAAAATAATACTCACTTAATACTTTTGGGGCTTCTGCATCTATTTCAACTTTATTCAAAATATCTTTTAGCAAAACTCCTTTGACATTTCTTAGAGTACTTCTTTTTTCACCAAGATGATTTCTGATAGCAATACTGTCAATTGAATACGATTTGTAGGAAGAAAGATCAGTTAAAGAAACCGTCATTTCCTTTTTAACTTTCCCCTCGATAGAAAAATTTTCAGTTGTTGGGATTGGCTTTTGAGCAATTAATGCAAAGCCAGTGAAAGTAAAAATTATAACAAGGATCAACTTCATAAAACTTAGTTTATGCATTTGTAAACAATAATTTATAGGCGGCTATTATCAAAACAACAGCCAACAAGTATTTTAAAAAATCCTGCTTCAATTTCAACGACCCAAAATACGCACCACATAGCCCACCAACAAAAGCCACAACAACATAGGCATACATATCAGCGCTGAAACTAATTCCTTTTTGTAATTGCCCCGCAAGACCTGACAATGAATTGACAAAAATGAAAATTGCGCTTATAGCAGCGGTCTGCTTCATATCTGACCACTTTAATAACAGCAAAACTGGAGACAAGATAATTCCACCACCAATACCGATCAGGCCTGAAAGAAAACCAATAGCGGCACCAATGATCAATGACAAGACGAAGTTTGATCTTTTTATTTCCTCTACCTTGATATTTGCAAAAAATAAAAACCTTACAATAGGTATTATCAATAATATGCCAAGTATTTTTTTATAAACATTATCATCTACATTTATCAGCCCCCCAACAAAAGCCATCGGTACTGATGTGATGGCAAATGGTAAAAATATTTTCCAATTAAAATGTTTGCCACGGTAGAATTGAATAAAAGATGTTAGTGACACAAAAAGATTTAGCAACAATGCGGTTGGCTTCATTACATCCGGAGTAATGCTAAAGATGGCCATCAAGGCCAAATAGCCACTGGCACCTCCGTGTCCGACAGATGAATATAAAAATGCTACGAAGAATAAGAGTATGTAAAAAAGTATGATGGTTTCCACCAAGAATTATTGTGTCAATAAATATACATCAACCAATTCACCTTCTTTAAAAGATGTTATGTCTTCATCAACCTGGATTAGGCAATTGGCTTTTGCAAATGAGCTGAGACGATATGATTCCTGGGCATCAAGTGGGATGACGGTTTTGCCATTATAAAAGCCTTTGAGAAAATGGGTCAGGCCTGTTGCTTTCTTAAAAGATCCTTCCAAAGGGACCTGTAAAGCTTGCAAACCAATTTTTCTTTTAGATAATTTTTCCAGTGCAGGGGTCACATACTGATAAAAGCAGGTAAGCACAGAAGCAGGGTTGCCGGGTAATCCAAAAACTAACTTACTCTCCTTTTTCCCAAAATATAATGGCTTGCCAGGTCGTTGTTTTATTTTATGAAATAGTTTTTCAACTCCACATTCTGTTGCTGACTGCAGTACAAAATCATAATCACCAACACTAATACCACCAGTTAACAAAACCACATCAGCTTGCTCTAATGCTTTTTTCAAAGTTCCAGTTAATACTTCAGGTTTATCGGTTGCATATTGAACTTTAATATCCGCAATATTCAATTGCTGCAAAACTGCTTTTAATGCAAAAGAATTTGATTCGTACACTTGTCCATGTTGTAATGGTTCTCCAGGTTGCTGCAATTCATTGCCTGTAATGATTATAGCAATTGAAGGATTCGGATAAACTTTTACATCTGTAATCCCAATGCCTGCCAGAAAACCAATTGCTGTAGGAGATAAAACACTCTCTTTTCCTAATGCTAATTCACCGGCTTTTATTTCAGAGCCTTTGAGACGAACACTATTTCCTTGCTGGATTGTTTCATCTTCAATTTTCAATTCCCCATTTTCCAACTGAATTTTTTCTTGCATTATCACAGTATCAGCACCTGCAGGAACTGCTGCACCGGTAAAAATTCGAACTGTATTTTTAGGTTCAAGAGTAAATGTTTCATGACTACCTGCTGCAACTTCTCCAGTTATTTTTAATTTCTTGTGTTTCTTCCAGCCTTCAAAAGAAAAAGCATAGCCATCCATTGATGATTGAGGAAAAGCAGGAATGTCCATTGAAGCATACACATCTACTGCTAATATCAAACCGGCTGATTCTTGCAATGGCACGGTTACGGGCTGTAAACAAGAAACACTTTGATCAATTATTTTTTTTGCTTCAGAAACTGAAATCATTTTGTGAAGTTTATTCAGTCCAGGTCACCCCTTTAGGGGGACAGGGGGTTTATCCTCCAATAGTTATCATACTTCGATTATGAATATCTTCCGGGTGAAGATGCTCGAAATCTGCATTGAATTGTCCGCCGAGTTCTTTCGCCTTGCTACGGATGTTCTGATGGATCAATGGAACAACATCTTCCCCTCTTCGAAGTGCAGATAACAGATCGGTTTCTTTTTCAGCAAATAAACAGTTCTTCATTTTTCCATCGGCTGTTAACCGGATGCGATTACAATCGCCGCAGAAATTTGAGCTCATGGTGCTTATGATAGCGAAAGTTCCCTGGTGACCTGCTACCTGGTAAGCCTTTGATGTATCATGTTTTTCGTCCTGCAATCTTACTACTTCATATTTTTCTCTGATCACTTCCAGCATTTGCTGCATGGTAAATACTTTATTACTTGTCCACCTGTTACCGGTAAAAGGCATGAACTCAATAAAACGCACATGAACGGGTTGCTCTTTTGTCCATTCTACAAAGTCATTGATCTCGCTATCATTAAGGCCCTTCATCACAACCATATTCACTTTTACATGAAAATTTCTTTTCAATAAAAGCTGAATATTATCATACACTAATTGAAACTGATCTCTTCTTGTTATGAGATTAAATTTTTCCGGTTGCAACGTATCCAAACTGATATTTAAAGAATGAACTCCGGATTCTTCGAGAATATCTACAAACTCATGCAGTCTTGATCCGTTGGTGGTGATCGTTAATTTGACCGGTAGCTTTGATAAAGATCTTATTATATCTCCGGCATCTTTTCTTACCAAAGGTTCTCCACCTGTCAACCTAATTTTATTTACACCAAGGTCGACGAATATCTTTGACAGGGTTTCAATTTCATCTTTCTGCATCAATTTTGAAGCAGGTGTAAATTCATACTCCTCTTCCGGCATGCAATAAAAGCAACGCAGATTGCAGTTATCCGTCAGTGAAATACGGAGATAGTTATGAATCCTGTTATATTTATCAACGATCATTTCCTGAGTTTAGACGAAATACAAATTTATCAATTCCTGAGCAGCTATATTTAATTAATTCTGACTCTGATCTGTAAAAATCGTTTAGTATATACATGAATTACAGCAGTTTTAAGTATACTGCATGAATTATACATAAAATTGATATGGAACTTAAAGGAAAGCGTAATGTAGAAACAGATCCCGAAACCTTATGGAATATGCTAATGGATGTAGAAATACTTCCAAAAATTGTTCCCGGTATTTCAAAACTGGAAAAGACAGGGGAGAATACATATAATTCCGTGCTGGAAATAAAGTTTGGGCCCGTAAGTGGTGAGTTTACTGGTGATATGCAAATGGAGGATATAAACTACCAAAAGTCATTTACTCTCAAAGCTCAGCAACATAATAAAATTGGCACTGTCAATTCAGTTATGAAGATCGAATTGATGCCAATATCTGACAACAAAACAGAGGTTGCTTTTAGTGGTGAGGTAACGATCAGTGGAATGATGAGCATGATAGGCCAAAAAGTTTTAGGCAGTGTTACGGACATGCTAACCAAACAATTCTTTGCAAATCTTGATCATGAAATAGCAAAGCAGCAAGCGGGTAAATGATCGATGGCTATGAATTTTTCAACGCTTCATAATCTTCATTAGTATCAATATCAATTTTCCCTTTTGTAAATAAGATAGTAGCAACTTCATCACTGTGTTGTTGAATGATTTTTCTCGCACCAGCATCTCCTTTTAATTGCATCAATTCATTAAATAAAGATTTATGAAAAAGTGCAGGCGGTCCAATTGCCTCTCCATAATTGCATGTAACAATCGGTTTGCCTGTTTCCTTTTGTGTATGTATCAAATCATTTAATAAAGACGAAGAAACATATGGCTGATCGCAAACCATAAAAATTACAGCTTCGGCTAATGGAGAAGTTTTCTGTAGAGTATTCAACCCTATTCGTACCGAGGATGCCATTCCCTCTTCCCATTCTTTGTTTTTTATAATATGAGCATTCATTTTAACAATTTCCTTTGAGATCAGGTCTGCGCTGGCCCCCAACACAACGATCACTGAATTTGCGTTAGAATAAACCGCCGCATCAATTGTTTGCTGCAATAAATTTTTATTGTCGTATTGCAATAATTGTTTTGGCTTGCCCAATCGTGTAGATGACCCCGCGGCGAGTATAACTATACCTATATTATTTATTGATGGCATTTATTATTTTGTGGTCAGTTTCACTTCCTCAATTATAGTGGCTGACCGTGGGTGTATCACTTCTTTAATAGTTCGCAATGATTGAACATCTTTATTAGCAAAAAATGCTTTTATTTCTGCCAGGATCGATACTGCAATTTCTTCTGAAGTCTCAGCTCCGATGTCAAGGCCAACAGGACTATGAAGCACCGAGAGTTGTTGCTCTGTAAAAGCCAATCCCTCATCTTTAAATTCATCTAATATTCTTTCTCTTTTTTTCTTTGGGCCAAGCATTCCGATATAAGTAACATTTATTTGTAACAATTGTTTTAGCATCGCCTTGTCATAATTATAATTATGCGTCATCAACAGAAACACTGTGTGTTCATCGATCTGTAGTTGCCCCAACACCTGTTCTGGCTTTGATACAAGGACCTGGCATGCACTTGCAAACCTCTCTTTCTTTGCATAATTAGCACGGCCATCTATCACCGTTGTTTCCCATCCAAGAATTTCAGCCATACTTACCAATGGTATTACATCATTACCTGCGCCGATGATGATAACTGAAACAGGGGGTTTTATCATTTCAATAAAAGCAGTGAGATTGTGATCATTTGATATATAATTTTTAAAAGAAGACGCTTGATTTATTAATGCTTCATTTGCATCAGCAGGCAAAACATCTTTCAGAACAGGAGCATGATCAATAGTGTTTCCATCTTCCTTTAATAATAAACAAGTACCATATTGCGGGTCTTTTTTATCCAGTAAAGAAAATAACGTTATTAAAACAGCTTTCTGTCGTTTTTCATTTATTGCTTTCAAATATTGAATTGGATTATTTGGATCAGTTTCATCAATTGGTTCAATCAATACTTGTATGATGCCATTGCATCCCAATCCTACTCCAAATTTTGCATCATCATCATCCATTGTATCATAAGTAACAAGTCTTGATCTTTTCTCCGTCATAACCAACAGAGCTTTGCGTAATGCATCTCCTTCCAAACACCCTCCACTGATGGCGCCGGTTAATTGGCCATCGTCTTCGATCAACATCCGGGCTCCGGGTCTCCGATATGATGAACCTTCCACATGCACAACTGTAGCAAGAGCTGTTTGTTTTCCAATTTTCTTTGCTTCATCAAATGCCTTTATTATATCACGGATCTCTTTCATACTTAAAATTACAAAACATTCATGCAATGCGTTATTGACAACGCCGATCAGCGTCTAAAATAATTTCCTACTGAGTAAATCGGGTAATTCGTAACTTAATATCCTCTTTTCACCAAATCACTTCTTATGGCATCTTACGAACTTTCAATTAATGGAAAAAAATATAAAGTAGAAGCTGATCCCAAAATGCCATTGCTTTGGGTTATTCGTGAACTGGCGGGTTTGCACGGAACAAAATACGGTTGCGGTATGGCACAATGCGGTGCATGCACTGTACATATAAATGGCAATCCTGTTCGTTCATGCACATTACCAGTTTCTTCTGCTGCAAAACAAACGATCACGACTATTGAAGGTCTTTCGGATGACAACACACATGCGGTTCAAAAAGCATGGTTGACCGAGCAGGTTCCTCAATGCGGCTATTGCCAGAGTGGGCAAATAATGGCAGCAGCAGCTTTGTTGAAACGCATTCCAAATCCAACAGATCAGGATATTGATAATGCGATGGTGGGACATATTTGTCGTTGCGGAACATACCCTCGTATTCGCAAGGCTATAAAAACAGCTGCACAGATGATGGCAAAAGCTTCTAATTAATTTAAAACTGAATTGACATGCAAACCACAGATAAAGATTTATCACGCAGAAACTTTATTCGTCTCGGTAGTATGACCGGTGCTGCATTAACCATTGGTTATGCAATGCCCGGTTTGGCAAACGAAGCAGCAGAAATTCTTACTGCTCAAAAAGCAGCCGAGCAGGGTATTGAACTCACTGCATGGATATCGATCGATAAAACTGGCAAGGTGACGATATTGAACCATCGTTCTGAAATGGGACAAGGCTCTTTCCAGTCGGTTCCCCAAATAATCGCCGAAGAGCTAGAAGTGTCTTTAGATAATGTAAATATTGCATTTGCACAGGGTCATCCATCTAAATTCGGTAGCCAGGTGACCGGTGGAAGTTCGACAGTTCGTGGTTCTTATAAAACTTTATTGCAAACCGGTGCAACAGCAAGAGAAATGCTGATAGAAGCTGCTGCAAAAAAATGGGATGTAAGTAAGAGTGATTGTTATGCTGAGAATGGTTTTGTTATTCATAAACCAACTGACAAAAAATTTGGTTATGGTGAATTGGTTGAAGATGCATCAAAACTCACCCCTCCCAAAGAAGTAAGACTTAAAAAGCGTGAAGAGTACAAGATCATCGGTAAGCCATTAGCAAGGCAAGACAACCCCAATAAAATAAATGGTAAAGCGGAATTTGGTCTGGATGTAAAACTTCCGGGAATGTTGTATGCTGTTATCGAACGTAATCCTCGTTTTAAAGGAAAAGTGAAAAGCTTTGATGATTCGGCAACAATGAAAGTGGCTGGTGTAAAAAAAGTGATGAAAACAACAGCGCCAGTATTTGCACATGAGAGAGAAGGTGTCGCCGTGATCGCAGATTCATTATGGGCTGCGTTGGAAGGACGGAAAGCATTAAAAGTTGAATGGGATGATATGCGTATTGAGCGTTTGAATACGGACCAGCTATATGCCCGGATGAAAGAAGACCTGAAGAAGCATGCTTTGTCTCAACGATCAGGCGGCAATGCAGATGGTGTTTTTCAAAGAACAGAAAATAAAGTTGAAGCCATTTATGAAACTCCTTACGAAGCACATGCCTGCATGGAACCATTGACATGTACTGCCCACGTGCAGGGAGATAAAGTTGAAGTATGGGGACCCATACAGGGACCAGACTGGATCCAACGTGATATTTCTGGAAGATTGAAACTAAGCCCTGAAAATGTAAAAGTGAATATGACCTTCCTGGGTGGTGGTTTTGGCAGAAAAGCATTTATGGATTATACATATGAACCAGTTTTGCTATCAAAAGAAATGAATGCACCCGTACAGGTTGTTTGGACAAGAGAAGATGATATGACGCAGGGGCCATTCCGTCCGGGTGCGGTATATGAATGTAAAGGAAGCATAGAAGGTGAAAGAATAAATTCTTTCCAGGCAAAGATGGCGGCGCAAAACATGGATCATCAATGGTCACCAAATCCTGACAGGACTGCTTTTAATACCAGCACTACTGAAGGCTTTTTGGAAACTTATTTCGAAAGTATTCCGCACTATAGTTTTGGTGATGTACCTACGGAATCGCCAATACCAGTGATGTGGTGGCGTTCAGTGTATTCGTCAACAAATGGATTTGCATATGAAAGTTTTATAGATGAATTGGCGATCAAAGCTGGCAAGGATCCATTAGAGTTTCGTATGAATCATTTTTCAAACGAAAGGTATCGCTTGCTTGCAGAAAAACTGCGTGATGTAAGTGGATGGGGTTCTAAAGGAAAACAACAGGGTTATGGTGTAGCGATCACTGAATGCTTCAAAAGCATTGTAGGCGAAGTAGTAAAAGTTTCCAAAAAAGCGGATGGCAAAATAAAGATCGATAAAGTGTGGGCCGTAATGGATTGTGGTTGGTATGTTAATCCTGATATTGTTCGTGCACAGGTAGAAGGAAGTATTGTGATGGCTTATGGTGCTGCTGCTGTTCATGAAACACATTTTGCAGATGGCAAAGCTGTAGAAACAAATTTCCACCAATACAAAATGCCACGCATAACTGACATCCCGGAAATAGAAGTGCACATAATGGAGAACGATGAAAAGCCAGGTGGTGTTGGAGAACCGGGATTACCGCCATTCGCACCAGCATTATGCAATGCGATCTTTGACCTAACGGGAAAAAGAATAAGAAAGCTACCTTTTGATATTAACGAAGTATAAGAAGTAAAAAGTTTTATTTTGAAACCCGCATCAATTCGTTTTGGCGGGTTTTTCTCTTTCTGTTTTTACCTGTGCAAGAGTTACGATCGGATATTTATTTCCCCAACTATTACGAACATAATTTAATACATCAGCAATCTGTTTATCATCGAGATAATTCAGCGGGTTCATAATGGCATTATACTTTTTTCCATTCACTACTACTTCACCTGTTTGGCCATTAAGAATTATTCCAATATTTTTTTTTGTGTCTTTTAAATAAGTCGTTTTTGCCAGCGGGGGATTTACTCCTGCCATGCCCTCCCCATTCTCCATATGGCAATTTTGGCAATGAATCATATAGACTTCTTTTCCCCGTTTCATGCTTTCCTGGAGATTTTTATCCTGGAATTTAGAAGCCAAAAAGATCGCTGGTATAAAAAACCCGGCAAATAAAAATGTTTTTCTCATTACTAAAATTTTAGACAAAAGGTGGAGATCAAAAATACAGAAGATAGAATATAAATTTTACTGAAAGGTTGCCTATCGGAAAGAAAAAGGATGCATATAAATATGCATCCTTTAACCACTCATAGGATTCGGTGTATTTATATCAAGATTGTCTGCCTTAATTATCTTCCTCTTCTTTTACAAATCCGCCACTTGAATCAAACTCCGCTTTCATTTTTTTTCCATTCACCGTGAATTTTGCTTTATAGGTCTGTATGTTATTCTCATGTGCATCTTCCCATTTTACATCCGTAGCTGTGGAATATTTTGCACTAAAAGCTGTTTGAACCGATGAAGGGACGTCAGTAGAGCTTAATGTTTTTTCATCTGTCTTCTCAGTATTATCATTATCACATGATTGTATTGCAAATAATGAGAGACTTAATACCATAATGAGAAATATCTTTTTCATATATCCTGTTTTGCTGAATAGGTTGCAAATGTGATGCCGGGAGATTTGAATGATCGAAAAAGCATTACACAAGATTCTTATTTTGTTGACAAAGGTTTTTCAGAGTTGGCACGGTTTTTTTAAAGCTTTATCTAGATTCAACCTTAAAAACTTTTTTATGAGCACAAACCTTACTCTTGACGAATTGATACTGCAGTACAGCGAAAATCCATTCATCGATGAAAAGATGTTTGATCTTCCTTCAGATGCCCAGCAAAAACAAAAGATATTAAGCAGGCTGTTGAATATCGCCAGTAACTTATTTAGCAAAGCTCCCGTAAGAGAACTGAATAGTTACAAAAGACGCTATGAAATAAAATATGGCGTATGAAGCTTAAGCAAGTCGCATTTTTATTTTCAACATCTCTCTTTGTAACTTCCGGGTAATAGTCTATTCGTCAACAACCCACATTCAATAATTTTCCTTTCTGATTTTACAGTAGTTTAGTGATTATAATGAAAGGAAAAATAAAGATCCTCGGAATTTCAGGCAGCCTTCGTTCTAATTCTTCAGCCAGTACAATTTTAAATATAGTGGCAGGGCTGGCTCCTGAGCATGTGAAATTCACCATCTATAATGCGCTTGCTGAGATACCCGCATTTAACGACAGTAACGAAATACCGGAACCTGTTGCCCATTTTATAAAACTGCTATCTGATGCCGATGGAGTTTTTTTTTGTATTCCTGAATATGCATTTGGTGTCCCCGGTGCATTGAAGAATGCATTGGATTGGACCGTATCTTCTTCTACTGCTTTTCCGGATAAACCTGTTGCTCTTATTACAGCGGCAACCGGAGGAGACAAAGCTCATGCTGCATTCCTACTTACATTAAAAGCAATGAGTTCAAAAATTCCTGAAGGGGCAACATTGCTACTTTCCTTTATCCGTTCCAAACTAAATGAAAAGAATGAGATAAAAGATATAGCTACGCTGGATTCGATCAGGGCTGTGATAAACTCGCTGATCGATGCGATTCCAGATTAATGTCAACTTTACTTTGTTTTGCAATCAATTGGCGTAAGGAAAAAATATGCATTGTATAAGCAATCGGGACCAATACACCTGGTAATAAAATAAAAGGAAACTGGCCTACCAATGTGTTTGATGGTTCATTCATAAAATAACGAATGGATGTCGGCATAGAAAGTACAGCGATCACCAGGATGTTTAATAGCAACAGGATCCCAATTATATTGAAAGCAATAGCCAGTTTTGGTGCATACCTTTTCTTTCTTGCAACGAGATAACCAACGGGCAGAGCCAATAGACCAGTGATCACATCAAAATTTCTTCCTTCAAAAGTCATTTGCACTGGTAATTTACCAGCTATGAATGCAAACAGCAGCAATAGCTCAACAATTATTCTGAATGATTGCATAAATACTAACCAATGTGAAGGAACTGTTTGCAGGAGTTGTGTTCCCGTTTTAGAAAAAGCAATTAAAAAAATAATTGGCAAAGGTATAAGCATGGGCAACGCCGGACGAGGGGGCAATTTGCTGAAGTCTGTAAAAAACCCATTAGTGGAAAATATAGTTAACAAGCCTATCCAAATAAGCAGAATAAACATGGTTCCAAAAAATATCTTATTCTGCATGCCCTTTTCCAATTTTGTCTTTTTCAAAACGTTTCTTAAACCTGTTAAAATAATTACTAAGCAGAGCAGCGTAAGCAATGACCATAAAAAGCCGGGAGTTGAAAAGTTATTTTCCATTGTATAATGTTTTATTGTTTGTTGATCTCATTACACAAAGAAACTTCATGAAATAACCTGTGCTCTTGGCAAATGGCAAGAAATGAAAAAGAGTTTATTTTTTTGTATACTCCTTACGTATGCGGCTCAATGAGGTATCAGTAATGCCAAGATAAGAAGCAATATGTTTCAGTGCTGCCTGCTGAAATATTTCCGGGTTGGTTCTCAGCAGCGTATCGTAACGCTGTTCAGCTGTCTCGGTGATCATTGACAGCATTCTTATTTTTAATGAAGAAAATCCTTTTACAAGTATTGAACGTCCAAAATCCCTGAATTCATGCATCGAATGAAAGAGGTTGTTCAATTGCTCATAAGTAATATACCATCCTTCACAATCAACAATTGCCTGGAAATTCTCTTTTGATATAGTCCGGTTGAAAAAAGAAGACACTTCAAAAACAACCTGGCCGGTAGAATAAAAATTTGTAGTTATATCATTTCCTTCAATATCATTTGCAAAAGCTCTTATAAATCCATTCTCTAAAAAAAAGTATTCATCGCAAACCCTTCCTTCTTTTAATAAAAATCCATTCTTCTTAATTTCTTTCGGAGAAAATGTATTGATTATCTCCTCCGCAGCTTTTGGCGAAACAAGATTTGAATTTTTGAAGAATTGAATTAGTTTTTGGCTGCTCATTTTTCATTTAAGAATTATTGTACATCTTGATCACGGGTTCTCTCAACACAGCTGCTTCATCAGTGCAATAGAAATAGATTACATCCGCGATCGCTTCAGGCTTTACCCATTTTGCAGGATCAGCCTCGGGCATTGATTTACGATTTTGCGGAGTATCAATGGTGCTGGGCACAATAACAGAAACAACAACCTTCGTTCCTTTGGCTTCTGCATTCATTAATTCTGCAAGACGAAAGATGAGTGATTTGGCTAACCCATAAGCCACCATTCCTTTACTGTTTACAGAACTCAGGCCCGGTTTCGAGCCAATAATAAAAATTCTTCCATTGTTTTGTTTCATCATTTGCACAAACACAGGTCTTGCAACATTATAAGCTGTTTCAAAATTTAGTTTGTACTGTTTAGCAATATCATTTGTTTTTGTGTCAGCAACTGAACCCATCGCAAAGCCTCCAACCGTTAAGACAGCCGCATCTACTGAACCATATTTTGAAGTAACATCATTTACAAATTTTGCAGAATCATCTTCATTCATCAGGTCAACGACCACTTTGTCCAATTTATCTGCAGGGAAATCCATTGGAACAGGATCGTTAGGAATAACTGTTCCGATCACTTTAAATCCCTCATCAATGAATTTTTTTATGACTGCTTGTCCCATATTACCCGAGGCACCAGTTACGATTGCGGTTTTCATCTCCAATATATTTTATTCAAGTTACAAAAAAGGATATCCTAATACTTACATTGAGTGTTATCGGATCTGATATAGTAAGCTTTATAATTTTTTGCTTTAGGATCGGTACAGCCAACAAGATCGAGTATCTCTATTCTGCGAAAATCCAAAGGCTGGCTCTCAGCTTGTAAAGCAATATGACCTTCTCTCAAAGGAGTATTTGCCTTGCTTATCCAAATTACTGAATCAGTGATATTCGCCCAGGTCCAATTATTTGATTTGCTGACAAAGCCCTCGCCGATCATAGCATTTGTGTAAGTAAGAACTGTATCGCCATTAATGATATGGCGGATCAATGAATCACCGTATACTTCAGCCTCCGCATTTATCCATTCATTCTTCAAATAAGTTTTACTATTTGAATTCTGGATATGATCTAAGAAAGGTTTTCCTTCATATGTGATAAATGTACCCGGCGTACATACATTGCCAGTCGGAACGGTATCCTTTCCATTGCCGCAAAGAAATTGCATCTCTAACGATACAGGAAAGCTTTGGTGCAGGTTCATGCTTTGTGCAGATTGTGAATGAAGCATTACGCCACTGTTTCTATCTGCCCAATCCGGAGCGTCGGCGAGATGATCTCCAACAAACCTGTACTGGAGTTTTAATTTATAATATGAATAAGGTTTTTGTGTATAGAGATGACCAAACTGGCTATTGAATTTTTCATAGTCACTGTAAACAACCCGGATCATACTGTCTTCAATGCGAAAAGTATTTTTATAATTCTCATTCAAAGAATGATATTTTATCTTAATATCCCAGCCGGTAAGATCTTTGCCATTGAACAATGATTCCCAGTTTTCCCGGCTTACATCTTTACTTTCATCCTTGTCATTACATGATTGAAAAAACAAGATCATTACAGCCAGAAAGAAAAAGATCGTAATAACTCTTCTCATCATTATATCCCTTTTGAAAAATTAAAAATATTGTAAATCAATTTCCGCTTATATATTTTTTACTGACCTCATCATACATCTTCATAAGATCATTCGACTTTCCATCAGTATCAAATATTCTCTCCCATGTACTTAGCGGTTCCCAGATACAACTACCCTTCCCTCTTCCATTTGGCAATTCAAATGCCAGCTTATTCACCTCCTGCTTTTTTGCCGAATACTCGACAACGATAATGTCTTTATCATATCTTCTTAAAAGATCATTCATATTATCACGAAGATCATCCAGTGTACCATGCCATTTCGGATAGTAAGAAAGCCCGATCACATCAAAATGTATTTTTCTTTTCATCATTTGATCATAGAAAAAAACGGTTTCATCATTTTGTCCACCCAATGCAACGTGTATCATAATAACAATAACCGGGTCAATGGCTTTCACGGCAACAATACCGGCAGCTATCAATTG
>Ga0190274_10000387_pt1 | contig 27205 bp, 22 predicted proteins | sample Popmic531T_FD_133002 | JGI IMG/M metagenome (GOLD analysis project Ga0190274, IMG submission 133002) | Populus adjacent soil microbial communities from riparian zone of Yellowstone River, Montana, USA - 531 T | ecosystem: Environmental > Terrestrial > Soil > Riparian zone | place: USA: Montana... | reverse complement strand
GAATCCAGCACATCCGGATGTCCGGCGATGAGATTCTCCAGTTCTTCGGCGCCAATCTTTTCGCCGCCGCGATTGATATTGTCCTTGATGCGGCCTTCGAAGGAATAACCGACCGTGTCGTCTACCTTGAATCCGCGCAGAAGATCGCCGGTGCGAAAGAAACCATCCGAGGTGAAGGCCGTCTCGTTCGCCTTCGGATCGGCGAAATAGCCGACCAGCGTGCTTGGACCACGGAAGGCGAGTTCGCCGACTTCGCCGAACGCGACATCTTCTTCCGATCCCGGCTTGAGCAGGCGGATTTCGTCTCCCGGAGAGGTCACGCGGCCGCAGCCGCGATGTCTCGATTCCTCCGGATCGCTCGGCGCAGAGGCCATCAGCAGCCCCTCGGTGATGCCGAACATATTTCCGGAGATGATGCCGACATGCGCCTCGAGCGCATCGGCGCGCGACAGCGTGAAGAACTGGCGGAGCGAGGACAGGTCGTGATCGCCGATGCGCGGATATTCCATGATGCGCGGCGCCACAGGACCGATGCTGCCGGTAAAGGTCACCTTGTGACGCGGGATGGCGGCGAGGAATTTCTCTACGTCGAAGGAACTCAGGATCACGTTGGTACGCCGCGTCACGGCGGTCGGGATCACGATGAACAGCATCCCGGCATTGTGGATGAGCGGCAGCGCCCACATCCCGACATCGTCGGTGTCGAGTTCATATGCCTTGGTGAGCCAGAATGCCGATCCGAGATACTCGGAATGAAAGCGCGGAATGATCTTTGGCAACCCGGTCGAGCCGCCGGAAAGCTGGAACATGATCACGTCGACGGGCAACGGATCGTGCGGACGCACGATCTCTCGCGCGGTCTTCGCATCGTATTTTCGTGCGAGCATCTCGATCGAATGCGCGCCTCCAGTCCCGCCTTGAGCCTCGCCGCGCGTGACGAAGAGATGCCGGATCGACGGCATTGCTTCCAGCATCGAGCGCGCAAAACCCAACTGGTCGAAGTTTGTCGAGACGTCGCCTTGCACGAAATACGCTGTTGCGGCCGCGCGTTCGCCGAGCGACCTGATTTCGATCTCGCGATATTGTGGAAGCGTGCATAACGGCACGATGCCGGCCTTGAAGCAGCCGAACAAGGTTACGAAAATCTCCTTCACCGCTCCAATTTGAAAGACAGCGCGGTCTCCCGGCCGCAATCCCGTTTCGATCAATCCAGCGGCAAGCGATTCCGACAAGGTATCCAGTTCACGGAAGCTGTAGCTGCCGTCCTCGGCGATGACCGCGAGCTTGTCCGGAACTTCGTTTGCGGCTTCGCGCAAGGAATCGCCGGCCGTTTGCGATATCCAGGCGCCGCTCGCGAGGTGTCGTGTCTTTTCACCCTCGGATCGGTAATTTATGCCGGCGATCGGAAATCTTGGCTTCATTTGTTTCCTGCCCCATCGTCGGAAATTATCGCGTCTCGACATAGACGTCAATATACAGACGGATAAGTCAAATCAGGCCGCGATTTCCGGTACCGTATTCAATGCATAGAACGCCACCGATTCCGCACGGCCCTTGACGGTCGCATGGTGCAGGCTCTCCCCGGCGAGCTTCAGTCCGGCAGCCTGCGCGGCTGACTGTGACAGGATCAGCGCGCAGCTGTAATCCTTGGTCAGGCCCTCAAGCCGTGCCGTTGTGTTCACCGTGTCACCGATGGCCGTGACGATTTGCGAGTGCGGCGGCCCCATTGCGCCAACAATGGCCTCACCGAAATGGATGCCGATGCCGATGCGCAGGGGCTCCTTTAAATCGGCCTTGAGCCGCGCATTGACCTTTTCGAGCCGCATCAGCATTTCGCGTGCACCGCGCAGAGCCTGCAAGGCGCCCTTTGCAGGTTCCGTTGCAAACAGCCCGTAAATTGCCATCAGTCCATCGCCGGTGAAATTCGAATAATGCCCGCCGGTTGCGGTCAGCGCCTTGCTCATTTCGTCGAAGAACTGGTTGAGAATGAAAAGTACGTCATAGGGCATCCTGGCTTCACCGAGAGTGGTGGAGCCGCGCAGGTCGATGAACATGACCGTAACCTGGCGCTCGCTGCCCTCCATTCCGGCGCGCATCAGGCCATGCGCGGCACTCGCATCCGCGGTGAGCAGCGGCAGCACCGCAATATTGGCCGTCGGACGAAGCTGGCAAGCGAGTCGCACGCCCTCTGTAGCGCCGATGCGTGACAGTGCCGCTGCTTCCAGCCCGGCTGGTTCCGGCAGCGATCCAAGTCCTTTGACCACGCGGATGCGACAAGTTGTGCAACGCGCGCGGCCGCCGCATACCGCGGCAAGCGGGAGGCGGTTGGCTCGCAACGTTTCAAGCACGGTGGCGCCGGGCAATATGGTCGCGGTTCGTCCGTCGGCATAGGTCAAGCGGGGAGGCCGATGCACGCGTCGCACCAGGCCGCGCACGAGCCGACCGGCAAAGGGCAGCAACACCAAGCCGGCATAAACCGCGAAAGTGATGTCGACCAGCTGCCATGCCCTGGCGGACGCTTCCGGCGTAAACTTGGCGTTGCGGATGACAGTCTCAATAAATTCCGGGTCTTCCGCCTCACGCCACACATAGTTGCCGCCGGCGATGTAACCGGCGAGTGCAAGCGCCGGAATCAGCACGGCCATCGTTCCGAGAATGGGGAGCCAGGCGGGATACCATCGCTTGATACGCAGCCAGAAATGCAGGCCGATGCAGGCGTGTACCCATACCGCCAACAGCGCGAGAAATTGCAGCGCCGCGAGCCACGGTACGCCGAGCCAGGGCAGGCTCAGCCAATGTGCGGCGAGCACTGCGGGATAATTGGTGGCAGTCCCCAGGAACTGGTCGGACACTTTGGTGCCGACCACATGAATGATGATCAGCGGCGGGATCAACAGGCCGAGCGCGAGCTGTGCAATTTCCCAGGCCGGCATCCGCAGATAACGGCGAATGTAGATCGACCATAGCGCATTCGACACGTGAACCGTGAAGGCCGTGGCGAGCAAAATGGTTCCGGCGTCGCTTCGCCAAAACCACATCAGAGCGTCGAGCGCCTTGTCGGCGATCGGCAACGATACGATCAGGAAAACATGGCTCGCGAAGTGGCAGAGCACGAATGTCAAAAGCACCAGCCCACTGACGAGCCTGGCATAGGCGCGAGTAGCGCGTGCCGATCCAATCAGTCGCTCTGTGCGGGCGGACCGGGGCGCCGCTGCGGGCTTGGATAATTCCGAGGCGACCATGTTCCGGACTTCATATCACGATGTGCAGCGGGCCGCTGTCACCAGAGTAATCGTCAACTTAAAGAACCGGTCGGGATGGGCAAGGGAAGGCCCCGGGCAGCGGTTAAGGGACCCCCAACGGGATCGGAGATAGCGTTGAGCGTTTGGTTTGAAGCGCACACCCGCGGCGACCGCAATGACGCAAATGCGAAAAACTAATTGCGATGTTTTGACAGGCAAAACTTGAGACTGGGGCGACCCCACTTCGAAGATCGCGGGTCTTGAGAGCTAACCGACGGCCTCTTTTTCGAACCGCTCGACGAAGGACATGCCGATCTTCCTCGTCAATGCTGCGGCGGTGAGGGAGGAAACCGCGATGCCGAAGGTCGCTGCGCCTGGAACAATGAAGGCCAGCGTCGAACTGGTAACCGCGCCAAGTCCGGTAGGGGCAGCGCCCCCCATGATCCCGATGACGACCGAGCGGGTCTTGTCGCGTTCGAACGGCACCTCGTAGAGATCGCTGAGAAGCTTTACCATCCGCAGAATGGCAGCTGTGACGCCGGCAACATTAACCGCCGGCAATGGGAACAGTCCGCCGAGACCTGCGTAAAACTTGTGGCGCTCGACGATCTTGAAAGCCTCACCCAGCCGCGCTTCTGCTTGAGCTTGCGAATAGGACGGTGCGACCGGAAGTGGTTGTCTCCTGCTAGATGCCAGTGGTGGCAGGATTTCAGGTTCGACGTTGAACTCTTCCCGGGGCGCGGTATTTCGCTCGGCTGGCACCTCGATGTCGGGTTCGGCATTAATCAGCCGAAGATCCACATCGGACCGCCGGATCACCTTCGGCAGAGGTTTGCGTGTCATGCAGCGGCCTGTTGCAATCCGAGCACCTGATCGAGCTCATCGGCGATCGCGGCAATTTCCTTGGCCGCCGGTCCCTTCCAGCTAATGAGACTGGGCGTCGCTCCCCATAGAGAGGCCTCCGGATAGCCGACCCGATTGGTCATCTCGCTCTGGAGCACTGGCAAACCGGCTTCGGTCAGCTCGGACCGGACATGCCTTGAAATAACGGAATCGCGGGTCGTCTGAGTGAGCAGACAGCGGAACTGTGGGCTTTGGCCGTTCGGGCGGTCCGTCAGGAAGGCTAGCGTATCCATCATCCGGTCGACGTCGAATGGCGATGGCTTGACCGGCACCAGCAGGAAATCGGCCGTCGCCAGGCATTCCAAAGTCGTCTTGGAGCGAAATCCAGGGGTGTCGATAATCACGAGCCCGCCGCCGCTTGCAATTCGCTGCGCCGTCTTTGCGGCATTCTCGGTCGCGTCTTCGATGATCGAAACGCCCCCGAGCCTGCGTTCGCGGGCAGCCAGCCGCATGATAGAGCGCTGCGGGTCCGCGTCGATCAGTGTCGGGCGCCGGCCGCGCAAATGCCAATAAACGGCGAGGCAGCTCGCGACCGTGCTCTTGCCGCTGCCACCCTTCATCGTGGCGACAGTGATAATCTGGCTCGTCATTCCCCGGCCTCCCCGCAAACGACTCGCACACGCACATATGGTACTGAATTTGGAGTCGAGCGCCTACCGATAGAAGCCTGGGTCAATTCGAAAATCTGTGTAAGGCGCGCTGGCCGGGAAGGGTGTCGTGACCAATTCGGTGAATGGTCGCGTCGCACGCGCGCCTGTGCGCGCATTTCGGAACCGCAGCGCCCGGCGATCCTTATGGATTTGGGCGTTGGAATGCGGACATAAACGACCCCGAAAATATCGAAAAATCAAAGAGATGGCTGACATTTTGCCGGTCGGCCGGAGGCCGATGCGGCGGATTTGATGCGGCTTCAGGGAATCACGGTCACGTTACGCCGCCGTCACGATTGAACCGAAACGCCGCCCGGAACGTCACTTGGTGGTCATATCCATCAAAACGACGGACTTAAACGATGACCGGCAAGGCAATTTTCGATTTCGGAGCGGATGCTGCGTTCGTCACCGCCGCTTTCGTCGTCCGCAATGTCATCATCATCGCCACGCTCACGGTGTTCGCGCTGATCGCCTTGGCCGGCGCCTGAGTTGGTGCTGCCGCCTACGGAAGCCGCGCGGGATTTACGCCGGGATGTTTCCGCCGGACTTCAGGGCGAGCGCGGCCAGCGCATAACCGCCGGATGCCCCATCAACAAAATGCATATGGTCGGCGCTTGTCGGTGACGGCGTAAAGCACGTCATCATCGCGGCTTGCTGTCGATGTAACCCAAATCGTACAATTCCTTCGCGCGCGGCGACAGCAAGCATGCGCTCGATCTCGTCGGCAAGCTCGGGTGTGCAGTCGATGATCATGCGCAGCGCGTCGTCATATTTGCGGAAATCGGAATTCTCGACGACCTGCTGCAAATAGACGGCAGGCACAAATTTTCCCATGCGAATGCGGAAACGCAAGATCAGGAAATAGAGCAGGGTCCGGAACAGCACCGCCGCGCGCTGGATTGCGATTGAGGCGCCCGGCCGGCGTGACATATGCGCTTCAATCTCGACCCCCTGTGGCGGCCAGCCGAATTTCGGAGCGCCCGCGGGCACGGGAGCGTGTCCTTTTTTCTCCACGAGCATCACAAGATCGTCGACCACGCGCCGAAAGTCGGAAGGATCGGCACGCTCGCCGGGCGCCACCAGCAGCGCCAGGATGAGGCCGTGTACCGATGGCATTTCCTCAAAGCGGCACGAGAGTCCGGTAAGGTCCGGGCGGGTGCCAGGCTCTGCCGGTGGTACGGCGAAGCGTCCTTGTTTCATTGCCGCTTCGGCCCAGGCAAGGCCGCCACCGGTAAACATCGCATAGCTGACGTTTTCCGATGGCGCGAAGCGCGCGATCCGAACGTCGAAGCCGTTCTCTCGCACGCTCGTCACAGGCACCATTGCGCCACGCAATTCGAGCGACAATTCCTCGCGCACCAGGCTCAAGGTCGCGGCAAGCGCCGTGCGCGATGTGTCGGCCCATTGCGGCGGCACGGCGAAGCTCGCGCCGTCGCCGCCGAATACGAACGGGAATTCGCGACCGAGGGCATTGGCAATTGCCGCGATCACGGACGCGCCGGCCATGTTGACCGCCTTGTAGCGGTTCTCCCGGATGGCGCGGGTGGATGCCACAACATCGGCGGTGCCGATCATCCAATCCTGCGGCAACGGGCGATATAATGTCTCGTCCATCAAGCGCGGAAATCCCCGAAAGACGGGTATCCGATCGTAGAAGGTTTCGCTGTCGAGGTCCGGGTCCACGAGCGCATGGCCTTGTAAATGCTGGTTTGCAGGCTACCGGGTTTGGCTCGGCCGATCCAACCGGATCAAAGAACGGTCAACCGGGCGGCGCATGACGGTCCGGTATCAGTTCGTCGATTCGAACCAGCGAAGGAAACGGCCGCCGGCCACCCCCCGCATCAGGGCGAGATTGTATTCGGTAAATATTTCAGCCTTGTGCCAGTTTCCGCTCGGCCAATTGCTTGCCGCGCGTTGCAGCCGTGCAAGGTCGATGGCCCGACGCGCCAGCGGAGACTGCGAAAGTGCCGCAATCTCACGTGCAAGTTCGCCGCGCTGACGATCGAGTTTTTCATGCCAATCCGCGGCCTGTAGCCCCGAAGACCGGTTGGTCAGCACGGCTTCCGGAAGCAACCCCCACATGGCGCGGCGGATCAGCGACCGATCTGTCCCTTCGGCCAGATATTGCTCCGGTGGAACGCCGAAACAATAGGAGATCACGTCCAGGTCGGCAGTCGGGTCGCGTACTTCGACTCCGGTCAGGGCCTTTTCGGCGGCATGCCAGTCGCCACCGTAATCGACCTGAAAAAGCCCCCTGATCCGTTCATCGAGCCGCATGCGGTACAGAAAATCGTGTCCGTCTTTCCTGGCTCGCGCGTCGACTCCGGTTGCGGCCGCGAATTCAGGGTGGATCGGGGAGTGGCGATGCCATGGCCCGATCCGGTTCGAATGGCGTCGCCGTTCAACCCAATCGCCAAACCAGCTCGGAAGAATTGGCTCCACGAACAGATTTCGCGTCGCCGCCCAACGTGAATGAGGTGTGCGACGATAGTAATGATGCCACTGCCGCAGGGCCGTCGGAACGCGGCCGCGCAACAGATGAGCGGCGGTCTGCGACCAGCCGTTCCAGCTGACGGTGTAATTGCCGCGCAGCCCGCCGAGAAGCACGCGCCGGCCTTGCGTGCGTGCCAGTCGTAATATCGCCAACACCCAGCCCAGGTTGGTCGGATTTCGCACCGGGCCTTCCAGCGCGATGAAAAATCGATCGAGATCGGCGAGATCGTCGCCTGCGTCGTCCTGGACATAGGTGACGTCGATATTTCCGGCCGCTTTGGCGATCGCGTCCACATACGGCGTTTCGTCGGCATAGTGTCCGGCAGGCACTGACGCGTTAAATCCGCGCCGCGGTATCCCGGTGAAGGCCGTCAGCCGCTGATTTTTTTCCGCAAGCGCGCGTGCCGAAAGGATCGCGACCGAAGACGAGTCGAGACCGCCGCTGAGGAGACAGCCAATCGGATGGGCGCTGCGCATTTGCCGTCGCACCGCCACGTCGAGGCATTCGCGCAGTCCGTCGGCATATTCCTGATCGGAACCAAACCTTACCGCTTTGACGTCGTCCGTAGACCAGTATCGATGCTGTGTGGTGGCGCCGCCCGCCTCGATGCGCATGACATGCGCCGGACGCACTCGAAAAATATCCTTGTAGATAGTCGTTTCGTGTTCGGCGTGATTGAGCACGAGGAAATCGGCGAATTTTTCCTCGCTTAATTCGCGGCGCACGGAGTTCAGAGCGAACAGGCCGTTGGGCATGGTGGCGAAAGCGAAGAAGCGCTCGCTCCGGTGCCACATGACGACATTGAGTCCGAGAGGATCGCGCGCCAGCGTCAGAACATGGTTCTGTGGATTCCAGATTGCGACCGCGAACGGACCGCGCAGCATCGGCCACACCGCGTCGCCGAACCTCTCCCACGCGCTCAGCAGAATTCGCGAATCCGGCCAGGATATCGCCTCCCGCGGCGTCAAGCCGATCCTGCCGAGCATATCGTCGCGATTGTCGAGCCGGATATCGGCGGTGATTATCGACCCGCTGGTCCCGAGATGCGGTTGATGATCGGATTGGTCCTCGGGAGTCATTCGCATCAGCACGTGGACCAAGCCTACGCTGCCGCTGATGACGACGTGCGATCGATCGGGGCCGTGGTTGCGCAGCGCGTTGGCGACGCGTTCGAGCTCGGGCCGATTGACCGGTTCACGGTCAAAGCGCAACAATCCAGCGATTCCACTCATGGATTGGCCGCCCGTCAGGTCACTTTACGCCGCCGAACGCGGCGATCTGCGTGAAAGCACCGGCTTCTTCGCCTCCGACGATTTTCTTTTCGTCAACCTCGATCCATGCGTGAGCCGCGAATTCGCCGCCGTCGTGCGCCACCCCGAGGCAGAGCCTGCTCGCAATGCCACGCCGCCGCAGCATTGCATGCGCGGCTAAAGCGCGCGGCAGACAAAGCGCGTCCATCCGGGGTTGCGCACCGACATAATCGATCGCCCAGGCGATCCAGTGTGCTTCGTCGGCTGCGAAGCGGCGAACATGCCGGGTCGGGCGGTCGGCCCATGCGAGTAGTCGCGCAGAAGGCAGCCAGCGGACGGCAAGCCGCGCCAGCACGAGCATGACGGCCGCTTCGCGCGAATAGACCCGCCGCATCGTCTGCGGCCTCATCGCAAGCCGTCCGGATCGATCTGAACGGCAAGCCGTCGATCGATCAGCGATTGCAGAAACGGCAGCACGTCACGGGACAGCGTGGCGGCGTCAACCTCGTGGTTTTGTGACAGTTCGTTGAAGATTTCGCCGACGCGACGGGGCTCGGACAGAAAATGCCAGATTTCGCTTGCCACACCATTGAAGCCGAAATACGCGCCCGCCGGCACGTTCAGTACGACGACATGGCCGTTGAGGTCGGTCGCGTCGAGGTCTTTATCCCGCACTAAAACGCTGTCGATCGTGACGCTCACAGCCTGAGGGCTCCGCTGCTGCGCGCTCAAGAGACGATAAACCTAGCGTAAATCGGAGGCGATCGCCATCCGCTCAATCGCGCCAACTGAACCGCGCCCTTGGACTTTGTGACGGCATGCCAGCCGCGGGAACCGCTAAAGACCGTGCTTACTCGGTCCGGGCGGACAGCGGAAACGACATCTCGAAGGCAAAGCCGAGCTTGCTTGAAGGCGCCGCAGGTGGGGGCGGGTCCGTCCGCTCGCCTGCGTTGAGCGACAGGCGCTTCGCGCCAGCGGACCTTGTCTCCGTGCCGATCGGCAGCTCAATTATAGCTGGCGCCTCCCAGACGCGGCGCGTATGAACGGGAGACTCGCCACCCAAATTCGACCGCATTACAGGCTCCGGAAAAATCTTTACTCCAAAGCATTATCCCGATCAGGTCGGTCGAGACAAGGCTGGCAGGTTACATTGACACAGGCGCAAAGATATCCGTATCTTTCCCTAGATATATCCATAACTTGCGCGCGCTTGGCGGCCGCTACCTTCCATGATAGCATCCAAGAAAGGTACTGCGATGGCACAAAGACCGAATCCCGAGGCAGCGTCTGCCGAGGCAACGTCGGCTGAGATAAAGTCGGAAACGCCTGAAGTAGCGCCCGCTTCGCGGAGCGAACTGGCAACGAAGCTTGTCGATCGCTTCGCTCTCTGGGGCGGCGTTGCAGGCCTGATACCGGTACCGCTTATCGATGTTGTCGCCGTCGGCGGTTTGCAGCTGCAGATGCTGCGTCGGTTGTCGCAGATCTATGACAAACCTTTCTCCGATAACAGCGGCAAAGCGGTGATTGCGAGCTTGGCCGGATCGATGATCCCGGCGACCAGCGGGATCGGTGCGGCAAGCGTCCTCAAAACCGTGCCGGTTCTGGGAACTATTGCCGCAAGCTTCGTGATGCCTGCGCTTTCGGCCGGAGCGACCTATGCGGTCGGCAAAGCCTTTATCCAACACTTCGAATCCGGCGGCACGCTGCTTGATTTCAATCCGCCGGACTATCGCGAATTCATCAAGGCCCAGAAGGAAATGTGGGATTCGAGGCGAGGCAAAGTAGCTGCTCCGGGGGCGGCGTCAGCGCCGTCCGGAGAAGCGGCGACAAGCAAGTCTTGACGTGCGGGGCTGGTATCAGACCGGGACGTTGTTGTTGTCGCGATTTCGACAGCCACCTCGACGAAACAGATGATCGAAACCGTAGTCTATATCGTCTTTTGCGCGCTCACGGGGTTGTGCGGCATCGGGCGCAAGCTCGGATTTTTCGGCACGTTTCTTCTCGCGCTCATTACCACGCCGCTTGTGGTGCTGCCTTTGCTTCTGATCACCGGGCCTTCACGAGGCTTCGAATGGCGTCGCCGCTCTTAGCGACGCCATCTTGTTTGGCTCTGTGCGTGCTTTTCTTGCGAGGCCGTCAGCGCCTGTCACATACGTAGCCGGGCGGCCGGACCTCCAATGTCCTTCTTCCAACTTGTTCGCCGCGAAATGCACGCCTCGGTGCGTAAGCTGGTGTTCATGTCCGTTCTGGGCGGCATCAGCAACGCGGCGATTCTGACAGCCATCAATTCCGGCGCGGCGGCTGCGGACACCGATCACGGCAGCCTGTGGGCGGCGACGCTGTTCCTGGTCGCGCTCTTTCTGTATTTCAAGACGCAAGTTTACGTTTCGACAACGATCACATCGGAAATCGAAGCGATCATTCACAAGCTCCGCGTGCGCCTGCTGGATTATGTCCGGCGTTCGGAACTGCTCGCGGTCGAGGAGATCGGCCGGGCGCGGGTGATTTCGGCGATCACCAGCGATTCCGCGATCCTCACCCAGGCGAGCAACATGCTCACCTTCTCGATTCAGGGTCCGGTCCTGATCGGGTTCGTCGCGCTCTACGTGGCATATTTGTCGTTTGTGGCTTTTGCCCTCAGCGTCCTGATTGTCGGAGCCGCTGCGACGATCTTCCATTTCAAGAGCCGCAAGCTGACCGCCGAAAAGTCGAAAGCCGTCATCCAAGAACGCGAGATGTTCAATCGTTTGGCCGACTTCCTCGATGGCTTCAAAGAACTCAGGCTCAACCGGCCGCGCAGCGACGAACTATTCGACCACGCCGTTACGGTTTCGCGCGGTGCGGCCAATCTCAAGATCCGCAGCCAATCCGAGACTTTCAAGCAGATCGCCTCGACGCAGGGATATATGTACATCCTGCTCGGCGCCGTCGTTTTCGTTGCTCCGCAATTCAGCGATAATTTGGGAGGCGCCTCGATCGCAAAGATCACTGCCGCACTCCTCTACGTCATCGGGGCTTGCTTCAGCCTGGTGCAGACAATTCCGATCCTGATGAACGCCAATGCCGCCGCCGACCGGATCGCGCAGCTGGAGGCGGCGTTGCGTTCGACGGTTTCGTCGGAAACCGACGAAATCGTGGCCCCGACGAGCTTTGAAAAGATCGAGGTTCGCAACATCATATTCAGCTACACGGACCGGCATTCGGACGCCGCGTTCCATATCGGTCCCATAGACTTTACCTTGCGCTCCGGGGAACTCGTGTTCATCACCGGCGGCAACGGTTCGGGTAAATCGACGTTTTTGCGGGTGCTAGCCGGGCTATACCATCCCGATTCAGGCGAAATCATTCTGGACGGCATGCGCGTGAACAAGGCGACCCGCGACGTCTATCGCGAGTTGTTTTCCGCGATTTTTTACGATTATCATCTGTTTAAACGGCTGTACGGGATCGAGGAGCCGGATCCGGGCGAACTTGCCCGCCTATTGGCTCTATTCCGCCTGGAGGATAAGACCGGCATTACCAACGGCGAGTTTCGCACGCTCGACCTTTCCGGCGGTCAGCGCCGGCGGCTCGCGCTGGTCGTCAGTTTGCTGGAAAAGCGCCCGATCCTGCTGCTGGATGAATGGACCGCCGAGCAGGATCCCGAATATCGGCGCAAGTTTTATGATGAGCTGCTGCCGGAAATGATGCGCGCCGGCAAGACGGTCGTGGTGATCACGCACGACGACCGCTACCTCGACGAACTGCATCTGCCTGCGCGTCGCATTCGCATGGAAGAGGGCCGTATCGTCGGGGAAGTCAGAATGGACGCCTGACGGCGTTCTATGAGGATCGAGTGATGACAAAGTATCCGGAGCTCCTCGACGGAAATCCGCCAATGGAGGAGAAGCGCGGATGGGGGCATTTTATCGTGCGCCGCCTGCCGGGTATCGCGTTTCCGCTGCTCGTGGCGTTTCTTGCAGTCACTATCCTTTGGCGCTTCGTGATCATCACCGTTCCGAGCGGCCATGTCGGCGTTCTCTGGAAACGCTTCAATACGTTCGATCTCTATTGCTGGTGCTTCGCCGGCCGCGGCACGATGCTCAATCCGCAACAGCTGCGCGGCGAAGGGCTTCACCTCATCTGGCCGTGGGACAAGCTGTATATCTATAACCTGCGGCTGCAGTCCAACGAGGCAACCTACAACACGATCTCCAGGGAGGGCGTGATCGTCACCGCGACGATCAACACCCGGTTCCAGCTGCTCAACAATTCGATCGCCGTTCTCCATAAATTCATCGGGCCGAACTACATCGATACGGTCATCAGTCCGGAAGTCGGAAGCCAGGCGCGCCAGGTCATCTCCCAATACAGCGCTCAGGAGGTGTACACGTCCCGCGAAATCATCCAGGAAAAGCTTCGAGAAAATGTCCGCAGGGGCCTGGGCGCGAATCTCAACAAGCTGGTCCAGCCGGAAGCGATGGAGCAGCCTGACCCGAAAAACTACAACGACTCCCTGCAATACTCGATTCAGATACTCGACACGCTGGTGCTCAGCATCGAGTTGCCGCCCGCCATTGTCGGCGCGATCAATCGGCAGACCGAGCAATTCTATTTGATTCAGGAATATCGCCACCGCGTCGCGCGCGAGGCCGAAGAATCAAAGCGCAAGCAGATCGAGGCGAATGGCATTGCCGCGTTCCAGAAGACGGTCAGCCAGGGCATTTCCGATTCGTATCTGCGCTGGCGCGGTATCGAGGCCACCCTGGCCCTCGCACAGTCCCAGAACTCGAAGGTCGTGGTGATCGGCAGCGGCAAGGACGGGTTGCCTATCATCCTTGGCAATGTCGACGGCCCCGCGGCGCCAGCGTCGCTGCAGAAGGGCGGCAACGCGCCTGCCACGAACGAGAACTCGCCAAACTCGCAAGCCGCGCCGCAGGACGGTTCGTCGTCTTTAAACACAAATGGGGCAGGCCGTCCGGGCCAAGTACCGAACCAAGCGCCGAACCAGGCTCCGGGACAAGCACCGCCGGGCGCGCCGAAGAATGACAATTCGGCACCGTCACCGGATAAAGCGCCGCCCGGGGCGCGGCCATCGACGTCCGTCAATCCGGACAAGCCGACAAGTTTCAACCTGTTCGATCTGTCCAATTACGATTCCGTCCTGTCGCGGATCATCGGAACGCCACGGCGCGGCGATTCCGACGCGAAGCAAGCGGTAGAAAGGGAATGACGTGATCGACAACAAGCGAGCCGATCGCTCGGTCCAGACGGGGTTGAGTTCTCGGGCCGCCTGGCGGTTGCTGACGCGTCGAAGACGCGCGTTCATCCTGTTCACCGAGACATTGTTGATCCTGATCGTGGCGCTCGTCGGTCATCTGACCGGCCGCGAACTAAGCCGCCGCAATCTGGAAAAACGCGAAGAAATTATCATCGAGTTGCGGGAAGAATTGCAGAAGCGTGGCGGGGAACTGGGCAGGCGCAACGATCAATACGGCGTGCTGCAAGCCAAGCTGAACAGCGTGCAAGCCACGCTCGACGCAATCGTGCCGTCGGAAAACACCTATCACATCGTTCCCAATCAATCGCTGCTGGTAGGCGGTGGCCGGCTGACGGTCGGTCTGATTGGCCAGCCCGCGAACCAGACCGTGACCTTGAACGTCAATGGCAGGGAGTACGTCGTGGCCGCGGGCGACGTGATCAAGGTGGCTCACGACGACAAAACGACATGTCAGGTCACCCTTCAATCGTTCGATATGTTCAAGGCCGCTCTCAACGCAATGTGCTCGACGAAAAGCAACTGATCTGGCGCCGTTATTCCCAAATCAGGATATTGGGCAGAGAACCGTCGATCTGCCGCAAGAGCGTATAGCCTACTCCGGCAAGACCGCGGAACAGACCGAGATTGAACTGCTGTTTGCCGCTGTTCCAACGGTAATCGCCGGCCGAGCCTGCGGCTTGCACGACTGCCGCAAGCCGCTTCGCCGCAATTTGGCGCAGGTCGGGACGGTCGAGCGCTTCGCCGGCTTCACAGAAGAACTCCACGCTGCCGAGCGTTCCGCAGCAGAGCGTATCGAGTGGGCCGCGCCAGCCTTGCTCGACACCGGCGAGCGCATGACGGAGATCCGTTTGCCGTAGCGTGGCATCCTTCGCGCCCTGTTTCAGCAAGGCGGCTCGCGCAAGCCCAATACCCGGCGCGCCGTGACACCATTGATGTGGCCAGCCCGGCTCGCCTTCACGGCGCAGGTCCGGCCAGTTATGGCGATTGGCGTCATAGCTCGAATTCTCGAACGCAAGGCATTCGGACGCGGCACTCTCAAACTCTTCCCGCCCGGTCGCGCTTGCCAGGGATGCGAGCGCATAGGCAAATCCGGACGCACCGTGCGACATCCCGTTGAGGGCCTGGGTGCCGAAGCCCTGTCCAACCCAGGTTCGGCTCCCAACCGGACCGATCCGATCCTGGCGCATCAGGTGCTCGCCGCAGCTTATGGCGCGCGTCAGGACTTCATCGGCCCCCGTGTCGCGATAAAGCCGCAGCAATCCAAGAATGGCACCGGCGCTGCCGCCGATGATGTCGAGCTGCTTGTCAGCCGCGATCATTTCATCGGTCATGAGTCGTGAAGCGACATGGGCATCCGCCAGCAGGCCATCGTCGCGAAGACTTTTCGACATCACGGTCAGGGCATAGACAATGGAACCCAGTCCGGCCGCCCCGCCGATCCCAAGCGAGCGCGCAAAGCGGGCCGCGTTTCGGTCTTTCAGCCTCGCACGGAGATGAGCTATTGCGGCGAGCGCAAGCTCGGCGGACGGCACGTGATCGGTGACGGCCGCATGCGCGGCCAGGAAAACGCCGATTCCGGAAGCGCCGTTGTAGAGATCGGGACCAATACAAACCAGTTGATAGACCTCGGCGTCGCCCAGCCAGTCGAGGCCGATCCAGGCGGCGCTTGGTCCACGACGAATTGCGCTCTCGGACAATTGCGCGGCAATCCGATCCGCCTCCGCAACGAATATTTTCTGGGCCGCTTCGGCAGAAATATCCGTCCGCTCAGGCAGTTTTCTCGGAGGTGTTGACCCGGCGGGTTTCGAGGCCACGCTATTTGCGCGGATCACCTCAGTTTGCCAGGCGATTTCCCGCGCATCGAAGTTCTGCACACGCGCGCGCGCGCGGTCCAGCCCGGAAGATGCCGTTGACCGTGTGATGACACGGCTGGCGTCCCGGATGTCATGGCCGTCGCTCGGTGATACGAAATGCGGCACATTCAAAGAGACGAGAGCAGCGCGCTCCGCATGATGGAACGGCCATTTTGCATCGGAATTCTGCTGCCAATCCGCCAGGCGCGCGATGAAATCCGCTTGAGCCGACCACGTGGCCCCGTCATCCATGCTGCCGTGATTTTTGAGCCGCTGGAGCAGCATGGAATAAAATCGCGTGGGGCGGACGACCTTGCGGATCGGCACGCCTTCAAAGCCTTCAAATAATCTCCCTTCGTCAGGTCCGCGCGTTCGATGCTCGAGAAATCTGGCATAGTCTTCGAAACCTGCGATGAACGCATCAAGGTGATCGCTGAACTTGGCATAGCGGCCACCGACATGCGGCAAATTCGGATTGGTGTTGTTGACGATTTTTGTTTTCGAAGGCCGCATATCGTCGGTATTGATGCTGTCCCACGTGAGCTTGATCTTCGAATTCCAGTCCGCCGTCAGCCCGCCGATCGCGAAAACGGAATTGTCGGGAGCTCGGCCGTAAGCAGGCAGCAATCCGACGCTCATGACAGAATTGGCGATCATTTCAGCGGCGGCATCCTGAGCTGCTCCTTCCGCCCCTTGCGTTTTCGAGGCGAGGGCGGGTGACTGAAGGATCGTCTCAAGGTCGATCGGGACAGGATGATCGCCCGCCGCGATGACGTTCTCCTGGTGCATGTCGGTAGTCGCAAAGCAGTGAAACAGTGCAAGCCAGGCGCCGGCCCGACGGAAAAACCTTTCGCAGCATTCCTGATCGGCACATCCCGTGTGCTCGATGAATTCGGTCCAGCCGTATGTTCCGCGGGCAATCGCGCGAGCGGCCCGTAATTCGACTGGCGGCGCGGATCCGTTCAGCCGCACGATCAGGTCGCGCCAGGCCACGTCTAGCCGCAGGTCTTTCGGTTTGTACACAACGCGCGCGCCGTCCTCGAACGTGACAATCAGGACTGAACGCCCGCCATTGTGACGATCGGAAAGGTCGCCATCGATTCTGGCGACGCGCACATGAGCCGGCGAGGGGAGCAGGTGGCTGCGGAGTGTCGCTAAATCGTCATCAAGGCGCTGGACGAACTCGCGCGAGGAATCGATCCACTGTCGCGTGAGGGACGCGACCAACCGCAGGAGTACGGGCTTTTCCTCAAACAATGCCCGAAAGCCGCCTTCCTGCATTTCCGCAACAAAACCATCGTAGCGCGATGTTGCGACAGTTGGTCGCGACATGGGCGCGTTTGGCGCCGCCGGATTGCTGCGCGTCTTGGCAAAGCGCTCGTAGAGCGCCGGCGCGCAAAGATCGGACAGCGTGTTGAGAAGCGTTTGGGCTAAACACGCCCGCGCCGATGGCGCGAAATTGTCAATTACGGAGGGACTTAAATCAGCCCAGAGCAACGATTCGGCGCTCTCGACCACCGGAATTAAGAGGTGCTCGAACGCGCAGGGTTCCGCCCGGGGATGCCCCGCTCGCGAATCGCCCGCGCCACTCTGCAGCGCATATCCTATCCAGGCGGCGTCATCGATCCACTCAGGCTTTGGGGAGGAAGGTTTCCGGCGGACAGGCCCGAAGCGCGCCAGCATCTGCTCGGACGACAGGCCGTCACGCGCAAGCCGGCGGCCGAACAACTCCCGGTCGCCATTGGCGGATGCTCGGCACCAGGCAGCGAATCGCCTCGCGACCAGGTCGGCATCGCCCGTCCCACCCGGCAGCGCCTCGAATTCGTCGGACAGCAGTTCGTCAATTGTGGCGGCGCGCTCGATCCACCGTTCGTCAAAGGCTTCCATGCGGTCTTTCTCAGGCCGTCTTCCTACGCCCAATCGTTGCTGACATCCTAGCCCGAGCGCAGGGGCGCTATGCCCGGGTTATGATGGACCGTGAGCTCCGGTGCGCGTTTCGGCGCCAGCCGGACCATAAAATGCGCCCTGCCCGGTGCCCGGTCGCTTCGGCACACGCCCATTCCGCGACCGTTTGGTAACCTGAACCGGGAGTATTCGAAGGATTAAGCAGACCATGTGTCACCTAACCTACATGGGGAACTGCCGACAACTGATTGACTTTGTTCCGTTCTTGGCCAATTCTTGTGCGGCGAGGGGGAGGAAATTGAAGATTTCCTCCTGACTTTCGGTGCTTTTGAGGGATGAAAGGAATTCACGCCATGACCCTGACCAAGATCGATCAAAAAGAGGAAGAAATCCTCAGCTTCGACGTCTCCGACGAAGCGCTGGAAAGCGCCGCGGGGTCCGAGACTGCAGCGAATTTCACACTGGGCGATTGCACCGCATTGTCGGTTTGCCCGGCTTGGTAAACCGCTAACGCGGTTTCGTTTGACTGAAAAACTGACGCCGTTTCCCGCAGGTTTCGGGAGATGGCGTCATATTTTTTTGATTCGTGTTTTAATGACGCGAGCGCTTTCGCCGTAATCCGACGGAAAGCCAGCCGGTTGATCGAAGCGGCAATTCCGCAGGTTCTCGGCGCCCGGCCCAGATCCGCTCCTGACAGGACGATTATGTGGTCGAGGCACGCACGCCTGATCGACCTCTCGGCAATGCCGTTCTGCGAGACGCAAGTTTGAGCGATGCGGGACTGCACACATCGCCTTACGATGGACCGCAACATCCAATGCATCGAACGAGCTAACACCGCCGTGCGCAGGTGACATCCCGATGAACGTCGAACTGGCTCTCGTCCTGCTGATGCTGGCAGCCGCGATCGTCATGTTCGTGATCAACCGGCCGCGCATGGACGCGGTTGCGCTGCTGGTAATCGTGGCGATGCCGCTCACCGGCATCATCACCATGAACGAGGCGCTCGCGGGGTTCAGTGATTCCTCGATCATCTTGATTGCGGCGCTGTTCGTTATCGGGGAGGGCCTGGTGCGCACCGGTGTGGCACGTCGGCTTGGCGACTGGCTCGACGCTCAGGCGGGCACCAGCGAGAACCGCCTGCTCATTCTCCCGATGGCAGCGGTGGGCGGCCTAGGCTCGCTCATGAGTTCAACGGCGGTGGTCGCAATCTTCATCCCCGTGGTGCTGCGCATCTCGCAGAACCGCGGCATGTCGCCCCGTCGGCTGATGATGCCGTTGAGCTTCGCCGCCCTTATCAGCGGCATGCTGACCCTCGTCGCCACTGCGCCTAACCTGGTCGTGAATGCGGAATTGATCCGCCAGGGCGCCGCGGGATTTGGCTTCTTCAGCTTCACGCCGTTCGGGCTGCCGCTGCTGGTGCTCGGCATTCTTTACATGCTGTTCGCGCGCCGGCTGCTGAACGCGAACTCGGCCGCCGCCGCCGCTTCCGTTCGTCGTCCCACCTTGCGCGAATGGACCGAACGCTACCGGCTCGCCGAACGCGAGCAGCGCGTTTTCGTCACGGAACGTTCTTCGTTGTTGCGCAAGCGGCTCGATGCCATCTCGCTGCGCGCCGCCGGCATAAACTTGCTTGCGATCGAACGCGGCACCGGTCTGTCCGCGAAAATGCTTCGGCCTATGCCGCAGACGGAGATCGAGGCCGGCGACATCCTTTTGGTCGATCTGAGCGCTCCCCGGGAAGAAATCGAGGCGCTGTGCAAGACCTACGCGCTCGAGCCACGGGCTCTCGGCGAGGGTACGGACTATTTCAGCGACCGGTCGCAGGAGATCGGTATGGTCGAGATCATCCTGCCCGCCGAATCGAAGCTCATCGGCCAGACCGTTCTGGAAGCGCGGATGCGCTCCGAATACCGGCTGACTGTGATCGGCCTGCGCCGCGGCGACAAGGTGGTGACGAACGACCTCCTGACGGAGCGACTGAAACTCGGCGACACGCTGCTGCTCGTCGGTTTCTGGTCCGACATTCAAAAGCTTCAGGACGACAGCGCCGACATGGTCGTACTGAACATGCCGGCCGAACTGGAAGAAGTGCTGCCGGCTGCGAGCCGCGCACCCTACGCGCTTGGCGTGCTTGGCCTCGTGGTCGTCCTGATGGTGAGCGGTGTCGTGCCGAACGTGCAGGCGGCGCTGATCGGCTGCCTGCTGATGGGATTGCTCGGCTGTGTCGACTTCAACAGCGCTTATGGCTCGATCAGCTGGAAGACGTTGATTCTCATCGTCGGCATGCTGCCGTTTTCACTCGCCTTGCAAAGGACCGGCGGCGTCGATCTGGCGGCGGATGCGGTGGTCCATCTTGTCGGCAGCGCTTCCCCGCGGCTGGTGCTCGCGACGCTATTCGTCATCACGGCTGTGCTCGGTTTGTTCATCTCCAACACCGCAACAGCCGTGCTGATGGCGCCGGTCGCACTGGCCATTGCGAAGGACCTCGGGGCCTCGCCCTATCCGTTCGCGATGATCATCGCTCTGGCTGCTTCCTCCGCGTTCATGACGCCGATCTCCTCACCGGTGAACACGCTGGTGGTCGGTCCCGGCCAGTACAGCTTCGGCGACTTCGTGAAAGTCGGCGTGCCGTTCACCGTCGTGGTGGCAATCGTCAGCGTGTTGCTGGTACCGGTTTTCTTGCGCATCCACTAGGTTCCGCATGCGAGAACCGCGGTCCGTCGACGAAGTCGCCCCAATTGCATCCTCCCGTCTTTGGCGATAATCCGCAGGGCCCGGGGGCGGATGAAGCCGCCCTAAGGGCGGAAGAAGATTGCAGACGGAGGCGTTGGTGCTCGAAATCGCCCTTGGTGACTATCCCCATACGCGGCTCTTGAAGAGCCGGCTGGCGGGATCGCCGCTGTTCAATTTTGTGAATGTCCAGCCGATCACCAAGGCCTTCGCTCCGATGGCGCGGCAGCAGACCTACGACATCTCCGAAATGGCGCTGGTGACCTTTCTGCAGGCCAAGGCCTATGGAAAGCCGCTGGTGATTCTTCCGATTGCCGTGGCGGCGCGATCTCAGGAGATCAGTCTCATTTGCCTTGCGAACAACGACACTATTCGCGGTCCTGCCGATCTGGTCGGAAAGCGCGTCGGCGTCCGCGCCTACAGCCAGACCACGGGCGCGTGGATAAGGGGCATCCTCGCGGAAGAATTTCGCATCCGGCCCGAGGACATCCATTGGGTCACCTTCGAGGACGCGCACGTGGCCGAATACAAGGACCCGCCTTTTGCAGAGCGGGCCAAGCCCGGCAGCGACATGATGGCCATGATTCGGGCTGGCGAACTGGATGCCGTGATCGTCGGAAACGACAAGCCCGCGAGCCCCGACCTGAAGGATGTCTATCCGGACGCGGAAGAAGCCGGCCGGCAATTCAAGCGCAAACATGGTTTCGCGCCGGTCAATCACCTCGTCGTTGTTCGTCAATCCACGATGGATACGCAACGCGACGCCGTGATGGCCTTTTGCGGCGCCGTGAAAAGTGCCTGGAAAGAGCTTCCTGAAAGCAGCGCGCTGGCACTCGGCCGCGCGGAGATCGAGCCAAGTGTCGCGCTGGCCCTGCAATACATCTCGGCGCAACAAATGCTGCCGAGGGCGTTGACGCCATCGGAAGTCTGGAATGGTGCTGCTTCCGAACTCTGATCGATAGCGAAGGCGCGAATGGTTCTTGCAATTTCCGCGCTGTCGCTGGCGATCTGGCTCTATTGTGTTTTCTTGCGTGGCGGATTTTGGCGCGGGAATGTCGTCGATGGCGCGGTATCGCAGACGCCTTCGACATGGCCGCATGTCATCGCGGTGATCCCGGCTCGAAACGAGGAACAAGTCATTTCGGCGAGTCTCACCTCGCTGTTGCGGCAGAATTATCAGGGCCGGTTCTCGATCATCGTGGTGGACGACAACAGCGAGGACGCCACCGCTGCCATTGCGCAAGCTTTGCCGGGCGCCACGGGCTCTTCGGTGCCGCTGACGGTGCTTCGCGGTGAGCCCTTGCCGAACCATTGGACCGGAAAGCTGTGGGCGCTCGATCAGGGCATCGCTGCGGCGAGCCGGGACCGGCCGGAATTTCTCCTGCTCACCGACGCCGATATCGTTTACGAACCGGACGTCATCGCCGCCCTTGCATCGCGTTCCGTCACCGGCGGCTATGTTCTGAACTCGCTGATGGCAAAGCTGCGCTGCGAGAGCTTTGCCGAGCGCGCCTTCATCCCGGCCTTCATCTATTTCTTTCAGATGCTGTATCCGTTCTCCTGGGTGAACGATCCACACCGGAAGATTGCCGCGGCTGCCGGCGGCTGCATGCTGCTCAAGCGCGATGCGCTGGAGCGCGCGGGCGGCATCGCTGCGATCCGCGACGCCCTCATCGACGATTGCTCGCTCGCAAAGGTGATGAGGGCGCAGGGGCCGATCCGGCTGTCACTGACTCGAGGGGTCCGCAGCATCCGGCCTTCTCTGGGCATTTCAGACATCCACGCCATGGTTTCGCGCTCGGCCTACGCGCAACTACGCTATTCGCCGGTATTGCTCGGCCTCACCTTAATCGGCATGGGGCTCACCTATTGGGCACCGCCGCTGATCGCGATAATCGGTCATGGAACCGCACGAATTCTGGCTTTTTCCGCCTGGGCGTTAATGGCGCTATCCTTTTGGCCAACCTTGAGATTTTATGGGTTATGGCCTATCTGGGCACCCGCCTTGCCGGCCATTGCGACCGGCTACATGGCGTTCACATTGAGTTCTGCGCTACAGCACGTGCTTGGACAGGGCGGGCGCTGGAAGGGCCGCTACCAGGCAAAAAAGGGCTAATGGATCAATCGGCGGATTACCGGTCCGGCAAGGGCCATCGGGACGAGAATTTCCCTGTTGCCTCGCGGCTTGTCAGTGCGAAGCATCGGCCGGTCATCATGGCCTTTTATGACTTCGCGCGCGCGGCCGACGATATTGCCGATCATTCCACTTTGCCGGCAGAGCAGAAACTTCTTCAGCTCGATCGGATGGAAGCCTCCCTGACCGGAGCCGCATCGGACGACGTTATTTCCCTGCGACTTCGCGAGCAACTCGCGAACCGGAACCTCGCGCCAACCCATGCGCTCGATCTGCTGAAGGCGTTCCGGCTCGATGTGACGAAACTGCGTTACGCCAATTGGGACGAACTGATCGACTATTGCACCTATTCCGCGATGCCGGTCGGGCGTTTCGTGTTGGATGTGCACGCCGAAAGCAAATCGACATGGGCGTCGTCAGACATTCTGTGCGCAGTTTTGCAGATCATCAATCATCTGCAGGATTGCGGAAAAGACTATCGCGCGCTGAATCGCGTCTACATTCCGCAGGACAGCCTGGCCGCCAACGGTGCCGTAACGGAAGCACTGTCAGCGTCGGCCTCGTCCCCGGAGCTTCTGGTTTGTCTGCATCAGCTTGCAAAACGCACCGAAGAATATCTCGATGCTCGGCCGCCCCTGGCCGATGAGGTGGCGGACACCCGGCTGGCCTGCGAGGTCGCCGTCATCGGATCGCTCGCTCACAGGCTGCTCGCCTTGCTGAAACAGCGTGACCCTCTGGCGGACAAGGTTCATCTCGGACGCGGCGCGTTGATTGCGACGATGACCGGCGCCGTGACCAGGACACTGGTTCGCAGACTTGTGCCGCGCGCGGCTTCGCAGCGGCGGCCGCAGGACTTGCGATCATGACCATGTCCGGTGCATCGGCCGATGCCGCGCAACATGCCGGCGGCAGCTCGTTCTATCTGGCGATGCGGATTCTACCGCGCCGGAAGCGGGAAGCCATGTTCGAGATTTACAAGTTCTGCCGCAAGGTCGACGACGTGGCCGACTCGCCCGGTCCGCGCGATGCGCGCCTCGCGGAACTGAACCGCTATCGCGAGGATATCGCCGCTTTATTTGCAGGGCGAGCCTCCGAGCGGATGAGCGGCTTTGCGGGGCCGGTGAAGGACTTCGGCCTTCGCCGTGAAGATTTCCTGGCAATCATCGACGGCATGGAAATGGACGTCGTTTCCGACATTCGCGCGCCCGATCTGGCTACGCTCGATCTCTATTGCGATCGGGTCGCGAGCGCAGTCGGGCGCCTTTCGGTTCGGGTGTTCGGCGTGCCCAATGAGGACGGTATTCATCTGTCGCACCATCTCGGGCGCGCGCTGCAACTCACAAACATCCTTCGCGACCCCGATGAGGATGCGGAGATTGGGCGTCTCTACCTGCCGCGCGAATATCTCGAAGCCGCCGGCATCATGACGGACGACCCGCAGGCGGCGTTGGCGAATCCGAATCTCGCTCGGGCCTGCATGCCCTTGATCGCCCGGGCGCGCGAACATTTCAGCCAGGCCCGTGCGATCATGGATCGGCAGCCCCGCGCAAGCGTAAAGGCGCCGCGCATCATGGCGGAGGCGTATGCGCCCATGCTCGACCGGTTGCAGCAGCGCGGATTTGCGGCGCCGAGGGAGCGCGTTCGCGTCGACCGCGTCCATCTGCTGTGGGCCGTTTTTCGATACGCGATCGTCTGATGCCAGGACAAGTACACGTCATCGGCGCCGGACTTGCCGGCCTTTCCGCTGCCGTCCGTCTGGCGCAGGCTGGAACTGCCGTTACCGTGCATGAAGCCACGCGCCAGGCCGGCGGGCGGTGTCGCTCCTACGATGATGCTGCGACCGGCATGCATATCGATAACGGTACGCATCTGCTGCTATCCGGCAATCATTCTGCCATCGACTATCTGAATCGCATCGGGACCGTGCCGGAATTTGCGCCGGCGGATTTTCACTTTGTGGACGGCGCGACCGGCGAAAAATGGGTGCTGCGGCTTGGAGACGAGCGAATTCCCTGGTGGATATTATCACCATCGAGCCGCGTGCCTGGCACCAGCATCGCCGACTATCTCAAGCTCACGCCGCTTCTACTGGGTGGGGCTGACCGGCCGCTGCGTGAGGTACTCGATCGCGACAGCGAGCTCTACCGGCGGCTGCTCGATCCGTTGATGGTTGCGGCATTGAACATCGACACGCCGAGCGGATCGTCGAAACTCGCCGCGCAGGTTGCCCGCGAAACATTGCTGCTTGGCGGCCAAGCGTGCCGGCCATTGGTGTTTGAAGCCGGACTGAGCAGCGCGTTTGTCGACCCGGCTGTCGCGTTTTTGCAGCGACACGGCGTCGATCTTCGCTTCGAACATGAGCTTGAGTCGGTAAAATTATCCGATAAAGGCGCGGAAGCGCTGGTCTTCAAAGACGGCGAGATCGCGCTGGATGCGAGTGACGCTGTGGTCCTTGCCGTTCCGGCCTATACGGCGACCGCGCTTGTGCCCGGCCTGGATGCGCCGAACCAGTTCCGCGCCATTATCAATATTCACTATGATTTGCCGCCCCCTGGTGGCTCGCCCTTCATGACGGGCGTAATCAACCGCAATGTCGAGTGGATTTTCGCGTTCAAACATCGTATCTCGGCCACCATCAGCCATGCCGACCGGCTGCTGGCCCTTCCGCGTCAGGAACTCGCCGAAACGGTGTGGCGCGAAATCACGGATATTCTCGGCATGGACGCGCCGCTCCCGAAATGGCAACTGGTTCGCGAACGCCGCGCGACATTCGCGGCGACGCCGGAGCAGAATGCCCGCCGTCCCGGAGCACGGACCCGCTGGGGTAACCTGTTTCTTGCCGGTGACTGGACCGATACGGGCCTGCCTGCGACGATTGAGGGGGCCATTCGCTCCGGCGCACGCGCAGCGGACATCGTGCGCCAAGCATGATGCAAACGATGCGCGACCCGACCCAACCTATTTCGCGGGAGGCTCTCACCGGCTCCGTCGAGCGGGCAGCCGATGCGCTGCTGACGTTGCAGCAGCCGGATGGCCATTGGGTCTTCGAACTCGAGGCCGACGCGACGATACCGGCGGAATATGTCCTGCTGCGCCATTACCTCGGTGAGCCCGTCGATAGCGAACTCGAACGCAAGATCGCGGTCTATCTCCGCCGCATCCAGGGAAAGCATGACGGCTGGCCGCTTTTCCACGACGGTGAGTTCGACATGAGCGCAAGTGTCAAAGCTTATTTCGCGCTCAAGATGATCGGCGAACCGATCGACGCCGATCATATGCGGCGCGCCCGCGAGGCGATCCTGAAGCGTGGAGGCGCCGCGAAAAGCAATGTGTTCACGCGGGCGCTGCTGTCGCTTTACGGGGTAACCTCCTGGCAAAGTGTACCGGTGATGCCGGTGGAAATCATGCTGCTGCCGCGCTGGTTTCCGTTTCACATGTCCAAGATTTCCTATTGGGCGCGTACCGTGATTGCCCCGCTGCTGGTGCTGGGTGCGCTGAAGCCGCTGGCGCGCAACGACAAGGGCGTCACCATCGACGAACTGTTTCTGGAGCCGCCGCAATCGGTCGGCGCGGTGAAGAAGGCCGGTCACCAGAAATGGTCGTGGTTCTTGTTTTTTCGCGGGGTCGATATTGTGCTCCGCGCCGCCGAGCCATTGTTTCCAAAAGCCACCCGCAAGCGCGCCATCCAGGCCTCGGTCGACTTTGTGAAGGAGCGGCTGAACGGCGAAGACGGTCTCGGAGCCATTTACCCCGCGATGGCCAACAGCGTGATGATGTACGATGCGCTCGGCTATCCGCCCGACCATCCCGACCGTGCCATCGCGCGTCGGTCGATCGACAAGCTGCTGGTGATCAAGGAAGACGAGGCCTATTGCCAGCCCTGCGTTTCGCCGGTCTGGGACACCGCGTTGACAGCGCACGCGATGCTTGAGGCGGGCAGCGATCGCGCCAAGGCTTCGGCCCAAGCCGGCCTCGACTGGCTCGTGCCCCTCCAGGTGCTGGATGTGGCGGGTGATTGGGCGGTACAGCGGCCCGATGTCCGTCCCGGCGGCTGGGCGTTCCAGTACAACAACGCGCACTATCCCGATCTCGACGACACCGCGGTCGTGGCAATGGCGATGGATCGCGCGCAGGCCGGCAGCACGGCACACGGATTTGACGTGCCGCTGCAAAGGGCGCGCGAATGGGTGCTGGGACTGCAAAGCCGGAATGGCGGCTGGGCGGCCTTCGATGCCGACAACACCTACAGCTATCTCAACAATATCCCGTTCTCGGACCACGGCGCCTTGCTGGATCCTCCGACCGAAGATGTGACCGCCCGCTGCATTTCGATGCTGGCGCAGCTTCCGAGCGATGTTGAGGGCGACCGCGCGATCGATGCCGGGATCGAATATCTGCGGCGGACCCAGCTCAAGGACGGATCGTGGTACGGCCGCTGGGGCCTGAATTACATCTATGGCACCTGGTCATCGCTTTGTGCGCTCAATGCCGCGGGGCTGGATGGCGAATCCGAGGTGGTTCGCCGCGCCGCCGACTGGCTGCTCCGCATTCAGAACGCCGATGGCGGGTGGGGCGAGGACGGCGCAAGCTATGCGCTCGATTACCATGGCTATGAGCCCGCCGCCTCCACAGCGTCGCAAACGGCCTGGGCTCTGCTCGGATTGATGGCGGCCGGTGAAGTCGATCATCCGCAAGTCCAGCGCGGCGTTCGCTATCTGCTGGAAAATCAGACCGGCGATGGCCTGTGGGAAGAAGAGCGCTTCACCGCGACCGGCTTC
>Ga0190274_10000386_pt1 | contig 27211 bp, 22 predicted proteins | sample Popmic531T_FD_133002 | JGI IMG/M metagenome (GOLD analysis project Ga0190274, IMG submission 133002) | Populus adjacent soil microbial communities from riparian zone of Yellowstone River, Montana, USA - 531 T | ecosystem: Environmental > Terrestrial > Soil > Riparian zone | place: USA: Montana... | reverse complement strand
CGGGAAGGCAGCTCATCAGCACCTGCGCATACGAGATCCACATACAAACCTGATCCCCCACAAAGAATGGCAAATTCATGCGTCGAAAAAATACCCAGTAAACATTCCAATGCATCAGTCTCAAAACGCCCGGCATTGTAATCATCCTTGATGGAATGTGAATCAATAAGGTGATGTTTTATTTCGGCAAGCTGCGACGCAGTAGGTTTTGCAGTGCCTATATTCATTTCCCTGTAAAACTGTCTTGAATCGGCGGAAACAATTTCTGTATGAAATTCCATCGCCAGGCTTATCGCCAGATCTGTTTTACCCACCGCGGTGGGTCCTGCAACAACAATTAAGGTTTTTATGAAATCTCAGGAATTAAAAACATTTTTTCCCTCCGGGTAACTTACTCAAACCTCGTCTTCATCCTTGGTGTCATCATCAACTATCTCATCCAGCTCTCCGTCAATTTCCTCTGCCGCATCTCCCTTTATTTCTTCAACACCTGCTGGTATATCATCGTCGTCAACTCCAGTAGTAACCTCGGTTTCCTCCTCCTCGATCTCCGGTTCTGCTACCGCTGCCTCATCAAAATCTTCAGGCAATGGCAATACAGCACCTGGTGCGGGTGGATATTGCTTAGGAGCCTCCCCAACCACGCGTACACATTTTGGATAAGGAGTCGAATTGTCCTCAGAGGTCAGAATTTTGATAAGCTCAATCCGGAATGTCCATTTGTCCTGCAAGTCAAAAAGATAGTAAATTTTTTGATGAGGATCTATGATAAAATCACAGATGCGCGCATTTCGCATTGTTGCCACTGATGCCTTATCATCACCTTTAAGCTCCCGGTTTGAAATTTCCTTACCTTTTTTCCAGTAATCATCGCTCATGAAAAATGAAGCTTGCTTTGAAGCATCAAAGCCGATGTAGCTGTGAATAGCATAATGCAAATCCTCAAATGTCTGGGTAGATTTTATTTCGATGTCTCTTGAAACATCATCATAATCTTCGAATGTTAACCTGAATCGATAAACTGCCATGCGTAAATGATATTGTGAATACGCGTTAAAAGTAAAAATAAATCCCTGCAGAAAATTTAGACAAAAAAAATTTATTTCTTTTTTATTCCACCACTTGTTTCGATATTGTGTTTTGGCTCCATGCCAAGCTCTTTTGCCTTATTGATCATAAACTCATATGCCTCCCGGAAATTATTAGAAATTTTTCCATCCAGAATGGCCTCCCTGATTGCATTCTTGATTTCTCCTACAATCCGTCCCGGGGGCAATTCGAAAACTTCCATCACGTCTTCACCGGTAATCGGTGGCTGCCAGTTCCTTACGCGGTCCTTCTCCTCAACCTCCTTCAGCTTTTCAGCAACAACTTCAAAATTCTCCTTATACTTTTTTATTTTATACTCATTCTTGGTTGTAACATCGGCGTGACAAAGCATCATCAATGCTTCCACGTCATCGCCGGCATCAAACAATAGCCTTCGAACTGCTGAATCAGTTACAACTTCCTGTGCAAGTACAATCGGTCGCAAGTGAAGCTGCACAAGCTTTTCAACGAATTTCATTTTTTCATTCAGGGGTAGTTTGAAGTGCCTGAAAATGTGTTTCACCATCCTTGCTCCTTTGTCTTCATGTCCATGAAAAGTCCAACCATGCCCGGGCTCATAGCGCTTTGTTGCCGGCTTTGCTATATCATGCAGAATAGCGGCCCACCGCAGCCAAAGGTCATTGCTTGTGCGGCTTAAATTGTCCAGGACCTGAAGGGTGTGGTAGAAATTATCTTTATGTCCCTGGCCATTCACGAACTCAACTCCCTGCAACTCGCATAGTTGCGGAAAAATAATTTTTAGAAGCCCGGTATCGTATAACAGTTTAAAACCTATTGATGGCTTGGGAGAAAGTATAATTTTATTGAGCTCATCCGTTATTCGTTCCATGGAAACAATTCTGATGCGCTCCGCATTTTTTTTAATGGCTCTTAAGGCTGAAGGATGAATGGTAAAATGCAGCATGGTTGCAAACCTGATTGCACGCATCATCCGCAAGGGATCATCGCTGAAGGTAATCTCAGGATCAAGAGGCGTACGTATCAGTTTGTCCTGGATATCCTGTACGCCGTTAAATGGATCTACAAGCTCCCCGAAGTTGGATTCAGTAAGGTGAACAGCCATGGCATTGATCGTGAAATCCCTTCGCTTCTGATCATCATCAAGGGTGCCGGTTTCAACGATGGGTTTACGTGAATCATTCCTGTATGATTCCTTCCGGGCACCGACAAACTCGATTTCAAGGTCATCGAAATTAATCATCGCAGTTCCGAAATTTTTGAAATAGCTGACAGGAACATCCTTCCCAAGACTGCCTGCAACATTGCGCGCCAGGTCGATGCCACTGCCAGTTACCACAATGTCAATATCCTTGGATTCGCGTTTTAAAAAAATATCCCGTACATACCCGCCTACCACAAATGCCTGTGCCTCCATTGCGTGGGCATGCTCGGCAATGATTCGGAAAATTGGATGGGTCAGGTGTTTTTTCACGTTCGTAATTCGTGGCTATGCGTGCAAATTTATGAATGCAGCAGGAGGAAAAAATTATCTCCTGATAAATTTAATCTCCCCTCCCCTGCCAACTTTTAATATAGTTGAAGGCTTGTTTGAAATATTTTCTCTTTGCCGCAAACCTACTATATAATCTACACCTGATTTAATTTTGTCGCTCACTTCAGAAAACGATGAAGGTGCCTTTTCCCCACTGGTGTTCGCTGATGTGGAGACCAATGGCTTGCGTAACCGGCCAATCAACTTACTGCAAAATTCATCCATTACAATCCTCACACCAATACTGCCGTCTGGAGCGATTACGTTTGACGCCAGGTTTTTTGCCCCGTCTAGGACAATCGTCAGCGGCTGATCACTCAACTCCATTAATTCATATGCCTGTTGCGGAACTTCCCTGATATAACCTGCAAGCCGGCTGGTATGATCGAGCAAAATGATCATGCTCTTTGATTCAGACCTGGACTTCAGCTCAAATATTTTAGCCGCTGCTTTTTCATTGGTAGCATCACATCCAATACCCCAGACGGTATCTGTAGGATAAAGTATAATCCCTCCTGCATTCAGGACTTCCAGGCATTTGTCAATTTCTTCTTTCATCCTGCCAGCTGGGAATAAAGGTCCATCATTTTAGAAGCTGCCAGTTCGGGACTGAACCGTTTTGCATATTCCTGTCCGTCTGTTATCATTTTTGATCTCAGCATGTCATCATTCATGACCATGTTTATTTTTTCTGAAAGTTCAGTGTAATTACCCGGTTTAAAATAAAGACTTGATGGTCCCCCGGCCTCCGGCAACGCAGTGCTGCCGGTTGCTATAACAGGAACGCCACATTCCAAAGCTTCAATTACCGGAATCCCAAAACCTTCATAAAGACTTGGGTATACAAACACTGTTGCTCCCCGATAAAATAGATTCAATTCCTCTGAAGAAACATGATCGGGAAAAATAACTCTTGATTCAAGTTTATGATCACGGATAAAATTCTTTACTCTTTCCGCATAGTTTTTCTGTTTACCAATCACAACAAGCTTTGCATCATCCAATTCTGCCAAAGCTTTTACGAGTGTAAGCAGGTCTTTCCGTTCTTCGACGGTACCGACATACAGAATATATTTTGCAGGAAGATTATTTTTGCGTTTAAAATCCACGACAACTTCACTATCCGCCTTGCCGGTAAAACGGTTATCAACCCCCTGGTAAATCACCTGTATTTTTTCTTTCGGCGTATTAAAAAAGTATATGATATCTGCACGTGTTTGTTCGCTTACAGCAACAATAGCATCCGCTACTTTACAGGCATGCTTTGACTTTTTATAGTAGAGATTTCTGTCAATGAGAGGATACCATTCAGGATGCCGGAGGAAAATAAGGTCATGAATTGTAACTACCTTTTTTGTGGAAACCGGGATCCGTTTCGGAAGTTCATTGCTCAAGCCGTGGAATATGTCCAACTGTTCCGCCCTGATATCTTCGCTTACAAATGAGGAACGCCACAAGGACGAAAGCATGTTGCGCATTAATTGCGGGGGGAAAATCATTTTCATGTTTGAAGATTCCGCCAATTCTTTTCCCAGGTTTTCCTTCACTCCCGGAGTAAAAGCAAAATACTTATTGCCGGGGAATTGATCCACGAGGGAACGTATAAGCGTCCTGGAATAATTTCCAAGACCGCTCGAATTCATGAATGCCCGCTTTGCATCAAAACCTATGCGCATATGCTTAGTAAATTAAGCTGAAACATTGTATTCCCGAAGCGCATCATTCAATGAAGTTTTGGTATCCGTACTTGCCTTTCTTTTACCAATGATAAGTGCACATGGAACCTGGTATTCGCCGGCAGCAAATTTCTTAGGCAGGCTTCCGGGGATGACTACTGAACGTGCCGGAACAATTCCCCTGTATTCCTTAGGTTCGGAACCGCTGACATCAATGATCCTGGTTGATTGTGTAAGGACAACATTCGCCCCAAGCACGGCCTCTTTTTCAACCTTCACGCCTTCTACTACAATACATCTTGAGCCGATAAAACAATTGTCTTCAATAATTACAGGAGAGGCCTGCACAGGTTCAAGAACGCCCCCGATACCAACTCCCCCGCTCAGGTGCACATGTTTCCCTATCTGTGCACAACTGCCCACAGTTGCCCATGTGTCGACCATTGTACCCTCATCCACATATCCACCAATATTTACATAGGAAGGCATAAGTATTACACCCGGAGCCAGGTAGCTACCATAGCGTGCAATGCCATGAGGGACAACCCTTACTTTTAAGTCAGCATAATTTTTTTTCAACGGAATCTTATCATGGAATTCCATGGGTCCGGCCTCCATGACGTGCATTTGCATGATTGGAAAATAAAGTATGACAGCTTTTTTTATCCATTCATTCACTATCCAACCTGAAGAGGTCGGTTCTGCAACACGCAATCTGCCTTTATCCAGCTCTTCAATAACTGCCAGCACGGCTTGCCTGGTTTGATTCTCTTTTAATAACTCGCGGTGACTCCAGGCACTTTCAATGAGGTCTTTCATGATGCAAAGAAAGGAAAAGCGTCCATAACCTCACAGTCACGAAACATTCATTCATTCAGATAATTTAGAGTAAGAGCCTGCATTGCAGTCAATACAGTCACTCCACTCGAGTCGAAGAAATAGCAGAAAAATTAATTGCTCAAGTTCTCAGAAGGTCCAGATAATGACGGTAAGAATAAAACAAGTTAAACAATAACAATGTAATAAAGAATGAAGCTAAAAAAGCCATAACTGCGAGTAGCCATTTCGGAAAATTCTCCTCAACCTCTCCTGGCAAAGCATCTTGCAGTATCAGCACATTGCTTATCACATCATCCTGCATGGCATTCAACGTCCAACTATTCACTTTACTTATCTGCAAAAGTTGTCCTACATCACCTTCAATTTTTTTCGTGATCTCGTTCAATGAAAATAAAGTTTTTTGCATTTCAAGGCTGTTCTCGTTAAACTTACCGAGGGCTTCATTCAGACGGTTAATACTGGGATTGATACTTTGAATGTCAATTTCAGTCTGGGCTTTGATTTCATCATGAAGCTTGGTATAAATCTTAATTCGGTTTTCAATTTTTTCAGTAATGTATCTCCTGTTCATTTCATTTGATTTCCTGACAATTTCATTTGCAATATTTGCTGACATAACTCCTGAAATCCGGTCGGTAACTTGTATCGCGAGTGCTTTTGTTGCTCCCTGGAAAAGCGTGATGTTCTGCTTTAATATTGTCCGCAAGAGAGAATAATGAGAAGGCTTTGCAGGATCAAGTCCGAAATGAGCGTAGAGGTCAAATTTATTTATCAGGTGGTCATACATTTCCTTCGAATAAACCATGTTATAAATCCTGCTCATTCCTTCATTCATACTTGCAAAACCGGGGATTCCTGCATTCCCATTAGCGCTAAATTCCGGAATTTCATACCCACTGAAAGAAAATGTCACTTCACTCTTATAGGTGTTTGTTAAATAATACAGGTACCTGAAAAGCATGAACAATGCGAGCATGACTCCTAAAAAGACCAGCTTGTTACGGAGAATGAAGTTCTTCACTTCGAGAAAGTATTTTTCCTTTTTGCTGTAAGAAATAATATTCCTGTCCGGATTGATAAACCGGCTGACAGGTTCAGCGGGTTTCAATTTGAATTTGAATTGTGGTCTCATATCAGTAAGTGTCTTTAATAGCTAAAAAAGTTGCACCTCGTGTAATTATTTTTGAAATTCCTTAGCAAGAACGCTTTTTAAATGGCTGAACGAACCATTTGTCCTGCTTTCAATACCTGAAATCCATAAATCACTTGAGAGTTTTTTTGAATTCACCTCCACAAGACTGTCATTTCGATCTGAACCTAAAAGTTCTGTAATCACTGATCCAAAAATAGCCCTCCTACAGGAAAGGAAAAGCGACGTCCATTCATAGGTCCTTGAATGCAGCAACCTATATGCAGCCTCGACATTTCCAGTATTGTATAATGTTACGATCTTATTCAACATTGTTTCCTCATAAAGGGGAGTAATTTTTAACACCTTATCAAAGTATTGCATTGCCCTGGCATGGTCTCCTTTATTCTCGTAACACGCACCCAGGTCATTCAGTACCTGGATGTGGTAAGGACTCTGTAATTCTGCTTTGTGAAAGTAAACAAGCGCTGAATCCGTTTGCTGATTGTGAAAAAAAGAAAATCCTTTATACCAAGTTAAAGGAGTAGTGGTCAGATCCAAAGGAAAATAATAACTCTCAGCTTCCGTCACCAGCTTGTTCATCCTGTCAAAATGCATTCGGGATTGTTCATTGAATGCCTTTGTCATATTCACTTCTCCCTGGTAACGTTTCACCAGGACAAACATTATAAAAATCCCTGCAAGCGCAATTGGTGAAAATAGCAGGTAGCTCCTGGCTTTAGATTCATTGCTTACTATACTTAGCCTGTAATGTAAAATTACCGCAGCAATCAAAACAAGCATTAAAGGTGAATAGCTCCTGTAAATTGGATATCCAAATAATGATATGACCGCAAAAAATACAATGCCGCCCGACATGCAAAGCATCAGGAACCGTTCGGAAGATTTAGAAAGTTTCCGGTAGTTATCTGCAGCATAAAATATCAGCAACACCAAAATTGCAACCCATAAAATAAACGAAACAATTCCCCGCTCACAAAACATCAGCAAATATTCATTGTGGGGATGTTCAAACCTGTTAGCACCTGTATTCAGGTAATAGGCACCATTTACACCATACTTTGCATAATAGGCTTTCCAATTGCCCATTCCTATGCCGGTAACTGGACTTTCCCTGATAAGATAAAATGTATTTCTCCAGAGAAACCAGCGGGTAAAGGTGCTGTTCCGGTTCACTTCATCACTTACTAGAATTTCCTCGCTTGCATCCTTTGTAAATGTCGATGTTGTCTGTCTTATTTTTTGAATGGCATCTTTATAAACTTGTGACCGGGTCAATGAATAAACAACAATTCCCAATACAACTGTGGTTAATACCCAGCCTTTCAAAGTCGAAAAAAAATTTTTGCTCCGGTTGTTAAATATCATGGCAACAACAAGAACAAATATTAAACCTGCAGCCATACCGGCCTGGACGCTGGCGGTTTTCAGGAATAATATACCAAGAATAATTATTGCGGAAGTCAGGACGCTCAACCATTTCCACGTTGATTGCAGCAACCATATCCCCGCCAATGAAAATGGCAAAAGCATCAGTATTGTTTCTGAAAAAAAATTCTTATTGCCAAGAGTGGATGCAATGGTGTAATCTATTAATAAGGGCTCATGGGATGATTCAGATGCTTGCCATGCATGATAAAGCTGGAGGCCCCCATAAAACATAAATACGAGCACAGCAATATTCTGCAGTCGCAGTATCCAAATAATTGAGGTCTTATCCTTCTCAAGTGCGATCAGCATTGCAGGTAATAAAAGGAATGGCGCAATTACATGGATGGAATCAAAAATTGCATCTCCCGGGTTCAGGCTTTTGAAAATTGAAAAAATCACTGTGAGGAAATATCCTCCCAGCAAGACCCAGAACATGAGAATGTTCCTGCTAAAAAAATGAACGGTGGTTTTGCTTAAAATAAAAATCAATGACGATAAAAAAATTACTCCCGACAGAACAAACATCTTCGGAACATAATCCGGATCAACAGTCCGGTAACTTTGTATAAAAGGAACGATACAAAAAATAACAAACCAGATCAGAAAAGCAGGAGTGAATAATTTTTTTAATTGAGTAACCATATTAGAAAAGATATCGGCAACATGTCAAATATATCAATTCTAAAAATTATTTTGCATCCAATGCAACTTTTTCTGGGGTAAATGGCACTTACTGTCAGGGAAATGTATGGGAACGTGTTAAGCTTTCTTTATTTTTAATATTTTTGATTTTTCGTTCCATCATGAATAAAACAATAACCGGAATATTCTTATTCCTGTCTTCATTCAATTCCTTTGCACAATCGATTACCGGAATTGTTCCTTCCAGCGGAATTGCCGGATCAGCATTAACAGCGCAAGTTACCGGATCGGGTTTATTTTTTATGACATCAAGCCCGCAGGGAATTCGCACCATTCATTTATCTAATGAATCCTGCAATCTCGTGACAGGTACAAATATCCTGGTTGTTGATGATGATCACTTCAATGTCGATTTTGACATTCCAACAGATGCTACAAATGGTACATATGACGTCCAGGTTCAAACCGAAATCAGTCCTTGGATTACAGAATTACTTCCAGCTGCTTTTTCTGTAAGCGGAGGAATGAACAGAAGTCTGGTTTCAATTTCACCGAATATTCTTCCGGCCGGCGACACCACCACTACAGTGGTCGAAGGCGTGAACATTCAGAATATGGTTGATTCAGGCGGCTTCCAGATTATGATCTCCCAAGGTATTGAACAATATTTGGGGTTTAATATCGTAATTATTGATCCGGACCATATAAGTGTTGACTTTGCCCCTGTTCCATGGGCAGGAAATACCAACTACGATTTAAAAATTTCCTGCAATAAAGGTTGCTTCATTCTTTTACAAAGTGCGCAAGTGACGGGCGGATTGCCTCGTGCAGTCACGGCAATAAATCCTTCAACAGGAGTTGCAGGAAATGTGCTTACTGCAGAAGTCACAGGCCGGTATTTATATTTCATGACAGCAAGCCCTCCCGGTGTTCAACAGGTAAAGCTCGTAAATTCTACATGCAATGAAATTGACGGTTCGAATTTCAATGTCACTGACGACGACCATGTGGATGTGGACTTTGATGTGCCGGTGACGGCAACCAACGGACTCTATGACTTACTGTTGACTGTAATGACCGGAGAATCTTATACGCTCTCGGGCAGTTTCCTGGTTACCGGAGGTATTACAAGATCTATTGCTACCATGGGACCGTCTCCAGCTGCAGCGAATTCGGTACACCTGGCCGGCATTGGTGGAACAGGTATTGAATCTATGATCGATACCTCCACTGTAATTTCAATTTTGGGCCCCAATAATTTTATCATCACCGGCAGTACAATTACAGTTATCAATCCCGATTCCATCACAGTAGAATTCGACATCCCACCTTTCGCTGAAAATGGATTTTATGATCTTTCAATTGTTTCAGAAGTTGCAGGTTGCTTTACATTGAACCAGGCCATTGAGATTACAGGTGGCGTGTTCCGTGGCATAACAGCAATCCAGCCATTTGAATCATACAAAGGAGAAACACTCACTGCCCAGATCACCGGAGAATACGTTTACTTTATGACGGGCACTTCAACGAGCGGTGGAATTTATTCTGTTAATCTTCAGAATTCTTTCTTTGACAATATCCAGGGATCGAACATTTCCGTTGTTGATTCGGATCATGTCAATGTTGATTTCACAATTCCTTATTCTGTACACAAAGGATTTTACGATGTAATCGTCAATACAGTCGGCGGAATATATACGCTTCCAAACGGTTTTGAAGTGAAGGGTACTGTAATTTCAGGAGGTGTTTATCTTGATGTTGACAGCAACGGCATCATGGATGGGCAGGATTACTATCTTCCAAACAGGCGGGTACGACTTCTTCCTGACAGCATTATTTCATTCACAGATGCATCAGGAATCTATCATTTCGCAGTTGATCCCGGCACTTACACAATAGAGTTTGTTCCTGATACAAACTGGAATATTACATCCTTACCTGTTACTTATAATGTTACTGTAAATACAACAGACACCCTTGGACTTGATTTTGGTATCAACCCGATCATTGACGAGTACAACATGCTTGCTGTATTGACGGGTATGACGCCGCGTTGCGGAATGATCAGGGAATATACGGTGACCTACACGAACCGGAGTACTACTACTACTCACGGATTGGTTTCATTGCAACTCGACGCAGACCTTACCTACTCTTCTGCAATACCAATACCTGACAATATTATAGGATCCACCCTTGAATGGAATTATGATACGCTGCTGGTGAATGAATCCCGTACGATCCATGTGATGGTCCAGATGCCAGCACTGGCGGGGATTTTATTGACTTCGTTATTATGTGCAGATGCACAGGAACCTGTCGGTACGGTGGTGACTACAGATTGTGATTCTTTGAACCAGACTGTTTCATGTTCATTTGACCCTAACGATAAATCAGTGGAACCGGAAGGAGAAGGTGCTTTGCATTACGTATTGAAAAATTCAGACCTGGACTATCTCATCCGCTTCCAGAATACAGGTAACGACACTGCATACCTTGTATATATTGTGGACACTATAGATCCTTCTCTTGATATCAATACACTCGAAGTAATTGCAAGCAGTCATGCGCTGGAAACAACCATCAATGATAGGATTGTAGAGTTCAGGTTCAACAACATCATGCTACCCGATTCGATAGTAGATGAACTTCATAGTCATGGATTCGTGAAATATAGAATACATCCTCTCGCCGGATTGCCTGAAGCGACTGTTGTGACAAATACTGCACATATTTACTTTGACTTCAACACTCCTGTAGCCACCAATGAAGTTGTTTCGACTCTGGTAAGTTCGATCGGAATTGCTGAATTTGAAAACCCGGATGCAGGATTCATCATTTATCCTGACCCGGTAACTGATCAAAGTATTCTCGAGTTTACAAATGCGTCATTCGAATCCTTCGACATGCAGATTATGGACGGGACGGGACGCGTTGTTGTTGCTCAACACATTTCCGGAAACAAAGCTATTATCAGGAAAAATAATTTAGCCGAAGGCATTTATTTTATTTTCATCTCTGATCAATCAAGCCAAACGATCCTGAAAGGCAGGTTCGTAATAAGGTAATTTGTGGTTTGTAAATTTCCAATTAGATTGGCTTCGAGAAGCTTGGCAACGCTATGAGAGTACAATTCATTTTTACTTTGATTTTATTTTTAAGCCTCTGCAGTTACGGTCAAGAACCGCAGCCAACAGAGAATAGTACACATATTTTTTGGCAACCAAGTGTAAAACTCATTTCCGTTGATTTTAAAGGTGACACGACAGCGCAAATAATGGACCTTTGCAGGAAATATAATTTTAGCGCCAGTGCCTCGTTTGTAATTTGTTCTATTCTTGATGTTCCTAAGAAGAAAAAAGATAGAGGTAAAAAATTAGAAAAGGTTTATTTTGCTCCTGCTTTTTGTAAGGCTGAATCATTCACTTTGACGCAAGACACATTACAGGTAGCAATGCAGGCATTGTTTTTTGACATCTGTGAATTATCTGCAAGATGGGCGAGGAAAAATCTTCAACAATTACAGGACTCTCTTAAAGGTTATGGGACATTATACATTATGTTTACAACAGTTGAGGAAGAGATGCAAGAGATGAAAAAAGGAATGTATGCTTCGTATTTTAAAGAGGTCTTCATTGACAAAAATCCAGGTGCTTATGAAAGCTGGAGAAAGTTTTACAATGAAATGCTTGAAGAAACCAAGGCATGGGCAACGAAACCTGAAGAATGTTATCGCTTCATAAGTGGCAAACCAGTAGAACCTGGCTATGAGATGTCACCGACGGTAATGCCACCCGTGGGACAGACGCAATAGTAAACTGACGTACAATTTTCGTCGGAGAGGTATTACAACAGCTTGCATAAAGTTAAACGCAACCATCTGACAGCCATTCCTGATTTTCAGCGGCAGATAGATTCAATTACCTTTGCGGCATACACGTATCACCAATGAAAGAAATTACTGTCAGGGAGCTCAAACAAAAACTTGATAACAAAGAGGACATTCAGCTTATTGATGTCAGGGAAGAATACGAATACGATATATCGAACCTGGCAGGTGAATTAATACCCATGGGAATGGTGATGGAAAGCGTTGACAGGATTTCAAGGGATAAGCCCGTCATCGTTCATTGTAAGACTGGCCGACGAAGCGCTGTAGCCATCATGAACCTTGAAAAGCAATACGGATTTACGAACCTTTTTAACCTGAAAGGTGGCATCATTGCTTATGCGCTGGAGGTGGATAACAGCCTACAGACGTACTGAATTTCCCGTTTTTCAGGATATTACACCCTCAATTCTTTTTGTTTTATACTGTAAATCGTGTAGGTTTGTACTCAATAATACGCCTGCATGACGACGACATTTTGAAGTTTTCTTTTTGCAGGATATCTGTTATAGTTTTTTTTACAAGGCACCAATGGATTTGCTTCACCAGCTTATTGATTTTATTGCGCATATTGATGTCTACCTACAGCAATGGGTTCAGAAGTATGATAACCTTACATACCTTCTCCTTGCTCTGATCGTGTTCTGTGAAACCGGGCTGGTATTCACTCCATTTCTTCCCGGGGATTCATTGTTATTTGCAGCCGGTGCATTGGCCGGTGCAGGTTCACTCAGTCTTGGCTTGCTGATCATTATACTTTTTGCTGCTGCTTTCGCAGGTGACAACACCAATTACTTTATCGGAAATTTCATAGGACATAAAATTGTGAATGCAAAGCGTCAACTGATCAAGAAAGAATACTTGGATCGCACACATTTCTTTTATGAAAAGCATGGTGGAAAAACTGTCATCATCGCTCGATTCATGCCCATCATCCGCACGTTCGCACCCTTTGTAGCAGGACTGGGTTCCATGACATACAGGCGGTTTCTCATGTTTTGCATTGCAGGAAACCTGTTATGGATAATAAGTTTTACCTGTGTGGGATATCTGTTTGGAAATATTCCCGTGGTTAAACAAAACTTTACACTGGTAGTTTTTGGCATCATCATCTTATCCCTGCTCCCGATGATCATCGCCTATCTCCGCCATCGTTTCTCAACTGACAAAACAATTTGATTTATTTTTTAAACAAGGCAAAAAACAAGGCAAATGAAAAAGTTCGGACTCTTCGGATACCCGCTCGGGCATTCGTTCTCTAAAAAATATTTTTCTGAAAAATTTCAAAAGGAAGGAAAACATGATTTCTCTTACTTAAATTTTGAATCATCAAATCCTGCCGACCTGCGACAGATCGTGCATGATAACCCTGACCTGGTAGGTCTCAATGTAACACTCCCGCATAAACTTGAAATCCTTCCTATGATGGACAATGTTGATGACATTGCGCAGCGCATCGGGGCTGTAAACTGCATCAAGGTGGTTAGAAATGAAAGCGGCAAAGCAGAACTTCACGGATACAATACGGATGCATGGGGATTTGAGCTAGCCATCCGCCCAATACTTCGTCCGCATCACAGGCGTGCATTAATCCTCGGAACAGGCGGATCGGCAAAAGCCGTATCGTTTGTATTCCGCAAATTAAACCTGGAACATTTTTTTGTTACAAGGCATGATTCACGTTTTCATTATACCTACAAGGATCTGAACATGAATACCATGAAGGCATTCCAGGTAATCGTGAACTGTACACCGCTTGGAATGGACCCGGATATCCATACTTTCCCTGATATTCCATACGAATTCCTGAATCACAAAAACCTGCTTTTCGATCTCGTGTACAATCCGGCACAAACAGCTTTCCTGATGAAAGGAAAAGAGAAAGGCGCTTTCATACACAATGGATTTCGCATGCTGCGTCTGCAGGCTGATAAGGCCTGGGAGATTTGGAACCAACAGGTGTACGCTTAGTAATTTCGAATACCGAATTTCGAATTTCGAAAAAATAGCAGCCTAATATTGAATAATCGAATAAGATACCTACTTGTTCCTATTTAGTTATTTAAACCGGAGTAATTATTTTTATTATTTCGAATTTCATATTTAAATATTTTTTCGAAATTCGATATTTATTATTCGGTATTTTTCCGAACACTTTCTCGTTATGCAATTAAAAGTAATCTCAGAATTCCAGCCAACCGGCGATCAACCGGATGCCATCCGTCAACTGTCAGAAGGAATTCTGCGCGGCGACAGGGCACAAACACTGCTAGGCGTTACTGGTTCAGGAAAAACGTTTACAGTTGCGAAAGTGATTGAACAGGTGCAAAGGCCCACACTTGTATTAAGTCATAACAAAACATTGGCAGCACAGCTTTATGGCGAGTTCAAACAATTCTTCCCTCACAATGCCGTAGAGTATTTTGTATCCTACTATGATTATTACCAGCCTGAGGCATTCATTCCTTCCAGCGGAACATATATAGAAAAGGATCTTTCTATCAATGAAGAAATTGAAAAACTTCGACTGAGCACCACCACATCCCTCTTATCGGGTAGAGAAGATATTATTGTGGTAAGCAGCGTATCATGTATATATGGTATCGGGAATCCTGCAGACTTCAAAGACAATACGATTCGCGTTAAATCCGGCGATAAAATAAGCAGGAATGCTTTCCTTCATAAGCTTGTCACTTCACTCTATTCAAGAACAGATACTGATTTCAAGCGCGGGACTTTCCGTGTTCGAGGTGAAAATGTTGATGTATTCCTTGCCTATGGCGACATTGCATACAGGATCGTTTTTTTCGGAGATGAAATTGATGAGATCACATCTGTTGATCCTATTTCAGGGATGACGATTGAAAGACATGATTCGGTAATTATTTATCCCGCAAATATTTTTGTTACAAATCCAGACAGGCAGCTTGAAGCCATTTGGAAAATCGGTGAGGACATGGTTTCCCAGGTAGAATACCTGAAGTCCTTAGGAAAGATTGTGGAAGCAAAACGGCTTGAGGACCGCGTGACCTACGATCTTGAAATGATCCGCGAGCTGGGCTATTGCAGCGGCATTGAAAATTATTCACGTTATTTTGATGGCCGCGAAACAGGAAGCCGCCCGTTTTGTCTCCTCGATTATTTCCCCGACAATTTCATGATGGTTATAGATGAAAGTCATGTTACTGTTTCGCAAGTGCGAGCCATGTACGGTGGCGACCGTTCCAGGAAGATCAACCTTGTCGATTATGGTTTCCGGCTCCCTGCAGCTTTGGATAACCGTCCATTAAAGTTCGAAGAATTTGAATCGCTGATCAAACAAGTAATTTACGTAAGTGCAACACCTGCAGATTATGAGTTGCAGCAAAGTGAAGGGATTCTCGTGGAGCAGGTGATTCGCCCAACAGGATTGCTCGACCCTGTAATTGAAGTGAGACCCAGCCTGAACCAGGTAGATGACTTGCTTGATGAAATCGACAGGGTAATTAAACAGGGCGAAAGGGTATTGGTGACTACGCTCACCAAACGGATGGCTGAGGAACTCGCAAAGTATATGACGAAGCTGAACATCAATTGCAGGTACATTCATTCCGAAGTTGAGACGCTTGATCGTGTTGAAATCCTTCGGGACCTGAGGCTTGGAAATTTTGATGTGCTGATAGGAATCAATTTGCTGCGTGAAGGCCTGGATTTACCCGAGGTTTCTTTGGTTGCGATTCTCGATGCAGATAAGGAAGGTTTTCTCAGGAGCAACCGTTCGTTGACACAGACAGCAGGACGTGCAGCGAGAAATGTGAACGGTAAAGTAATCTTCTATGCAGATACCGTTACTGACAGCATGCAGAAAACAATTGATGAAACAAACAGGAGGCGTGTGAAGCAGGCGGAATACAATGCCGATCATGGAATTGTTCCGACACAGATACACAGAAGCAGGGAAAGCATTATGACCCAGACAAAAGTTGCAGATTCAAAATACGCTGAGGCAAATGCTTATATCGAACCTGAACATGCCAGTGCAGCCGCAGATCCTGTAGTTCAATATATGGATAAAGACAAGTTGAAAAAATTAATCACGGAAACCAGAAGAAGCATGGAACGGGTGGCTAAGGAACTTGACTTTATAGAAGCTGCCCGACTCAGGGATGAGTTGTACGATCTGGAGAAAATATACAATGAAAGAAACTAGGGAATTAGAATTGGGAATTGGGAAATGGGGAACTGGTAACTGATTTTCATTCCGGATACTCAATCCTCACATGATAAATGCTCATCAGCATTTTTTTGAAGATGACCTTGATGTCGGAAATATCTTTCAGTGTTACAGGGCAGTTCACAAATTGCTGTTGTTCGATTTGTCCGCCGATGATTTTCTCAATTAATTCAGTAATCGATTTTTCATCGGGATGTTGCAACGCTCTTGAAGAAGCTTCCACAGAATCAGCCATCATGAGCACTGCAGTTTCCTTTGAAAAAGGCAAAGGCCCCGGGTAACGGAATTGCTGTTCATCAGGAACCTTATCAGGAAAATTTTTTAGGAAAGATTGATAAAAATACTGGAGTCTCGTCGTTCCATGGTGCGTGCGGATAAAATCGATAATGGGTTCAGGAATTTTATATTTCCTGGCTTTTTCAATTCCTTTAATGACATGGCTTTTAATGATGCGGGCACTTTCTTCAAAAGGCAGATCATCGTGCGGATTTTTTTGTGTTGTCATGTTCTCAATAAAATACCCGGGCATGTCTATTTTCCCGATGTCGTGATACATCGCTCCCGCCCTTGCCAGCAAAGGATTTCCGCCGATTTTAAAAGTAGCTGCCTCCGCAAGATTAGCAACCTGTAAGGAATGCTGGAAAGTTCCCGGAGCCTTAAATGCCAGTTCACGCTGCAATGATGAATTGGAATCGCACAGTTCCATGAGTGATACATCGCTCAGGAAGCCGAATGCTTTTTCGAAAATAAAAATCAGCGGGAAAGCAAAAAGGGTAATGATGCTGTTTCCTGCAAACCATTTCAGGTTCATCCAATCGATGGTTTTGAAATTGGCTTCATGAATGATTGTTACCCCGACAAATGAAATTGTATAAGAAGCAAAGATCAGCACAGCGGAAACAAAAAACTGCGATCTCCTGTGCATGCTGAAAATACTGAAGGTAGCAACCATCCCTGCAATGGTCTGGATAAACATGAACTCGAAACCGCTGGGTGCCTCAAATCCAATGATGAGCAAGGTAATGACGTGCGTAAATAATGCGGTGCGGGAATCGTAGAACGCACGTACAATGAGGGGAAGGATGCATACGGGTACCAGGTACATGTCGATGAGATCGATCTTTCTTGCCCACAGGAATAGATAGGTCACCAACAGCATCAATATCATCAGCAGCATAATGCGGGCATTGTCCAGATAAAATTCTTTACGGAACAAGAACAGGAACAACATCAGCATTGACATTGCCAGGGATACAAGGATAAAATGTCCCAGCAACAGCATCCATTTTGCACTGCCTGTGAATTCCTGGTTGCGCATCTCCTGCTGGAAGGAATCAATTTTCCGCTGCATGGTTTCATCCACCACCTGTCCCTTCAGCACGATGACCTCGCCGTTCTGGACCATGCCTCTGGTGAGGGAAACATTTTCAAGCATTTGCTTTGTCCATTGGCGCGTGCTCTGGTCGTCGTATAGAATATTATGCGTCAAAGCATTCTCCATCAATGGAGCCAGTAGCTGCCTGTCATCTCCGAAATTTGTCAGCTTTTCGTTGATAAAATCTACTGACGACTTGATCGTAAAAAGTGAATTGATATTTCTATCCTCGGAAATATTGTTCCTGACTATACTGATCACGCCATCCTCAGGAAAATTTTCAGTATTGGTAAGAATTATTCCTTTCGAATAAATTTCATTGAGGATGGAAACACCTGCTTCTTCAAGGCTATTATGTTTACTTTCTAACTTTAAAAACTCCGAACTCCCTTTCGCAGCAGCTGCTTTACGCTGCCTGAATACAGCATCCATCTCATTCTTAAATGCTTCAATGCGCTGTGCAGCTATACCATCCAGGAATTTATAAAAAGGATGCGTGTTATGAAGCACTTCGGCCCGTTCATCATTCAGTTCGGCTTCGGATTTTAAAATGGCATAGTCGAAAGGCGCCATGAGATTTTCATATACCCATGGCTTCCCTACCCGGTAAGAATAATTGAACTGCGTTTGTTTCGGCAATGCAATTACGATCAGCACCACCGTTACCAGGATGAGAAAATATTTATAGACCAGGTCATGCCTGTTTGTGATCCCGATCCAGAATTTGCTGATCATTGATTGAATGCTGCTTTATTCTCCGAAAGTATGGGTTTTTCATGTTCGCATGTTATTGCGATACACCACCTTTCAACAGCTCCCAAAAAAAAAGCCACCGGATCAGGGTAGCTTTGAAAATATTGTGAATTGGTATTATTCTGATTTCGCTCCGCGCTCAAATTTATAGACGGAACCTTCAGTTATGGTTTTACCTGTTTTGGATTCATACAACCCTTTGTATTTTTTAAATACGTCGTTGGTTTGAACCGCTCCGTTTACAACGAGTTGTGAAGATGAAAGCTCAAATTTGTATTGGACTTCTGAGTCTAGGATATTATCGGCGCGCAGTTGTGAATCAAAATACTTGATCAGGTTGAGGCTGGAAGAATTTCCTTCTTCATGTGTATTTCCAATCAGGTAATTTTTTCCTTCTGCAAGGATGTCGTCAAAATCTCCATACTGTTCCGCAGGGATAGAATGACCGTCAACAAAAAATTCAGAAACTTCATCGCCTACCAATTTCATACTGATGTCCTGGCCGGCATAATTGAAGGTAATCAAATATTCTCCGCTTGGCATCATTGCAGATACAGGAGCCACAATCGCTTCATCACTTTCGTTGTCTGCAGCCACGATGTTGTTATCAGCGCTTGCAACCAATGTTGCAGGATTTTGTTTTGGCTGAATACGGTCAGATGTTTTTATGGCCGGCTCTTTTTTAACCTTTGTTACTGCTGCTGTATTAATTTCGGTTTGTTGCAAAGGATTTGTTTGCACTGATACAGGTGATTCAGATGCAAGTTGTTCAGTCGTTGCAGGATTAACGGCATTGCCAAGATCTCCCTGGTCCACCTTCAATGCCATGTAAGCAAGGAAAGATGACACCACGATACCACATACAACGATGAGATTATTCATGCCGATATGAAATCCGTGACTTGCGGCTGAAGGTGTGTACTTCCCGTCCGTAATGACCTGGCCCACTTCCTTGAGATTCATCACAGGCTTCTCGTGACGTGCCTCGTTGAACAGGTCGTTTAATTCCTTGTTAGTAGTCTTATGTATTTCCATAGTAAAAAATGTTAACTGATAGCTGCTTTTTTTAGAGTTGATCCAATATGCATTCGGTTTTCAAGAATGTGTTCCTTTGTTAGGATTTCAGCCAGTGCTTCTCTTCCACGAGTGATCCTGGATTTTACTCCACTCAGACTTCCTCCCTGAATTTGCTGCACTTCAGCCAGTGAAAATCCTGAAATCTCATACAGAGAAACTGCTTCTCGTTGCTTTTCAGGAAGGCGTTTCATGGCACGGTAGAGCGATTCAACTTCCATCTGCCTGGCTACACTGCCGGTGCTGTTGTCCGCAAGGTTGTCGTGATGGTGGCTTTCAAACGGTGCCCAGAATTTTAGTCTGCGGCTTCTGCGCTTTGCAAGTCTGCTTGCAATTCCGAACATATAATACATAAACACCTCGTGGTGCTCAACTTTATCAAATGACTCATATGCTTTCAAGACTGTATCTGCTACTATATCGCGGGCATCTTCCCTGTCCCACACCATGGAATGAACAAAGCGGTTCAGCTTTTCGTGGATAGGCTTATACAGGAGCATAAATTGCTCTTGTTTGCCAAGCTTTAATTCCTGTTGTTTTTCCGCCTCTGACATAGAGTCCTCGTTCTCTTTCAGTAAGTGCCACTTATGAGGTAAAAAGTTGCACGTATTATAAAATTTTATCTGGTTAAATGTCCTCTAAACGACTGCAATCTAAGTAAAAAAATTAATCCTGCAATACATATTTTATAGGGGTATAGGAATAAGTTTCGAACAGGGGGGCGGGAAAAGGGAAAAGGGAAACGGGGAATGGGGAATGGGTGAAAGAGGGAAATAGAGTTACGAAATAAATGAGAGCTCCTTCAGGGCTATCCAAGCCATCAACCCTATACCCGTTTCAAGGGATGTTTCATCAATATCAAAGGTTGAAGTATGGACTGAAGAGGTAATACCCGCCTTTTCATTGCGTACGCCTAGCCTATAAAAACAAGCTTCCGCCTGCTGGGAATAAAAAGCAAAGTCCTCGGCAGCCATCCAGATCTCAAGCTCTTCTATTTTATCAGTTCCTAAATATTCATCCGCATAACCTTCTACCCTTGCAGTAAGCGCTTCGTTGTTGACGAGAAAAGGATATCCTCTCACGATATTAAAATCAACCTTCCCTCCCATTCCACCGACAATGCTTTCGGCCATATGCTTCATTTTTTTATGTGCCTCGTTTCTCCATTCTTCGTTCAAAGTTCTGAATGTTCCTTCCAGGTAAACTGAATCGGGAATTACATTGGTGGCGCCGTTGGCAATAAATTTTCCGAATGACAACACGGATGGCAGCGATGGTTTTGCATGCCGGCTGACGATCTGCTGAAGGGCAACAATCATATTCGCAGCAATCAAAACAGGATCGATGGTAAGATGCGGCATAGCACCGTGTCCGCCTTTTCCGGTAACAGTAACATATATCTCATCGGTGCTTGCCATATACAATCCTCTCCTGAAGCCCACTTTCCCTGCGTCAATCTGTGGCATCACATGTTGACCGATAACACTGTCAGGTTTCGGATTTTCCAAAACTCCTTCCTTAATCATCATGCTTGCACCGCCGGGTAATTTTTCTTCACCCGGCTGAAAGATCAGCTTGATGGTTCCTTCAAACTCGTCCTTTATGTTATTCAATATTCTGCCTACGCCAAGCAATGACGAAGTATGCACATCATGACCGCAGGCATGCATCACACCTGCATTCTTCGATGCATAATCTTTTTTATTTGTTTCCTGGATCGGAAGCGCATCCATATCTCCGCGCAAAGCCACTACACGCTTCTCTGGATTTTTTCCCTTGATTATTGCAACGACTCCTGTATTCGCCATCCTGGAATGCGCTGTGATTCCGAATTCATCAAGCTTTTTCTCGACAAATTTTTGTGTCTCAAATTCATGAAATGAAAGTTCCGGATTCTGGTGAAGGTGTCTCCGGCATGCCACTACATCAGCATGATATTGATGGGCAAGGGAACGTATCTTCTCTATTAAGTTCATGTTCGTGATTTAACGGGTAAATGTAATCATGCGATGTGCATAATTAAGAAAACTGTAGAATATCTTAACTCCGGGAATTAAAATTCATCGGGATAATTGTTTAATTGTAAGCAATTCGAAGAAATTCACCACTTATATCACCGGAAATTACCTATAATTAATTGGTATGGATTTTTTCCATATCGTCTAAACAAAAATGAAGAATATTCTAATCCTACTCCCAATCGTCCTTATTTGTGTGGCTCTTTCGGGCTGCAAGAAGGATGAGTCACACCCCACTTCCAATGTCGTGATAAGCATGAAAGATGCCCCGGCGGCATTCAGTGAAGTAAATGTTGAGGTTATTGATATTGAAGTGCATTGCAATGGAAGCGGATGGATTCACGTTCCTGTAACCGACAGCATTTACAACCTGTTGGCCTTGCAGGGTAACAATGCGGCTTATCTTGCAAATGCTGTTCTTCCTGCTGAAACAATTTCGCAAGTCAGACTTATCCTTGGAACCCATAATACCGTTGTGATCGGAGCAACATCATACCAGCTGCTACTTTCCAGCGAGGATGAAACAGGATTGAAAGTGAACATTCAGAAAAACTTAGTTGGGGGCGTTACTTATGATCTTCTCCTCGACTTTGATGCTGATCAAAGTATTGTTGATGAAGGTAACGGAAGTTACAGGTTGAAACCGGTGCTGACTGCGGAATTCATCTAAATAAAAAAAGTTAACTCAATAATTTAACCACATAGAAATATAGTCAAACTATAGATTTGTTAAAGTTTATTTGAGCTCTTTGAAGTATTCGTTAACAAAAGTTTTTTGTCCTTCTTTAAAAATATTGCCACAGTTAAAATTGATAAGTATGCCCTTGAGCACCTTCAATAGCTTCATATAGGTTAGAAGCTGCGCTTCAAACTGCGAAAAATATAGCTCTGTGTGAAAATTTATTTTCCTATGATATAATTCTTTCTGCGCTGCAGGTATACTTTCCAATAAACCAAACATTCCTTTAATAATAGCAGACATATTACTATGTTTCTATGTGGTTTTATTTTTAATCACTTGGAGAAAAAATGATAGCCATTAACCACATAGAAACATCGTCAAACTGAGGCTATGCTAAAATTTATGTGAGCTCTCTGAAATATTCGTTAACAAATGTTTTTTGTCCTTCCTTAAAAATATTACCACAGTTAAAATTTATTAGTATTCCCTTGGGGGCCTTCAATAGTTTCATATAGGTTAGAAGCTGCGCTTCAAACTGCGGAACTATTTCATTCACCGCTTTCAATTCCACCACCAAACAATTCTCAACAAACAAATCGCAACGAAAATCTATATTCAACTCTTTTTCCTTGTAGCGAATTGGAATGCGCATCTCTGTGTGAAAATTCATTTTCCTATGATTTAATTCTTCTTTCATACATTGAAGGTAAACACTTTCCAACAAGCCCCTTCCCATTCCTTTATGCACTTCTATAGTTGCTCCCACTACCTGGTAAGTCAATTCATCTAAATACTTTTTAGAAATTGCAGACATCTTACTATGTTTCTATGTGGTTTTAAGGCATGAAATTAAGCTCTGCGCAGGAGTCATAAAACCAAAATATTAGGATTTCTTTACTCGCTTGATGCAAGTATGATAATTTTGACCACATAGGAACATAGTCAAATTAATAATAGCAGACATATGTTTCTATGTGGTTTAAGAAAAATAAATTTAAATGAAAGCGGGATCCGGTACTAAAAATCCAGGCTCAGAGAAAGGTAAAACTTGTAATCAAGTATTTCTCCATCTTGTACGCCCCAGGCCCAATCGGCACGGAGAAAGTATCCAAGGATCCTGGTTCGCATACCAAATCCGAAACCGCCAACCATTGGATCATGCTGACTGTAAAGTGTTATGTTCAAAAAGTTTCCGTATTGAAGTACGCGGTGGTTCAAAGCATTTGTGGAGTCATATGGATTTACGCCCGTCCATGCAGTTCCAATATCTCCGAATGCAACAATCTGGAAATTCCGCACGAAGTCGCTCCTGATCGGGCGGTTTAAAAGGTATTTAAAAATAGGCACCCGGAGTTCAGAATTTATTAAGGCAAACGTATTTCCGTTCCTGATATTCTGGTCAAAGCCACGCATGTTTGTAGCCAAGGCCTGGTATGCATAGTTCTGAGAATAATCAATTGGAGTTTCCGTATTGAATTGAGGTACGATCCATCCATCTGTGGAACCCATGTAATAAATCAACTTCTGATCGCCAACGGAAGTGCTGGCTGCAAAACGGTTTGCCCAAATAAGTTCCCTGTGTATCTTTTTATAAAACCGGTAGTCAAGGCCGAAAATATACATGTTCGTCTTTTGCTTATCCAGCTGCCGGTAATACTCTCCGAATACTTTCATCCTTGTGCCATTGTATAAGTTCAGTCCCGTAGAGAGTGAATTGTCAAAAACAAATTCCAGCCTTCCGCTTGCCCAGTTATTATAAATGTTTTCCTGCTCCAGGTAACGGCGCTCTGTAGAGAGGTAAACAATCCTGTCGTTCCTTCCCGAAATGGATGCACGGAGAGACGTGATGTCACTGAAAGGATATTTCGCTGTATAGCGCAATTCATGTGTATGAATTTTATTCAGGCTGAAACCATCTGAATCAAACCTGCCCTGGCGGTAAAATGCCAGCTTATGATCAACCCTGTGCTTCAGGTTTTCGTAGCTTAAGAAATATTCATTGCTGTTCAGGTCAGCTGCAAGTTTAAATCCTCCGACAATTTTATAATCGTCAAGCAAATCTGAAATGCCAATTTTGAAAAAGCCATTCAGTGAAGGATTGAAATAAACTCCGCCGCCGCCGCTGAATACCTGGTATGTGCTGTTGAGTAACGAATTGTCGAGCTGGGTTACAAAATAGTTCGAAGAAAAATTGGGTTCGTAGTTTCTTTGCTTCGGCAAAATAAAATCCAGCGTATCATGATGTGCCGGCTGGCCACCCGCAAGATTTTCCTGCCTGGCTTCTTCTATCTTTTCCTTTTTCTTTTCAGACTTTTTGGTTTTTGGTTTCGTGATATCATTCTGGAAAACATAGTTTTCAATATCTACATAATTTGAATCGGAGAGTGCTGATTTATTCTCCTGCCCCACTCCGGTTTCATTATTCTTCGATCCGGTCTTTTCAGAGGGCTGGAAGCGATATGAATCTTTCCTGAAAATAGTTTTTTCCGGCGCTGAAACTTCCGTGTCGACAGGTTTCAGCGGACTTATATACATGAAATACTTTCCGTTCCTGTAAATGATTTCGCTGACGCGGTTCAGCCTGCTGTTAGCATCCTGGGAAATTACATTGCGTGGATAATTTGTCTGGGGATACGTCGATACAATCATTGAATAATGCTCAACTGTATCTACAGAACTCAAGGTACTGTCGAGGTATGCTGCATAGCGGTTCACGATTCCATTTTCATCACTCAGGTATGCAAAGCTCGAGGAGTCGTAAGGGATGGGGTTTGTTTCATTGTATTCCTTGGTATTCGTGATGCGTTTCAATGCCTTGCTCTTGGTCACATAATTATAATAAAAGATGTCGAAATTATTACCTGCCGGCAATAGTCCGCGCTTATCTGCATCAAGTGTGTCATTTACCCTGTTGGAAGAAAATACAATTGCATTCCCGTCGTGAATAAATCTCGGCTGCAGATCGTCGTAAAAATCTTTGGTGATCTGTTCGTATGTGCGTGTGCGCAGATTGAAGACAAAAATATCACTCTGGCCTTTCTGGATAGCGCTGAAAAGAAGTTTTTGCCCATCCGGTGAATAGGAAAAGTCAAGCACCTTTTCGAAATTGAAAAGTTTATTCTTGTCCCATTTCTTTTTTTCGGGTGTATAATAATTCAGCCACAGCTCTCCCTTTCTTTCCCTGATCATTGCCAGGACCTGCCCTGTTGGATGCCATGCAAGCAAAGGAAACGACTGGTCAGTTTCCTGGGCATAAGAACGGTAACCACCTTTTTTAATTCTCTTCTTTTTGTGCCTGTCAATTTCATACAGCCAGATTTTATAGCGGCCCAGGTCATTGGAAACATATGTTACATACCGGCCATCGGGACTCACCTTCGCCTGGGTATATATCAGGAATGATTTAGGTTTTTTAAGTACCGGATTTGCTTCAATTGAATCCCTTCCTTCATCTGAAGAGGAATACTGTTGCAGTATTGATTCCTTCCAGGCATCGTTCAGGGCACGCATATTCATCCCAAGGACATACAAAAAACCGCTTTCAATATTCCTGTTGATGCGCGTCATGTATAGCAGGTTTGAAACGGTGCTTTCGCCATAGGTGTCGATAATGTACTTCCAAACAGATTGCCCGGCATACAAAGCATCTACACCGGTAAGGTGATTAAAATTAAAATACCTGCCGCTGTTGATTCCATCACGAAGCTTGTTGTCGAGATCCACATCCCATTTAAAAGATATATATGCGATCAATCCCGCAAGGTACCAGTCGGGCAAGGTCAGTAGGGCTGAGTTCTGCAGCCTGTCCTTGATGTCGCCGCCATACATCATCTGGTCCATCAGCACTTTTGAAATACCTGCGCGTATTTGACGGTGAAGTTTTTCGTGATCGCCTGTGAAATACAGGAATACTTTATTGCCTACGATGCGGGTAACCCCACCAATGTTGCCGGTGGTTTCATCGGTTTCCAAACCAATGTTGCTTTGTTTGGCATCACCAAGCTTGTTATAGATAACAAATTGTATTCTTCCATCCAGCTTGTAATCCAATAATTTTTCAATCTCTTCGAGGTCAGCTTCTGCAGTGCGCCCGGTAAAAATTGCAAGCTCCTGTCCACCCAGGTAAAAATAGGTGTCGAAACTTTTCCACTTGTAAAAACTCCAGAAACGCTGCTCGAACTGAACCCTGTTCTTGCCAAACGTCATCTGGTATCCATTGTAAAATTGGGCAGTGGAAGAATAAAAAGTGAAAAGAAAAAAAACCAGGAAATAAAGTCCATGGTTTTTCCAGGAAGAAAAATATCGGAAAATCATACTGGCGATAAAAATCTAAGTGTTGCGAATTTACGGAAAAATAACAATGATACTTCCTATAATGTTTGGGATATTACACCTTCGAATAACGAATTAGAGCTAACGAATAACCGAATTGCGAATATTCATATTAGTAATTCGGTTATTCGTATAAGATTCGTTATTCGAAGGGGTAATAATATCCAAACTCAAACAGTAGTTTTGCGCCGATGATCGAAATTCACACCTTCACTTTTAACCCGTTCCAGGAAAACACCTATATTCTTAGTGATGAAACCGGGAAATGCGTGATCATTGATCCCGGATGTTATACTGCTGCGGAGAAAAAAGAAATCTCAGATTATATTGCTTCTCATGAACTTGAACCTGTAAAGTTATTGCTGACGCATGCCCATATTGACCATATCCTTGGAAACAACTACCTCTGCGACAAATACAATCTTGAAATAGAAATGAACGTCATTGAAAAGGACCTGCTGAAATCTGCCGGGACTTACGGACAAATGTGGGGCATAGAGGTAGAACCATCCCCTGCACCTTCTGTCTTCCTGG
>Ga0190274_10000385_pt1 | contig 27216 bp, 27 predicted proteins | sample Popmic531T_FD_133002 | JGI IMG/M metagenome (GOLD analysis project Ga0190274, IMG submission 133002) | Populus adjacent soil microbial communities from riparian zone of Yellowstone River, Montana, USA - 531 T | ecosystem: Environmental > Terrestrial > Soil > Riparian zone | place: USA: Montana... | reverse complement strand
CCTCAGAGCACCGGGCAAAAGCCCTGCCACACTGGCTTCGCCACTACAACCACACCCGACGCCACAGCTCAATCGGCAACCGGCCTCCGGTCAGTCGCGTTCGGGATGTCTTGAGGCAGGACATCTAGGCACGGACGTGAGTGTTGGTGTGGGGCATCGAAGGGTTTCGCAGCAGAACCGTCGTCGCGAGACCCGCGCCGTTATGGACTAGGTGCGCGCAGCGACCAAGCAGCAGGTACTCGACGATTGCATCCTCACCGTTTTGCGCAGCCGTGCCGTCCCCGGCCAAGATGTACGCCGGCATGATGGCGCCGGTCGGACCGCTGCCAGCAGCCTCACCGTCGAGATGTCTGACCACATCGTAGGCAATGACGCGCTCGCCGAACCTAGTCTTCAGACGATCGAGAGACGACTGGGCGTCGGTCGCGACGAAGACTCTTGCAGCAGGTCGTTCATCCAACAGGCCCTCGATGACATCCTCGAAGCGCTCGAGGTTCAGCGATCCCTGGCGGTAGGCGCGCTTCTCGCGTGTCGACACAGCATCGGTGCCGCGCGCATGGACACCGATGACCTCGCTGCCGGACATATGCGCATCGAAGAACGAGTCGACCTTGTCGCAGATATATGCACGCGGGCGGACGAAGCGACTCAAGATCGCGCTGGTCCACTCGCGCAGCGACTGATCAGGATTTCCGGTGGTATAGGGCACAGAAGGGGCGACGCCATGAAGCCCTGGATGGTCGCCGAAGTGGTTGGACACGAAGGCATGGTCGGTCGCAAAGAACCCCAACTCGTTTTGATCTGGGTAGGAGTCCTCGACTGCCGTGTTCACGAAGTCCGAAATAGCTGAGCTGGGTAGGTCTGCCACGACCGGCTCAAAGTAGTACTCCCAAACCGAGCTGGCTCCCCGGTAGCCCTCTGGCATCCAGTAGGCGGTGCGGTCGCGGAAGTCGACCACCGGGAGACGTTTCTCATGTAGGGCCCAAGGGATGTTGGCCATCACTTGTTGTAGGAGCGAGAACAGACCGACGTCGCGCTCGCGGATCACATGCAAGACTCGTGGTTCCTGCGCGAGAGCTAATGCGAGAGCGCTGTCCAAGCGTTCCGGGAGATGGGAGTTTTGCGGTCTAATCGTGCGCCGCGATGGCGACTCGCTGACCTTCGACGGTTTCGCTGGCGTTGCCGGCATCAGCCGGAAAGCATGCCACCTCCCAAGACCACTCGGAGAAATCGATGTCGGCCTACCGCCGAGAGGACATCAGACGGCCTCCTGTGTTGCAGGGCTACGCAGACAATCGCCGGTAGCGTTCCTCTGCTTCAGGGCTGGTTGTCTTGTCTGAGGCACCCCAGACCTTGATCGGGACTCCATCGTCCGTCGGCACCATCAGGAGGCGCAGCTTCTGCCAGATGGCGATGGACGCCTCGTCCTGGGTTCGAACCACGGAGTGGATCACATGGGCAGCGAAGTCAGCGAGTTGCAGGCCAGCGTCTGCTTGGGAGTCGGGCGTCTGTATCCCACCGACGAGAAGCTGACGAGGAGAAACTGCTCCGACCTCCGGATCTGCATTGCGTACGCGGAAAGGATGGTCGATTGGCCACTGGGGAGGGATGAAGAGCGCGGTCTCGTTGTTGCCTGCGTAGATGGCGTCGACACTGTCCCTAAGGAGCTCTCCGGGCCTGCCAGGGTCGGCGCCATCTCGTGGATCGACGGCGATGTCAAAGATCCAAGAATCGTCTTCGGGATTGAGGTCCTGAAAGCAGAAGTTTGCAGCCGAGAAGGATCGCGAAAGAAGCCATGGCATGAGGACGAAGTACTGCAAGAAGTTCGGCGGCTTGATGCGTCGTTCGTTCGGGAGACGCGTCCGGATGCGTTGGACGCGCTCCCGGGTTAGTGGATCCTCTACGGCGCGCTTAGAGCGGCGAGCTGCCTCCTCGAAGAGATCAACCTGCTCCTTGCGCCAGCGTCGCTGCGCTTCGATGTCGAAGATCTCAGAGTCGGTGACGACGGCCACCAAGGGGAGGCGCTCCCGCTCGAGGAAGGCCAGCGTCGACATCTGCTGGTCAACACTCATCTCCTGGGCCTTCAACTCCGCCTCCATGCCCCACTCTCGCTTCTTTTCGTCAACAAACTCCTCCACCGCGTTCCAGCTCTTGTCGGGCACGATCACGCACGCGATGACGGCCACGCGAAAACGTTGAGCGTCGCGAAAGTTGAAATCCCCGGACTCGTCGATGCGGATCAGCACGGTTGGGGGAGCATCGCAGGGAGCGACACGCTGTCGCGCTAACGAGCCGCGTTCCCGGTCTAATCCCCGCGCGTCCATGTACAGCGGAAAGTGCCTGACTCCCGCTAATCGCCGCTGAGGCGGTTCGACGTTTTCAGGGTAGGGGTGTAGCTGCGCTGTCCATTCCGCCTAGCGCATTTGGGGCAGACCGTCGGCCCTGCGGAGCCTGTTAGCCCCCAGCCTGGGTGCTGTCGTCCCTGTTACTGATGGCGCTGTGGCAGTGCCAAGACCGCCGCCACCTGCGAACTTCGTAAAAGTAGCGCAGCGAAGCCGCTGGTCGCCATCTGCCGACGAATTTCGCGCGTATGGCGGGCGTCCTCGAAGAGGTGGGTGTAGACATCGAGCGTGATCGTGATACTCGCGTGGCCGAGAATCCGGCTGACTTGGGCGACGTCGAGGCCGAGGTCGACAACCAGATGACTGGCGAAGGTGTGGCGGAGGTCGTGGAAGCGGAGCAATGCCCGTCCCTCATCGTTGAGCCCCGCATCGTCGGCGGCTTTCTTTAGGACCCGCCTCGCGACGTTTCGCTCTCCGAACGGGGTGCCGCGCGAGGTCACGAAGACCCAGTCGGTCGCGGCCGCGAATGGCGTTGCCCGGCGATGGATGGCGAGGCGGTCGGAGAGTTGGGGCACCAACGGCACCTCCCTCACCGAAGCGGGTGTCTTGGGGGCGACGCGCCGGGCTGGTTCGCTGCGATGGGCGCGAGAGAGTTGCGCCCGGATCCGGATCAGCCCAGAGGCGAAGTCGATGTCTGTCCAGGTGAGCCCGAGGAGCTCCGAGATCCGCAGCCCGCTAAAGAGAGCGGTCTCGACCAGAATGCGTCCTCGCGGCGGGCAGGCATCCAGCAGCCGCTCGATCTCTGACTGTCCCAGCACCCGACCCCGCGTGCTTCTTGGCGCCCGCGCCCGCTCCTCGGGCTCGAGCAATTCGACCGGGTCGGCGAGGATCCAGCCGCGGCGGCGGGCGAAGCGAAGCACGCTCTGCAGCGTCCCGAGAGCATTGGCGGTCGTCTTTGCCGAGCGTCCGGCGGCCCGTAGCTCGGTGATCAGCTCGGCGATGTCTTCGACCCCGAGCGAGGCAATCCGTCTGTGGCCGACGCGCGGCAGCAGGTCGTGGTTGAGGTGGAAGCGGTGGGCCTCGTAAGTGCGCGGGTGGCGCTCGCCTGCCGCCACCATCGACTCGAAGCGTTCACCCCATCGTGCCGCGACAGTGTCGAAGCGGAGTCGCGGCGAGGCCGGTACCCGGCCCGCCTCGAGGGCCGCGATCAAATCCTCACGGGCGAGCCGGGCTGCGGCGAGGTCCGTGCCGACGGTACGGAAGTGAAGCCGACCGGCGCGGCGGGCGCAGACCGCGAAGGTGCCTTTCGCCTGCCTGTAGATGCCTCGCTCGACGCGGGTCCGGCGCGGCTTCGTCGCGTCTGCCATCGGTGTCCTCCCGTCCGTTGCGGGTTGACCTACGGTTGACTTCCGCAATAGAGGCTGACGACAAGACATTTCGCTGTCAAGCGGAAAACCGTCGTTTGCAGGGAGGCTTCGATGGAGCTAGGCGGATTCGAACCGCCGACCTCCTGGGTGCGATCCAGGCGCTCTGCCAGCTGAGCTATAGCCCCGAGTGCGTGGGTGGGAGGATCGTCCCACGGCCCTCGCAAGCGCAAGGATAACCGCATAGGCTTTAGCTTCCCCGAGGGGACGCAGCCAATGGGCATTCTCGACGAGGCAATCCGCGAGCATCTGGAACTGAAGCGCGCGCATGGGGCGGGCGATTCCGAGCTGAAGCAGCTCGAGGACGAGGCGTTTGGCCAAGCGGAGCGGCCCGGCGCTGAGGCGGTGGCCGAGGACGCGGTTTCCGAGGCGCCGACGGAATTCATGACGCAGCCGGAGGCGGCCGACGAGCCTGACGCGCGGCGGGAGCCGACGATCGCCGATCTTCAGGAGCCGCCGCCCCGCGTGGAGCAGCCTGCGCCGGTTGAGCAGGAGGAACCGGTCGACGATGTGCCCGCGGAGGAGGAGCAGCCGGCGATGGAGCACGAGATCGTCGCCGATGTGCCCGAGGCGGAAGCCGAGCCCTCTGAGCCCGAGATCGAGGCGGCCGGCCCTTCGACCGAGGAGCGCCACGCGATCTCCGAACAGCCGACCGAGATCTTCGACGTCGAGGAGGATCTGACGGGACCGCCAAGCCCCACCGACGAGGAGCTGGTCGAGGAGGAGATCGCCGAGCCTCGCCTCGCTCCCACCGACCCGCTCGCTGGCCTCGACGAGGCCGAAGAAGCGGAGGTCAGCGTCCAGGGCCCGGCGCCCGACGACGATGAGGAGTACGACGACGAGGACGACGCCTTCTGGAACGAGCAGCGCCTCTCCGACGAACTCGATCAGGCGCTCGAGGCGCCGCGCGATCCGGACCCGGCGCCCGCCGACGAGCCGGAGCCCGAGCTTGATGGGGAGCCCGAGCCAGCCGAGGAGTCAGCGCCGGCGGAGCCCCAGGCGCCCCGTGCCGACGAGGACGTGCTCGAGGAGACCCCGGACTTCCTCGAGGAGACGCCCGAGGACGACCAGCTCTGGTTCGAGCAGAAGCCGCCCAAGGACTTCGACTTCGACGATTAGCACGCGGGCTCGTCTAGCGAGCCCGGTCCGCCTACACTTTTACTACGGGGCCATAGCTCAGCTGGCAGAGCGTTCGGTTTGCATCCGAAAGGTCGCCGGTTCGATTCCGGCTGGCTCCATCGTCAGGCGTCACTCCCGTTCAGGGATCGAGGTAGTGCTCGGCCGGCCTCGTTCCCGCTCGCTGACCGTTCTTTGCCGGCGTGAGCCGCAGACAGAGAGTCGAGCGGCCCGTGCCCAGCTCGGCCGCCTGGATGTAGTAGCAGCGATCTGAGGTGGCGTCGTAGACTGCGAGAAGATCGATCGTCTTGGCCGTATAGCGCTTGATCCGCCGGACCTTGCCGTTGGTGAGCGAGTGCGATCGGCATCTGACGTTTACCACCGAACCGTCGGATCGCGTGTGCTTGACTTGCACGCGCTCGAGACGATCGGCCCTGATCAGCACCAGGTCGAAGTCGCAATCCTCTCCGTAGGGAATCGCAATCTTGTGCCCTCGCCGCAGGAGATCGGTGGCGACCATCAGCTCAGCGAGGTCGCCCCGTCCCTTCAGATTCAGCGAGGGCGTGGTCGCGCATTCGGCCATGGCCCGACGCTAAGCGGGGAAGGCGCCATAGCTCAAGGCCCTGGCTGCAACAAAACTGCGACGAACCGGTGTCAAATGGCCGGCTCGACCCTGAAGACCTAGCTGCTGGCCGAGCCTCCCGACACAGCGACAACCGGCTTGCCGTCCGCATCGATCTCCTCGACGCTCGGCGCCTCGTAGGACTCAGGCAGCTTCTCGCTCATATTCCCTCCCCAATCGTGAAACCCTGAGTGGAGTCTAGCTCGCTCTTAACGCCGAACCCATACACGCCGTCCACGCGGTCATAGGGTATGGATCGTGAGGGCAACTCAGATAGAGGCCGAGACGACGCTGCGGCGCACCGAGCGTGCCGTCTACGGCGACGTGCCGGGCGAGACGGTGCTGCTCGACGTCGATGCCGGGATCGCGCTGCGGCTCAACACGACCGGAGCCTGGATCTGGGAGCAGCTCGAGCAGCCCCGTCCGGTGGGGGAGCTGGCTCGCGGGCTGGCCGAGCGCTTCGAGATCGACGAGGGACGCGCGCTCGACGATGTCGTCGCCTTCGCCCGCGAGATGACCCGGCGCGAGCTGCTGGCTGCCTCTTAGCCGGCGAGGGCGCGCTCGGGCAGGTTCTGGTCTGCGTGGTAGCTCGAGCGCACCAACGGCCCTGACGCGACCGACTCGAAGCCGAGCTCGTAGGCGGCCTTCTCCAGCGCCGCGAACTCCTCCGGGTGCCAGTAGCGCGTCACCGGCAGGTGGTTCTCGGTCGGGCGCAGGTACTGGCCCACGGTCAGCACCTGGACCCGGTGCTCGCGCAGGATGCCGAAGGCCTCGACCATCTCCTCGAAGGACTCGCCGAGGCCGACCATCAGGCCGGACTTGGTGACGACGTCGGCGCCGCCCATCTCCTTCGCCATCTTCAGCACCCGGGCCGAGCGCAGGAATTTGGAGCCGCGCCGCGCCACCGGGTAGAGCCGTGGCACGGTCTCGACATTGTGGTTGAAGACGTCGGGACGCTCGTGGATCACCTTCGCCAGCGGCATCTCCTGGCCGCGGAAGTCGGGGGTGAGGATCTCGACCTTGCAGCCGGGCGCCTGCATCCGGATCGAGCGGATCACGCCGACGAAGGCGCTCGCCCCGTAGTCGGGCAGATCGTCGCGGTCGACCGAGGTGACGACCGCGTGGCGCAGCCCCATCTTCTTCACCTGGTTGGCGACGCGCAGCGGCTCCAACGGGTCGTTCCAGGTCGGCACGCCCGTCTTTACGTTGCAGAATCCGCAGCGGCGCGTGCAGACGTCGCCGAGGATCATGAAGGTCGCGGTGCCGCGCTCCCAGCACTCGCCGACGTTGGGGCAATTGGCCTCCTCGCAGACCGTGTGCAGGTTGTCGGAGCCGATCATCGACTTCAGCCGCCGGTAGGTCGGCCCGCCCGGCGCCGGCACCTTCAGCCAGGGCGGCTTGCGGGCGCGGCGGAAGGGAACGGTGTCGCCGGTCTCGGCGGCGGTCCCGCCGGGCTTGGCGCGGGAGCGGGTGACGTGGAGGCGCTCGGCGGGGTCGGCGGTGGACTCGCTCATGTGACGCCGAGCCTAGCGTTGTCGAGTCCCAGGTTCGCCGGCGAGGTTGCGACGGGGACGCGGTCGTAGACGTCGCTGAAGTTGTCGGCGAGGGTCGTGGCGAAGGCGCTCAGGTTCTGCTCGCAGTCCACCTCGCGGCTCAGCGACGTCGCCTGGCAGCCCTCGATCCCGCAGGGCACGATCCACTCGAACGGCTTCAGGTCGTTGTTGACGTTGATCGCCAGCCCGTGCGTGGTGATGCCGCGGCTGACGTGCACGCCGATCGAGCCGATCTTGCGCGCCTCGTCTGCTGCGGCCGCCGTGCCCGGCACCTCGCCCTCGGTCCAGACGCCGGTCAGGTCCTCGATCGTCTTCGCCTCGACCCCGTATTCGCCGAGCGAGCGGATCGCCACCCGCTCCAGGCGGCGCACGTACTCGTGGACGTCGTCGCCGAAGGGCCCGAGGTCGACGATCGGGTAGGCGACCAGCTGCCCGGGCCCGTGGTAGGTGACGCGGCCGCCGCGGTCGGTCTCGCGCACCTCGATCCCCTGCATCGCGTACCACTCGATCGCCATCGGCAGCTCCTCGGGCGTGGAGCGGCGCCCGCGGGTGTAGACGGGCGGGTGCTCGAGCAGCAGCAGCACGTCGGGGATCGATCCCTCCTGGCGCGCGTCGAGCAGCCAGCGCTGCGCGACGAGGGCCTCGTCATAGGAGACCTGGCCGCAGCGGACCACAAGGACTTCGGCGCTCATCCACGAAATCGTTGCACGGCGCCGCTCTATCCTTGGCGCCGACCCATGGTCCAGTCCAAGGCCCTCCGACCAGACTGGCTTCCGGCCGTCGCCCTCAGCGCCCTGCTCGCCGCCGCGATGCTGGCCTGGAACCCGCAGGTGGGGGACCTCGCCGCCCAGGTCTTCCGCGCCGAGCTCTTCCAGCACGCCGGCCTCGCGATCTGGAACGGCAGCTGGTACGGCGGCCACTACACGCTCACCTACAGCTTCCTCTTCCCGCCGCTCGCGTCGCTGCTCGGGGTGCAGGCCGTCGGCGTGATCTCGGTCCTCTCCTCCTCCTACCTCTTCGACCGCCTCGTCCGCGACCGCTGGGGCGAGCCCGCCCGCTGGGCCACCCTCTGGTTCGGCGCCGGCGTAGTCACCCTGCTAGCCGACGGCCAACTCACCTTCGCCCTTGGAGTCGCCTTCGGCCTCGCGGCATTGCGAGCCCTGCAGACCGGCCGAGCCAAGCTATCCCTATGCGCCGCCACAGCTTGCGCCCTATCCAGCCCGGTAGCGGCGGTCTTCCTAGCAGGAGTCGTGCTAGCAGCTTCGGCCTCGGAGCTCGACTGGAGCGGCCTAACCCGGGGGTGGCGTGGACTCGGGGGGGCCGAGAACGGAGGCGAAGCCCCCGCCCGCAGGCCCCCCCGAGGTCACGACGGGACCCCCGGCCTAGCCCTCTGCATCGCCGCCGTTGCCCTTGCGCTAACACTCGTCCCCAACCTCCTCTTCCCGGGCTCCGGCCAGTTCCCCTTCGCCCTCTCCTCCTTCGTCGCTATCCCCCTCTGGTGCGGCTCGGCGCTGTACGTGACGCGGGGCCTGCGCGAGGAGGAGCGCCAGTTGCGCTGGGCGATAGCCGGCTACCTCATCGCCTCGGCCGCGATCTGGCTGGCGCCGAACCCGGTGGGAGGCAACGCGGTCCGGCTCGGGGCGCTCTTCGGCGGCCCCGTGCTTGCGGCCGTGGTGATGACCCGGCGACCGCGCGTCTCGCCCTGGTTCCTGGCGCTGTTCATGGCCGGCGGCCTCTACTGGCAGGTCACCGCGAGCGTCAGCCAGATCGCCCGCAGCGTCGGCGACCCCTCGACCTCGCGCAGCTACTTCCAGCCCCCCTCGCGGTGGTTGCGCGCCCACGGCGGCTCGGCAATTCGGGTCGAGGTGCCGCCCACCGCCAACCACTGGGAGTCGGCCTACCTCGCTTCCCAGTTCGAGCTCGCCCGTGGCTGGCTGCGCCAGCTCGACACCACCCGCGATGACATCTTCTACGACGAAGGCGAGCTCACCGCCGCCACATACGGCAACTGGCTGCGCCAGAACGCGATCTCCTACGTCGCCCTGCCCGACGCGCCGCTCGATTACTCCTCCGCGGCCGAGAGGCGCCTGATCCTGCGTGACCCGTCCTACCTCGACCTGCGCTGGAGCTCCCCCCACTGGCGGATCTACGCCGTGGGCAATCCCGAGCCGCTGGTCGACCCGATGGGCGCCGCGGCGGCACACACACTCTGGGTGGGGCGCCAGAGCTTCGGCCTCGACGTCACCCGTCCCGGCGACTTCCTCGTCCGCGTCAACTTCACCCCGTACTGGTCGATCTCCCGCGGCGCCGGCTGCCTCCTGCGCCGCGGCGACTGGACCGTCGCCCACGCCTCGCACCCCGGCATCTTCCGAGTCTCGGCCGACTTCTCCGTCGGCCGGGCGTGGAACGCGGTCATGGGCGCCCGCAAGACCTGCTGACCCTTCCCAGGTGCAACGCGTTGCGGCTCTGACAGCACCACAAAACGTTGCACCGACAGGTGGGGCTGGTACGCGCGGCGAGGTGCAACGCCTTACGGTTCCAGCGGGGCCGAAAGGCGTTGCACCTCTAGAGGGCCAGGGCGAGGGGCTCTTCGAGCAGCGCCCGGATGCGGGCGAGGAATTCGGCGGCGGGGGCGCCGTAGAGGATGCGATGGTCGCAGGCCAGGTTGACCCGCATCAGGTGGGCGGTCCCGATCTCACCGTTGCGGACGACTGGGCGCTCTGAGATCGCGCCGACGGCGAGGATCGCCGCCTGGGGGGGATTGATCACCGCGGCGAAGCTGTCGATCCCGAACATCCCCAGGTTGGAGACCGTGAACGTCGCCCCGGAGAGCTCCGGCGGCGTGATCTTCCCGTCCCGCACCCGCTGCGCCAGATCCCTCGAGTCCTTGGCGATCTGCCGCAGGTTCTTCTGATCGGCATCGAAGACGGTAGGAACCACGAGTGCGTCGCGAGCGGCCACCGCGACCCCGACATTCACCCGCGAGTACAGCTCGAACCGCCCGTCCCTGTACGCCCCGTTCGCCCGCGGATGCTCCCGCAGCGCCAGCGCACACGCCTTCACCACCATGTCGTTGAACGACGGAACGACGTCGCCCTCCTTCGCCGCGGCCTTGATCTGCGCGCGCGCCTCAACCAGCCGGCTCATATCCACCTCGGCCTCGAGATAGAAGTGCGGAGCGGTCGCCTTCGACTCGGCCATCCGCCGCGAAATAGTCGACTGAAGCTTGCTCAGCTCTTCGTAGCTGACCTGTCCCTTCGCGGTCTCGGGACTGGGGGTCTCGGCCGTGGGACCCGTCGCGACCTCGGGGGGGCCTGCGGGCGGGGGCTTCGCCTCCGTTCTCGGCCCCCCCGAGTCCGCGCCACCCGCGGAAGAAACGGCCCGCTCCACATCCGCCTTGACGATCCGTCCGCCAGGTCCGGAGCCGCGAAGCTGGGCGAGATCAAGCTCCTTCTCCTTGGCAAGCCGCCTAGCTATCGGCGACGCCTTCGGACGCCCGCCTCCGTTGGCGGCAACGGGCGCATCGACCGCCTCTCCCGCGGGTGGCGTGGATGTGGAGGGGCCGAGAACGGAGGCGAAGCCCCCGCCCGCAGGCCCCTCCACAGCCGCGGCAGGCCCCGCGGCCGAGCGCTCAGTCCCTTCCCCGTCCCGAGTAACCCCCTCCGAATCTCCAACCCGCGCAATCGGCGTGCCAATCGCAACCGTCTCGCCCTCCTGCACCAAGATCTCGCTGAGCGTCCCGGCCACGTCGGATTCGTAGGCCATGTTCGCCTTGTCGGTCTCGATCTCGACCAGCTCGTCGCCCACCGCCACCTCGTCCCCAACCTGCTTCAGCCACTGCAGAACCGTCCCCTCCTCCATCGAGTCCGACAGCCGTGGCATCACGATCTCGGGCATCAGATCGACCCCTCCAGCGCGGCCAGGGCCGCCTTCACCACGTGCTCCTCATGCGGGATCGCCGCCTGCTCCAGCCGCCGCGAGTAGGGCATGTGCACGTCGGCGCCGGTCACCCGCTGCACCGGCGCGTCGAGGTCGTCGAAGGCCTGCTCGGTGATCAGGGTCGCCAGGTTGGCGCCGACCCCGCCGTGCGGCCAGCCCTCCTCGACGATCACCGCCCGGTTGGTCTTGCGCACCGAGGCGAGGATCGTGTCGAGGTCGAGCGGGCGCAGGGTGCGCGGGTCGATCACCTCGGCCTCGACCCCGTGCTCGTGCGCGAGCACCCGCGCGGCGTCCTCGGCGACATGGGCCATCTTGAGGATGCCGACGATGGTCACGTCGGAGCCCTCGCGCCGCACCGCGGCCTTGCCGAAGGGGAGCACCGCGTCGCCGTCCTCGTCGACCTCGCCGCGGCGGCCGTAGAGGTTCTCGTGCTCGATGAAGACCACCGGGTTGTCGTCGCGGATCGCCGCCTTCAGCAGCGCCTTGCCGTCTGCGGCGGTCGAGGGGCAGGCGACCAGCAGCCCCGGCACCTGCAGGAAGAGCGCCTCGAAGCTGTGCGAGTGGGTGGGGCCGAGCTGGTGGCCGCCGCCGCCCGGCATGCGGATCACCATCGGCACCTGCGCCTGGCCGTTGAACATGTAGGGGATCGCGGCGGCGTGGTTGACGATCTGGTCCAGTGCCAGCAGCGAGAAGTTGACCGTCATCAGCTCGACGATCGGCCGCAGGCCGGCCATCGCCGCGCCGACCCCGGCGCCGACGATCGTGTTCTCGGAGATCGGCGTGTCGCGCACGCGCCGCTCGCCGAACTCGTCGAGCAGCCCCTCGGTCACCTTGAACGCCCCCTGGAAGACCCCGACGTCCTCGCCCATGACGAAGACCGCCTCGTCGCGCCGCATCTCCTCCGCCATCGCGTCGCGCAGCGCCTCCCGCATCCGCAGCGCCGCCACTAGTCCACCTCCTCACGCTCGGCCGCGTCGTCCTCACGCTCGGCCGCGACCTCGGGCTCGGTGCCCTCCTGGGCGTCGCCGCTCTCGGCCGGGTTGGGACGCGGCCCGTCCGGGCGACCCGCGTAGGCGGCGCCGGCTTCGGCCAGCTCGCGCGCCGCGGCGGGCATGCTCTCCTCGCGCTCGCCCCGGTGCGGCTCGGGGCTGCGCTCGTCGACCGCGTACCAGCCCTCGGTGTCGGTCACCGCGTAGAGGCCCTCGTAGAGCGTGTCGAGCGCCGGCTCGGGCGAGGCCTCGGCGAACTCGACCGCAGCGAGCACAGTCTCCTCGGCCTTGTCGCGAACCTCCTGCACCTCGCGCTCGCCCAGCACGTCGCCCTCTATGCAGCGCCGGGCAAAGCTCTCGATCGGGTCCTTCTCGCGCCACTCCTCGACCTCCTCGCGCTCGCGGTAGACCTCGGGATCGGCGGCGGAGTGGCCGCGGTAGCGGTAGGTGAAGGCCTCGAGCAGGGTCGGCTTGCGCTCCTCGCGGGCGAGCCGGATGCCCTCGGCGACGCTCTCGCGCACAGCCAGCACGTCCATGCCGTCGATCCGCTGGCCCGGGATGCCGTATCCCTCGGCCTTCTTCGAGAGGTCGGTCTGGGCGGAGTGGCGCTCGACCGAGGTGCCCATCCCGTAGAGGTTGTTCTCGACCAGGAAGAGGACCGGCAGGCTCCAGAGCGCGGCCAGGTTCATCGTCTCGCCGAAGTTGCCGGCGTTGGAGGCGCCGTCGCCGAACATGCAGACGGTGACCGCGTCTTCGCCCTTGTACTCGGAGGCGAGGGCGAGCCCGGCTGCTATCGGCAGGTTGCCGCCGACGATCCCGTAGCCGCCCATGAAGCGGTGCTCGCGGTCGAAGATGTGCATCGAGCCGCCGCGCCCGCCGCTGGTCCCATCGACGCGGCCGAAGAGCTCCGCCATCACGTGCTTGGGCTCGGTGCCGCGGGCGATCGCGTGGCCGTGGGTGCGGTAGGTGCCGATCAGGTAGTCCTCCTCGTGCATCACCGAGGCGGTGCCGACGATCGTCGCCTCCTCGCCGATCGCAAGGTGGAGGAAGCCGCCGGCCTTGGCCCGCTGATACTGCCGCCCGGCCTCCTCCTCGAAGCGGCGGATCAGCGCCATCCGCGCGAGCAGCTCGTAACAGGTGGAGGCGTCAGGCAGATCGGCCATCGAGCCACCTTAGCTCGCGGCGGAGACCGCCTCCTCGAGTCTGTCGTCGCCCCAGAAGACCTCGCCATCGACGACCAGCGACGGGACCCCGAAGACGCCCAGCTCGGCCGCCGAATCCGTCGCCTCGCGCAGGGCGTTCTTGACGATTTCGGTCTCTACTGCCTTGAGCAGCGCGTTGGGGTGCAGCTCGCAGGCCGCGGCGGCGATCAGCACGTTGTCGGGATCGGTGAGGTCGCGCCCGGCGGCAAATGCCTGGCGGAAGGCGGCGAGGGCGAAGGAGACGGTGCGCCCCGTCTGCTTGGCGAAGGTCGCGACCCGCATCGCGAAGAGCGTGTTGCCGGGCCAGGGCTCGGGCCAGCTCAGCGGCGGCAGGCCATATGCGGCGGCGCGCCGCTCGATCTCGGCGATCCCCTCGTCCCGCCTGGGCCCTTTCGACCAAGAGTCCCGGTCGAAGGTGCGGAACAAGCCGCCGAGCAGGACCGGCTGCCACTCCGGCTGCTCCAGCCCAGCCTCCGTGAAGAGCCCGCTGATCCGCTCAGCGCTGAGGTACGCGTAGGGCGAGCCGAGGTCGAAGTAGAAGGTCGGGCGGGGGGAGAGATCGGCCACGCAAGGACCTTATGCGGGCGTGAACGAAGCGAGGAGTGAGGTATCTCATGGTAATTTCAATGCTCATGAAGAAGCGCATGAAAATCAGCAAGGGCGGTCAGGTCTCGATCCCGGCGCCGATCCGCAAGCGTTGGGGGACGACGACGATCACGCTCGAGGACCGGGGGGACGAGATCGTCTTCAGGCCGGCCCCCGAGGATCCGATCGATGCCGCGGCCGGCGCTCTGGCGGAGGAGTTCGGCCATATCGACCTCGTGGAGCTACGGCGCATCGCCCGAGAAGACGACCGCATCGCGATGGAAAGGCGCGAACGCCGGGAATTTCCGTGGCTCTCCTAGATGCCTATGCGCTGATCGCATACCTGATCGGCGGTCCCGCACAGGCGGACGTGCGTGCGCTCTTGAGGGAGGGGAAGACCGCAATCGCCACCGCGAACCTGGTCGAGGTATTCGATGTAGCCGAGCGGGTCCACGGCTTGCCCGTCCCGCGAGTCTCCGATGTGATCGAAGGGCTCTTTGCGGGCGCTCTGTCGGTGGTTCATCTCGACGAGCGCCTTGCCCGCCGGGCTGGGGAACTTCGGGTTGAGCACTACCACCGCGCTCACAGCCCCCTTTCCCTCGCGGACGTGATTCTGCTCGCATCGGCTCGGCCTGGCGACCGCATCGCTACGGCCGACCCCGATGTCCTCAAAACCGCGACGACGCTGGGGATAGAAACGATCGAACTGCCTGGCCAGGGTTAAGGCCTGGCTCGCCCGCCGCTCAGGCGTGAATCGCCCAGCCGTCGACTGCTCGGGCGGCGTCGAGGATCGCCTCGGAGATCGTCGGGTGGGGGTGGGCGATCCGGGCCAGCTCCTGGTAGCCGCCCTCGAGTGCCATCGTCGCGACCAGCTCGGCGATCATGTCGCAGGCGCGATTGCCGACGATGTGGGCGCCGAGGATCTCTCCGTACCTGGAGTCGACGACGAGCTTGACGAGGCCGTCTTTGTCGTCGTAGACGGTGGCGCCGCCGACGCCGCCGAGCTTCTGCTTGCCGACCTTGACGTCGTGCCCGGCCTCCTTGGCGGCCGCCTCGGTGAGGCCGACGCTGGCCACCTGCGGGTGGCAGAAGGTCGCCCCGGCGACGAGGTTCTGGTCGACCGGGTGGGTCGGCTCGCCGGCCGCGTGCTCGACCGCGACGACGCCCTCCTCGGAAGCCTTGTGGGCAAGCGCCTTGGCACCCGTGAGGTCGCCAATCGCGTAGACCTTGAGGTTCGAGGTGCGGTTGTACTCGTCGACCTTGACCTTGCCGTTCTCGGCCAGCTCGATCCCGGCCTCGGCGAGGCCCAGCCCCTCGACGTCGGCGGAGCGCCCGCCGGCGATGCAGAGATAGTCGACCTCAGCCTTCTCCTCGCCGTATGAGAACTTGACCGACTTGTCGCCGGCCTCGACGTTTTCGACCGGGGAGCCGGTGGAGATCGTCACGTTCTGCTTCTTGAAGGCGCGCTCGACGACCCGGGCCATGTCCTTGTCCTCGGCGGGGAGGATCTGGTCGAGCATCTCGATCAGCAGCACCTCGGTGCCGAAGCGTCCATAGGCCGAGGCGATCTCGCAGCCCGAGGCGCCGGCACCGACCACCGCGATCTTCTTTGGCTGCTCGGGCAGCGACCAGGCGCCCCAGGTGTCGACGACGCGCCCGCCGAACTCGACCCCCGGGATCGGCAGCGCCGCCGAGCCGGTTGCCAGCACCACGGTGGCGGCCTCGTAGACCTCGTCGGCGACCTTGACGTTGCCCTCGGCAGTGAGCGAGCCCTCGCCCTCGATCAGGGCGATCTTGTTCTTGTCCCAGAGCATCTTCACGCCGCTGGAGAGCGACTCCGAGACAGCGGCGCGGCGCTTGCCCAGCGCCTCCCAGTCGATCGAGACGTCCTTGGCGACGACCCCGAGCTCGGCGCTGTCGCGAGCCTGGTCGTAGATCTCGGCCGTGCGCAGCAAGGTCTTGGCCGGGATGCAGGCGTAGTTGAGGCAGCGCCCACCCGGCTTGTCGCGCTCCACCACGGCGGTCTTCTTGCCGAGCTGGGCGGCGCGGATCGCGGCCACGTAGCCGCCAGGCCCCCCGCCAATGACGATCACATCGTAAGAATCGGCCATCGAGCCCGAGCCTATAGAACGAGAACACTCCGCCACCTCCTCCGCTTCGCGTCCGGGGCGGCGGCAATCGCCAGATCGGCGCCGCTCACGAAGAATCAGATTGCGACGTTCGCTAATCGGGGTTTCGCGTCGGCATCTGGATCCGCGCCATCGCCTTGACCATGAAGTAGAAGAAGCTGCCGGCGACGGCGAGCAGGGCGAGCGTTGCCAGCACCTGGGTGACGGTCGCCGCCTGCAGGGCCAGCCCATAGACGGCGCTGAAGATGAGGAAGACGAGGATCAGCTGGAAGCCGAGCACGGCCCAGTAGCGGGCGCGCCACATGCCCCAGGCCATGATCCCCATCAGCAGCGCCGGGGCCAGGACCTGCGCGAGTCTCGGTTTTTCCCCGTTGACCTCTGTGCCGACGAGGTAGCCGATCACGATCGAGGCCGCGATCAGCGCCGCGATCACGGCCCCGATCGTCACCACCAGCGGCCGCTCTCCCTCGGCCAGCGGCTCAAGCGCCTCGCGCGCTTCCTGGTTTCGCTCCTCGGCCTTGGCGTAGCCGCGCTCCATCCGCTCGCGCGGCCTGGTGGAGGCGCCACGCTCCTTGCGCTTGCGCGGCGGGGAGTGCTCAGCCACCGGGCGCCACATCCCCGGCCTCAGCAAAGGCGCCCCGCAGTTCTTCGGCAACTGCGGCCGGTTCCGCCGCGTCGCGGATCGCGCGCACGACGCAGAGACGCCGCGCCCCTGCCTCGACGACCTGCGCCGCGTTGGACTGGTCGATGCCGCCGATCGCGAAGAAGGGGTGGGGGGCGCTGGCGGCGGCGTGCGAGATCAGCTCGAGGCCGACGGCAGGGCGCCCCTCCTTCGTCGGCGTCTCCCAGATCGGCCCCACGCTCATGTAGTCCACCGGCTTCCCGGCGGCAGCGGCGATCTGCTCCTCGGAGTGGGTGGAGAGACCGACGATCGCGTCTGGCCCGACTGCCTCGCGCACTTCACTCGCCGCCATGTCCCCCTGCCCCACGTGGACCCCATCCGCGTCGCAGGCCCGCGCCAGGTCGGGATCGTCGTTGACGATGAAGAGGGCGCTGTAGGTGTCGCAGAGGCGGCGGAAGGTGAGGGCCGAACGCTCGATCTCCCGCCGCGGCAGCGACTTCTCGCGCAGCTGCACGATGTCGACCCCGCCGTTCAGGGCTGCCCGCAGCAGGGGCTCGGGATCCTCGCCCCCCGGCCGCGCGTCGCAGCAGAAGTAGAGGCGCGCGGTGCGCAGCCGCTCGCGGCGCAGCGGTCCCTTGGCGTCGGGGGTGGCGAGGCTCACCACGCAAGTATCGCTCTGTAGCATCGGTGGCGTACGGGAGCCAAGAGGCTGAGAGGGTGGCAACGAGGCCACCGACCGTCTGGACCTGATCCGGGTAATGCCGGCGGAGGCAAGCTTGAACGACAGAGGCACTTATGACGCGGTGATTGTCGGAGGCGGCGCGATCGGCCTCTGCTGTGCTTGGCGTATCGCGCGGCGTGGCGCTCGGGTCGTCGTGCTCGACAGTGCTCAGCCACCTGCCGGTGCCACCCGCGTCGCCGCCGGGATGCTGGCGCCAATCGGCGAGCTCGCCTTCGGTGAGCCGGACCTGCTGCGGATGACTCTCGATGCGGCCGAGATGTACCCCGGTTTCGTCACGGAGCTGGAGGCGGCGAGCGGCGTCGACACTGGCTTCGCCCGCGCTGGCGCCCTCCACATCGCCCTCGACCGCGACGAGGCTGGGGAGCTGCGCCGGGTCCACGACCTGCAGCGCTCACTCGGCCTTGGCGCCGAGTGGCTGCCGCCGCGCCGCTGCCGCGAGCTCGAGCCGGGGCTGACCCCCTCCTTCAACGGCGGCGTCCACGCGCCCGACGAGGCGGCGATCGATCCGCGCCGGATGACCGCGGCGCTGCTCTCGGTCCTTGCGTCTGGAGAAGTCGAGGTGCGCGGCGGCGTCGAGATCACTGCGGCGCTGCTGGACGGCGATCGCATCGCAGGCGTCCGCACCGAGTCGGGCGAGGAGTTCCGCTCCGCCGCGGTCGTCCTCGCCAGCGGCGCCTGGTCGGGGACCGCGGGCTGGCTGCCCGAGGAGGCCCGTCCGGCGGTGCGGCCGGTCAAGGGGCAGATCCTCGAGCTGCGCGCGCCGGACGGCAAGGCGCCCTGCGAGCGGATCGTCGCCTCCGAGCGCGTCTACCTGGTGCCGCGCCCCGACGGTCGGCTGATCGTCGGGGCGACCACCGAGGAGCGCGGCTTCGACACCGCCGTCACCGCCGGAGGAGTCCACGAGCTGCTGCGGGAGGCCTACCGCCTGCTGCCCGAGGTCGCCGAGATGGAGCTGGTCGAGTCGATGGCCGGCCTGCGTCCGGGCACGCCGGACAACCTGCCGCTGATCGGGCCGGGCGCCCTCGACGGCCTCGTCCTCGCCTGCGGCCACTATCGCAACGGCATCCTGCTGGCGCCGCTGACCGGCGAGGCGGTGGCCGAACTGCTCGACCGCGGCAAGCTGCCGGACGCCGTCGCGGCCGCGGATCCCGAGCGACTTGCCGTTGGTGCGGGAGCGGGCCGATGAGGATCGAGCTGAACGGCAAGGATCATGAGTTGGCCGATGAGGCCACCCTCGCCGACGCGGTCGCCGCGAGCGGTGCCGCCGGTGAGGCCCGCGGCGTTGCCGTCGCCCTCGACGGCGCGGTGGTCCCGCGCGGCGAGTGGGCCTCGGCCGCTCTGGTCGAGGGCAGCAGGGTTGAGGTGCTGGCGGCGATCCAGGGCGGCGCCGAAGGGTGGGAGCTGGGCGGTCGTGCCTGGACCTCGCGGCTGATCGCCGGCACCGGCGGCTTCCGCTCGCTCGAGCAGATGGAGGGAGCGCTGGCGGCCTCCGGTGCGGAGATCGTCACCGTCGCCCTGCGCCGCATCGACCCCGACGCCAAGGGCTCGGTCCTCGATGTGCTCGACAAGCTCGGCCTCGTCGCCCTCCCCAACACCGCCGGTTGCTACACGGCCCGCGACGCCGTCCGCACCGCCAAGCTCGCTCGCGAGGCCTTCGAGACGGACTGGATCAAGCTGGAGGTGATCGGCGACGACCGCACCCTCTTTCCCGATGCGGTCGAGCTGCTCGCGGCCGCCGAGACCCTCGTCGCGGAGGGTTTCACCGTCCTCCCGTACACCAACGACGACCCGATCCTCGCCCGCCGCCTCGAGGAGGCCGGCTGCGCCGCGGTGATGCCACTCGGCTCGCCGATCGGCTCCGGCGCCGGCATCCGCAACCCCTACAACGTCGCGATCATCGCCGAGAGGGCCGGGGTCCCCGTCGTCCTCGACGCCGGCATCGGCACCGCGTCCGACGCCGCCCTGGCAATGGAGCTGGGCTGCGACGCGGTGATGGCGGCCTCCTCGATCTTCGGCGCCGAGGACCCGGTCGCGATGGCCACCGCCCTGCGCCTCGGTGTCGAGGCCGGTCACGCCGCCCGCGGCGCCGGGCGCATCCCCCGCCGCACCCACGCCGAGGCCTCGACCCCCGAGCAGGGCCTCCCCGAGCTCTCCTGACCCGAGCGCAGATCGCTCAGGACCCCTCTACCATGGAGCGTCTCGCCCCTGTAGCTCAGCTGGTTAGAGCGGCGGCCTTTTAAGCCGCGCGGCGCCGGTTCGAATCCGGTCGGGGGCACTTTGGCTGGGTCCGATGGGAGCGCGGGGGCAAGGCGCGACGAGATGCTGCTTCGCATCCCCTGCGACGTCGAGGAGCAGGACGACCTGCGCCTCGGCCGCATCCACGACGAGATCGAGGGCGGCTTCGATGCCCTGCGCGACATCGACGACGGTGTCTCGATCTTCGGCTCTGCCCGGATCGGCGAGGGACACCGCTGGTACGGGCTCTGCCGCGAGATCTCGGCCTGCCTGGTCGATCACGGCTTCTCGATCATCACCGGCGGCGGCCCGGGCCTGATGGAGGCGGCCAATCGCGGCGCCGCCGAGGCCGGCGGCCTCTCGGTCGGACTCAACATCCAACTGCCGCACGAGCAGCAGACGAATCCCTATGTCAACCGCTCGCTCGAGTTCCACTACTTCTTCGCCCGCAAGCTGATGTTCGTGCGCTACGCACGAGCCTTCGTGATCATGCCCGGCGGCTTCGGCACCCTCGACGAGATGTTCGAGTGCCTGACCCTGATCCAGACCAACCGGATCAAGCACTTCCCCGCGATCCTCATTGACTCCGAGCACTGGCGACCACTGCTCGACTGGATCGACGACAGCCTCGAGGACGACGGCATGATTGGTCCCGCCGACAAGGAGCTGCTGCTGCTCGCCGACACGCCGGATGAAGTCTGCGACTACGTAAAGACCGCGACCGAGCGCCAGAAGGAGCTTCGCGAGGCAGCCTAGGGCGCGACCCTGGTCACTCAAATACATACGGCCCGCCGAGGCGGGCCGTATGCGAAACGAGGGTTGCCGTCGAACAAGCAAACGGCCCCGCCTTCACGTATTTGAATCTTAGCGCCCGAGCGGGAGTCGAACCCGCCAACCCCCGCTTCGTGAAGGCGGGGCCCGCGTCCGGCGGCCGGGGCGTCGCCGCTCTTGCGGCAGGCCTGACGCTATGCGGCGCGAGCGCACGTGATGCGCGGCAAATCGAACGACTCAGCGGCGGCTTGAACGCGACGCGCTAGTGCCGGAAGTGGCGGTGCTTGGTGAAGACCATGGTGACGCCGGCGGCGTCGCAGGCCTCGATCACCTCGGCGTCGCGCTTGGAGCCACCGGGCTGGATCACGGCGGTGGAGCCGGCCTGGATCGCCAGCTCGGGGCCGTCGGCGAAGGGGAAGAAGGCGTCTGAGGCGACGGCGGAGCCGGCCAGCAGAGTGGCGGCGTTCTCGCCGCGGGCGTCGCGGCACTTGTCGACCGCGAGGCGGACCGAGTCGACGCGGCTCATCTGACCGGCGCCGATGCCCAGGGTCGCCCCGTCCTTGGCGATCACGATCGCGTTGGAGCGGACGTGACGGACGACGGTCCAGGCGAAGCACATGTCGCTCCACTGCTGCTCGCTCGCCTCGGTCTTCGTCACCACCTCCATCAGCTCGCGCGGCTCGGGGTCGCCGTCGCGGTCCTGAATCAGCAGGCCGCCGAGCACGCGTTTGACGTCGCGTTCGCCCGGGTCGCGCTGGCGGCGCTCCTCCTCGCAGAGGATGCGGATCGCCTCCTTCTGCTGGAGGACGCTGAGCGCGCCGTGCTCGTAGTCGGGCGCGATCAGCACCTCGACGAAGTTCTGGTGCAGGGCCTCGGCCAGATCCTTGCTGACCGGCCGGTTGAAGGCGATCACGCCGCCGAAGGCCGACATCGGGTCGCAGGCGAGCGCCTTCTCATAGGCCTCGCGCGCGTCGGCGCCGATCGCGACCCCGCAGGGGTTGTTGTGCTTGACGATCGTGCAGGCGGGCTCGTCGAAGTCCTCGACCAGGCGCCGCGCCGAGTCGAGGTCGAGCACGTTGTTGAAGGAGAGGGCGCGGCCGTGCAGCTTGGCGACGCGGGAGAGGACGTGGCTGCGCACGCCGGCTTCCGAGTAGAGCGCCGCCCGCTGGTGGGGGTTCTCGCCGTAGGCGAGGTCGAGCACCTTCTCGTAGGCGACCGCAAGGTGTTCGGGAAAGTCCTCGTACTCGGCCGAGAACCAGCGGCTGATCGCCGCGTCGTAGCGGGCGGTCTGGGCGAAGGCCTCGTTGGCGAGCCAGTGCCGGGTCGAGGCGGATATTTGGGCGCCGCCCGACTCCTCCAGCTCGGCCAGCACCGCGTCGTAGGACTCCGGCTTGACGATGACGGCGACGCCATCGTGGTTCTTGGCGGCGGCGCGGATCATCGTCGGGCCGCCGATGTCGATGTTCTCGACCGCCACCTCGGCCTCGACGTCGTGCGCGGCGATCGTCTCCTCGAACGGGTAGAGGTTGACGCAGACCAGGTCGATCGGCTCGATCCCCTCGCGCTCCAGCGTCGCCATGTGCTCGGCGTCCCCCCGCCGCGCCAGCAGCGCCGCGTGCAGCCGCGGGTGCAGCGTCTTCACCCGGCCGCCGAGGATCTCCTCCTGGCCGGTGAACTCGGAGACGTCGGTCACCTCGAGCCCGGCCTCGCGCAGCGCCGCCGCGGTGCCGCCGGTGGAGAGGATCTCGACCCCGAGGCCGGCCAGGCCCTTGGCGAAGTCGCCGACCCCGGTCTTGTCGGAGACCGAGACGAGCGCCCGGCGCACCTTGACCGCCCCGTTGCTCACGGTCTCGGATCGGGTGTCAGCGGGGGCCTCACTCATCGACGACGACCGTGCGCGGGTCGTCCGCATCGATCCTAACCCTGCCCGCCGCGATCATGCGGATCGCCTCCGGGTAGAGCTCGTGCTCGGTGGCGTGGATCGCCAGCTCGAGTGCCGCCCGGTCGCGATCGTCGGGCACGCTCACCTCGCGCTGCAGGATCGCCGGCCCGGTGTCGACTCCCTCGTCGACGAAGTGGACGGTTACGCCCGTCGTCTCGACCCCCGCAGCCAGCGCCTGGCCGATCGCGTCGAGCCCCGGAAAGGCGGGCAACAGGGCGGGGTGGACGTTGACGATGCGGTTGCGGAAACGCTCGACGAAGCTGGCGCTGAGAAGCTGCATATAACCGGCGAGGACGACCAGGTCCGCGCCCCGCTCCTCGATCCACGCGGCCATCGCCGCGTCGCGGGACTCGCGGTCGGCGAAGTTCCCGCGCGGGAAGAGACCCGCCGGGATACTGGCGGCGCGAGCGCGTTCGATTGCCGGTGCCTCCGGCCTGTCCGAGCCCACGCCGACCACCTCGATCCCCTCGCGCGTGTGGATGCGATCCAAGATCGCCTGCAGGTTTGAACCTGTTCCCGAGGCGAGAACAACGATTTTAAAAATGCTCATAGGCTGGTTGTGGCCAAGCAGATCAAGGACGCAGGGAGCGAAGCGTGCTTCAGCACGTGAGCGGCCGAGGACGCCGATATGCGCCGCGCCACAACCAGCCTATGCGGTCTCCAGAGCGAACTTGCCATTGGCCTCTTCCGGATTCCCCAGCGGGTAGCGGCCGCTGAAGCAGGCGTCGCAGTGGTCCTCGGGCGGGGTGCCGATCGCCTCGTAGACGCCGTCCATCGAGAGGTAGGCGAGCGAGTCGGCGTCGAGCTCGTCGGCGATCTCCTGCACGGTGCGCTTGTGGGCGATCATCTCCTCGCGGGTCGACATGTCGACGCCGTAGTGGCAGGGGTTGCGGATCGGTGGCGCCGAGATCCGCAGGTGCACCTCGCGAGCGCCCGCGTCGCGCAGCATGCCGACGATCTGCCGCGTCGTGTTGCCGCGCACGATCGAGTCGTCGACGACGACGATGCGCTGGCCGGAGACGATCTCGGGCAGCGGGTTGAACTTGAGCCGCAGCCCGTGCTTGCGCAGCTCCTGACCGGGCTGGATGAAGGTCCGCGCCACGTAGCGGTTCTTGATCAGGCCGTCGTCGCGGGGAAGGCCCGAGGCGCGGGCGAAGCCGGCGGCGGCCGGGTTGCCGGAGTCGGGGACCGAGATCACCAGATCGGCCTCGACCGGCGACTCGCGCCAGAGGATCTCACCCATCCGCCCGCGCACCTGCTGCAGCACTTTGCCCTCGAGGCGGCTGTCGGGGCGGGAGAAGTAGATGTGCTCGAAGACGCACATCGCCGGCCGCTCGGCCTTCACCACCTGGCGCGTCTCCAGCCCGCGCTCGGTCAGTGAGACCATCTCGCCGGGGTGCACTTCGCGCATCAGCTCGGCGCCGATGATGTCGAAGGCGCAGCTCTCCGAGGCGACGACGAAGCGGTCGTCGAGGCGGCCCAGTGAGAGCGGCCGCACCCCGTGCGGGTCGCGGAAGGCGACGATCGCGCGCTTGGTCATCACCACGGTCGAGTAGGCACCCTCCATCCGCGGCATCACGTCGCTGACCGCGTCCTCGATCAGCTTGCCGTCGTGGGAGGAGAGCAGCGCCGCGATGATCTCGGAGTCCGAGGTGCCGCGGAAGGCGATCCCCTTCTCCTTCAGCTCGCCCCAGAGCTCGACCGCGTTGGTCAGGTTGCCGTTGTGGGCGAGCGCCAGCTCGCGCCCGTCGTCGCGCCAGACCGGCTGCGCGTTCTCCCAGGAGCCGCCGCCGGTGGTCGAGTAGCGCACGTGGCCGATCGCCATGTCGCCCTCCAGCGCCCGCAGCTTCTCCTCGTCGAAGACCTGTGAGACCAGGCCCGAGTCGCGCAGCGTGGTGATGTGGCCGCCCTCGCAGGTGGCGATCCCAGCCGACTCCTGGCCGCGGTGCTGCAGGGCGTAGAGGCTGAAGTAGGCGAGGCGGGAGACGTCGTGCCCGGGTGCGTATACGCCGAACACCCCGCATTCCTCGCGCGGGCTGTCGCGGTCTATGAACTGCCCCTGGGGCGGAGTCAAGCGCGCTTTCCTCGCGGTTGGAAGGACGTGACGCGCAGGCAGACTGCCTACCCCGGCAGGGTAGCAACGGCGGTCGGGCGGCAAGCCGGTCGCGAAAGGCCGCGATTTGCGGCCGTTCCGGATGCGCCAACGGCCGGTGGCCTCCTGGCCGGAGGCCAGACGCCTAAGGCGATGCCGCCGAGCCTTCGAGCAACCGGTCCAGCGCATGGCCGAGCCCGCCCATCGCCGAGTCGAGCGGCTCCTGGCTGCCGGCGGCGCGGGCGCGCAGCAGGGCGCCCTCGACCGTCGAGACGACGAGGCCGGCGAAGGTCTCGGCATCCCTGGCGCTGATGCCTTCGTCGCGCAGCGCCGCGGCGATCGGGCGTTCCCAGCTCTGGAAGGCGGCGGTTGCGGCCGCGGCCAGCTCGGGATCCTCGGGTCGCGCCAGCGCGACCGCGGCGACAGGGCAGCCAATCCGCTCGGGGTAGTCGGCGACGCGGCGGCGAAAGACGTCGCCGAAGAGGGCGAGCGTCTGTTTCAGTCCGCGCTCCTCGAGCGAGCGCTCGATCAGGTCGCGGATCGTCGTCCCCTCCAGCTCGGCGGCCTCGCGGGCGAGCTGCACCTTGCCGCCGGGGAAGTGGTGGTAGATCGAGCCGCGTGGGGCCTTGCCGCGCTCGGCGACGTCGCGCAGCTCCATGCCGGCGTAGCCCTTCTCGGCGAGCAGCTGCCTGGCCCCGTTGAGCAGCAGGGCGCGGCCGTCGCGAGGCTTGCGCTCTGCCGGCGCCCCGTCTGCGATCCGCGCTATGCCCACGGTCATAGTATATAGTCCACGCCGATGTATGACCGTGGTCATAGAAGTGTCGTGGCGATCGCCTGTGCCGGTGCCTTCCTCGCCTTCCTCGACGCGACGATCGTCAACATCGCCTTCCCGGACATCTCGCGCTCGTTCGCTGGGTCGGGACGCGCCGAGCTCTCCTGGGTCCTCGATGGCTATTTCGTCGTCATCGCCGCGCTGCTGGTTCCGGCCGGCGGCCTCGCCGACCGCTTCGGCCACAAGCGGATCTTCCTGCTCGGCGTCGGCGGCTTCACCGCCGCCAGCCTGCTCTGCGCGGTGGCACCCTCGCTCGAGCTGCTGATCGCCTTCCGCGTCTTGCAGGGGATCGGCGCGGCGATGATCGCGCCTACCTCGCTGGCGCTCGTCCTCGACGCCTTCCCGCCCGAGCGACGCGCCGCCGGCGTCGGCATCTGGGGAGCCGCCGCCGCAGCCGCCGCAGCCGTGGGACCAACGCTCGGCGGGGCGCTGGTCGAGCTCTCCAACTGGCGGCTCGTCTTCCTCGTCAACCTGCCGATCGGGGCCGCGGTCGTCCTCCTCGGGCGTAGGTCCTTGCGCGAGCGCCCGCGGCTCGACAGCCGCCTGCCCGACCTGCCTGGCGCACTGATGCTGGCCCTGAGCCTTGCCCTGGTCACGCTGGCAATCGTCGAGGGCAACGACTGGGGCTGGGCCTCGACCGCGACGCTCGCCTGCTTCGCGGCCTCGGCGGTCCTGCTCGGCGGGATGATCTGGCGCAGCCGCACCCACCCACGGCCGATCGTCGAGCCGGCGCTCTTCGCCCACCGCTCCTTCCGCATCGGCAACCTCGGCACCCTGCTCTTCGCCGCCGCCTTCTTCTCGCTGATCCTCGGCAACGTCGTCTTCCTCACCTCGATCTGGGGCTACACCGTGCTCCAGGCCGGGGCGGCGACGCTCCCGGGGCCGGCGCTCTCCACGGTCTTCGCCGGTCCCGCCGGACGCCTCGCCGACCGCTTCGGCCACCGCGCCGTGATCGTCCCCGGCACGCTCCTCTTCGCCGCCGGGGTGATGGTCTTGCGTTCAGCTGGAGCCGAACCCGATTGGCTCGGCATCTGGCTGCCCGGCGCCTGCCTGACCGGCATCGGCATCGGCCTCGCCTTCCCGACCCTCGGCTCGGCTGCAGTTCGCGACGTCCCCGACGACCGCTTCGCCACGGCCAGCGCCGTCAACGCCGCCTTCCGCCAGGTCGGCGCCGTGCTCGGCACCGCGATCCTCGTCGCCATCGTCGGCGATCCCACCTCCCTCGGCGAGGCGCTCTCGGTCTCCGACGACGCCTACCTATTCGCCGTCTTCGCCGCGCTGGCCTCCGGTGCGGTCGTCCTCGCCCTCTCGCCCCAACCGGTCGCCGCTCTCCGCGTCGAAGAGGTGGAGCTTGGAGGTGTCGGCCCATAGCTGGGCTGTGTCGCCGCGCTTGATCTTGCTCGCCGGGTCGAGACGGGCGACGATCTGCTCCTGGCCCTCGCGCACTTCTGGCACGCCGGTCTCCTCCAGCCGTTCTTCGACCAGGTCGGCGAGCTGCTCTGACTCGACCCCGCCCGACTCGACGTGGAAGTAGGCGTAGAGGTCGGAGCCGAGCGACTCGACCAGGTCGATCTCGGCCTCGAAGACGACGCCGCGCTCGTCGCGCAGGTCGCCGACCATCTCGGCGTCCTCGAAGCTCTCCGGCCGCAGGCCGGCGACCACCTGGCCGTCGCGACCGCGGCCAGCGCCCTCGGGCACCTCGGCCTCGCCGATCGGCAGCTTCACCTTGCCGCCGCTCAGTTCCGCCGGCATGAAGTTCATCGCCGGTGAGCCGATGAAGCCGGCGACGAAGAGGTTGACCGGCTGCTCGTAGAGTTCGGCCGGGGTGCCGACCTGCTGCAGGGCACCGGCCCGCATCACGGCGACGCGGTCGCCGAGGGTCATCGCCTCGGTCTGGTCGTGGGTGACATAGACGGTGGTCGTCTCCAGTCGCGACTGCAGCCTCGCCACCTCGGTGCGCATCTGCACGCGCAGCTTCGCGTCGAGGTTGGAGAGCGGCTCGTCCATCAGGAAGGCCTTCGGGTCGCGGACGATCGCCCGGCCCATCGCCACCCGCTGGCGCTGGCCGCCGGAGAGGTT
>Ga0190274_10000384_pt1 | contig 27317 bp, 17 predicted proteins | sample Popmic531T_FD_133002 | JGI IMG/M metagenome (GOLD analysis project Ga0190274, IMG submission 133002) | Populus adjacent soil microbial communities from riparian zone of Yellowstone River, Montana, USA - 531 T | ecosystem: Environmental > Terrestrial > Soil > Riparian zone | place: USA: Montana... | reverse complement strand
TCCGCGTCCAGGGCAGCCGCCAGGGCGCCCAGCCACCCCGGCCGGTCGGGCAGCACGTCGGCGTCGAGAAATACCAGCCGATCCGCGCCTGCCAGCGAGGCGCCGAGATTGCAGGCGATCGCCCGACCCGCGGTCTCGGTCAGGACGGCGAGTCGGAGGGGCCTGTCGTAGAGGCCGAACAGCTCGCCCGCGACCTCCTCGAGGAGATCGCTCTGCTCGGGGTCGTCGAGGACGTAGAGCAGCTCGCACTGCTCCAATTCGGGATCTGCGGCGAATTGGGCGAGCTGATGCTCGATCAGGTCGACGCGACGCTGCAGCGGCACGACGAGCGAGATCGCCGCTGAGGAGGGTGCCCGTCCATAGCCGGCGAGCTCGACGATCTCCACGCGAGCGCGGAGCATCTCGTCGAGACGCGCGAGCGCCGGGCGGATCTGCTGCTCGCGCAGCGAATCGGCGCCGTCGAAATCCAGGCTGGCGTCGGCGAGGATCGTGTTCGAGGCGTCCGGCGCCAGCGAAGCCGAGGCCTCGACCGCACGACCCGGACCGCTGGCCGTTTCCACGATCCACTCGCCGGCGCCGCCGGTCGCCGTCGCTATCTCGAAGAGCCCGATGAAGCGGTCGTCGAGGTCGGGGTGGCGAAAGACGCCCTCGAGCAGCTCGGCCCGCTCTCCCTCGGGCGACGTCGCGGCGAGGCTGGCGATCGGCGCCGCCGCGTCCCAGGCGCGACCGTTGACATAGAAGGTGCGCTCGTCGATGCGGTGCAGTCGCTCGACCGCCACGCCCCGTCCCACGCGCCGATCCTCGATCGTCAGCGGCTGGCGCTCGCGCAGCGCCTGCCGCGCCTGGCGCAAGCCGTCGCCCAGCGAGCGGGAGAGTCCATGCTCGGCGCCCAGCGCGGCGAGGAAGCTCAACAACGCAGTTCGCGTCGCCGCGTCCCACCCGGCAGGGCCCTCGCGCAGGAAGGTTCTCAGGTCGGTCAGCGCCCCGCTGACCTCCGCGGCCTCCGCCGCCAACCTCTCGCCGTTCTCGGCATCGACGAAGCTCAAGCGCGAGGGGCCCTCGAGCGATCGACCGGGGGCAGCGGCGAAGATCCTCCCCAGCGGAGCGGCGAAGGCGCGCGCTTCGACCGACGCCGGCCGCCGCCCCCTCTTCTTCAGCCCGCCACCGTTGGCGTGCCGTGCGAACGTCTCGGCGCCCGGCGCAGAGGCGAGCAAAAGCACCTCCTCGGACAGCCAGGCGGCCCTGCGCAGGAAACGACTCTCGGCGGAGCCGGCCTCCTCAACCGACTTCGAAACGCCGCCGACCCTCACGCGACCGCCTCCAGGGGACGGCGGTCGAGCAGCGCTCGATAGGCGTCGGTGAGGACAGCGGCGTGGGCGGACATCGAGTGCTGCGGGGGTATTCCGCCGCGCAATCGCTCCCAGAGCCCTGGCGTCGTCAGAGCGTGCCGAATCGTCTTGGCCAGGCTGTCGGCGTCGCCGGCCCTGAACAGCAGGCCGTTGACCCCGTCGGTCACCTTCTCGGCCATCCCGCCGATGTCGCTGCAGATGACCGGGCGCCGCCTCGCGAACGCCTCCTGGATCACCAGCGGCGAGTTCTCCCACCAGATCGACGGCACCACAACCCAGTCGACCTCGGCCATCAGCTCACCCGCCCGCTCGGGGGGGTAGGAGCCGAGCACCGAAACCTTGTCGCCGGCGCCCTCGAGCAGGCTGGAGATCTCGTCGCGGAAGGAGTGCTCCTGGAGGTCGAGGTTGGCGCCGTGAACCCGCAGCTGCGGCGCCTGATCGCCGAGGGCTCGGATTGCCCGCAGCAGCACGTCGATTCCCTTGTAGGGATTGAGCTGCCCGAAGATCCCCAGGGTGTCATGGGGCGCCGGCCGGGGGGGGTCGTCCGCTGCCGGCAGCGCGAGCCGACCGTAGTCCTCCAGCAGCAGGCGCTCGCGGGGGATCCCCCACTCGACGTAGCGCTCGAGCAGGGTCGCGCTGGGGGCGACGAAGAGGTCGACGAGATCCAGCTGAGCCCGGATGAAGCGCTTGCGCAGCAGGAACTCGTCGGGCGAGATGTCGGGGAAGCATTCGCCGCAGCGACGCGGCGATGCCTCCGAGCACAGCGAGCGGTCCATCGTCCGCACCATCTGGCCCTTGTTGTGGCAGATCGGCAGGAACTCGTGAAGGGTGTAGACGATCGGCACCCCCGGCAGGGTGCGACGGGTCTCGCGCAGCGCGTCATAGCCGATGAAGAGGGTGTGCTGGAAGTGCACGACGTCGGGCCGCAGGGCGAGCAGGAAACGGCGCAGGTCCTCGGTGTAGAGCGCCTTGCTGCGCCGCATCGTCCCGAACAGCCAGTCGAAGTCGTAGTCCTCCGGATACAGCAGGTACTCGTCGTCGGTTCCCTCCATGGGGCTCAGGCGGGTGCCCTCGTGAGGCGCCCCGTCGGGCGATTGCGGCGGCCCGCTGCGGGCCAGGAACGTCGGCTCCCACTCCTCGTCGCGACGAAGGTGGCGGTGCAGCTCGTGGGCGTAGACCTCGGCCCCTCCCGGTCGCACCGCCGGGTGGTTGTGGCATATCTGCAGCAGCCGGCGCCTAGGCATGGAGCACCTCGAAGACGTCGGCCAACCGCTGGGCGCAGATCTGGTTCATCGATTCGGCGAAGGCGGGCCGGTAACGGCCGTCGAGCGCCTCGCTCGGCTTGTCCGGATGCAGCAGGACGACGAACCGGGCGCCCGCCGCGCACGCCGCCTGCGCCTGCTCGATCACCGGCCCCGCCGGCTCCGCCGGCAGCCGCCAGCAAGGCCGGTCGTCGACCTCGATCGAGTCCGCCGCGAGGCCGATCAGGACGACGCCGGCGCGATCCGGCAGCAGCGCCCGCAGCAGCGAGCTGACCGGTGGGGCCGTGCGCGCGGGTTCGAGCTCGGCGGGAGGGCCCGTCGGGCTGGCCTCGCTGCGCGTCAGAGCGTAGATCAGGGCCGTCTGCGAGTCGCTGGGCAAGAGCTCTCCCCCGTCATCGAGAGCCGCTCTCAGCGCCGGGTAATGCTCGAGCCACCAACGCGCCTCGGCGGGGATCACGAGGTACTCGGCGCCCGCCTCCCGAAGCTCCTCAAGGTGGGCCACGGCCTCGCGATCGTCGGAGGGGTAATGGCCCGCGTAGAGCCCGGTCGGGGTCTGCGGGAAATGGCCCGCCTGGCGCCCATCCAGTCGCAACAGCGCCTCGTCGCCGCGGCTGATCACGAGCACCCGAGCCCGCTTCGGCAGCGTCGCCCGGACCTGCGCCCGGATGCGGTCCACCTGGTCCCGGTATCGCCGCTCGTGCGTCATGCCGGCTTGGGCTCCAGCTCGAAGATTGCGCATGCTTCCTCGCGCACCAGCGCTCGGTCCTCGAGCCGGTGCGCCAGCTCCTCGTAGAAGTCGAGCCACCAGAGCATCGGGCCGGGGAAGGCGATGTAGTCGGCGCCCTGGGCACGCAGCTCCTCCAGGCCGGCGAGGGCTTCGGCGCTGTCGGCGGGATGGTGCCCCTTCCAGGTCCCGTCGGGCAGTCGCGGGAAGTGCCAGGCACGCAGGTCGTCGAACTCGAGCAGGCGCTCGTCCCCCTTGCTGACCACGAGCACCGTCGAGCCGGCGGGCAGCGCCTCGCTGACCGTCTGGCGCACGCGGCGCACCAACGCTGTGTACTCGGGGTCCTCGCGGCGCCCGTAGGGGCGCCAGGGCTCGCCCCACTTGCGCTCGAAGCGATCGCGGTTACGGGCCAGCAGGCGGCCGACCTGGCCGTCGCCGAAGAGCTTTCCGAAGGAGCCCTCGCCGAAGTGGTGGACGAGGACATCCTCGGCGCAGAGCAGCCGAAAGCCCGCCTGCCTGGCCCGCATCGAGTAATCGTCGTCCTCGAGCGTTCCAACCCCGTAGGACTCGTCGAGCAGGCCGATCGCCTCCCAGGCCTCGCGGCGCATCGCGAGGCAGAACATGGTCAGGGTCTGGATCTCGAACGCTTTCCCCCGTTTTGAGATCGCCCGCGCGGCCGCCTCGCGCAGGAAGTCGCCGTAGGTGTCGTATCCCGTCATCACCTCGGCCTCGTTGCCGATCCGGTTGGTCACCGGCCCGATCAGGGCCGCATCGTCTGCGACGAGATGGGCGAGGAGCCGCGACAGCCAGCCAGGGGGCGCCATCGTGTCGCTGTTGAGCAGGACGAGGATGTCGCCCCGCGCCACCGCCAGCCCCTGGTTGCAGGCGGCCGGGAAGCCGGCGTTCTCCTCGTTGGCGAGCAGGCTAACGCGGGGATCGCGCGCCGCCAGGGCCTCGAGATACTCGCTGCTCCCGTCCGAAGAGCCGTTGTCGACGACGATCAGCTCGAAGGCCGGGGCGTGCGTGTTCGCGAGCACCGTCTCGACGCACATGCGCGTGTAGGCGAGGCTGTCGAAGGAGACGACGACGATGCTCGCGGCCGGCTCGCCGGTCTCGGTGGCGGCAAGCGGAGGCGGCGTCGCACGGACAGCCTCGATCGTCTCCTCCGGCAGGCGGGTGGGCCTTCGCGAGACCGGCGTGAGGACCATCCCGTACGGGAAGGGGCCACGCGGCGCCTCGCCCCGCCGGCCCGGCACGCGCATGCCCATCCGGGCGAGCATCTCGCCCAGCACGGCCTCTGGCGCGAAGTGCTCGACCGCCAGCTCACGGGCCGCCTGGCGGTGGCGTTGCGGTTCGCGGTCGATCCGCTCGACCGCCTCGACGATCTCCGCTTCGGAGGAGAAGGCGAAGAGCCCCTCGCCGGTCGGGATCGCCGCCCCGAAGCCGGTGTCCTGGGTGATCACCGGCCGCCCCGCCGCCAGATAGGTGGCGCTGCGGTCGCTGAACCAGCCTGTCTTGAGGCGAACGTTCTGATCCTTGGCGACCGTGAACTCCCCCGCCGAGCCGGCGATGAAGTCGCGGTAGGCGACCAGGTCGGTGGAGAAGCCCATCGCGGGCGTGACCCGCCACCCATGCCCCTCCAGCAGCTCCCGGTCGGCCTCCTCGTAGGAACTCAGAGCGAGCTCGAAGCGGTCGCCGAGCCGCGCCGGCAGAGCAAGCACCTTCTTGAACTCGTGGTCCTTGCTCCAGGTGTAGACCAGGCCGTTCGCCGAGACGTCGCGCCAGGGCTGGCTCCAGTTGCCGATCGTCGTGAACCGATCGTGCGCGGGAGGCGCAGCCGTCTCCCAGAGGTCGGGGAGCACGGGCTGGCGCGTCGTGTGGAACTCGAAGCGGTCGGAGACCGGCAGCAGGCACCGGTCCGAGCCGTAGCTCTCGGCAAAGGTGAAGAAGGCCGCGTGGGCGGCAAGGAAATCGTGGGAGGCTTTGTAGCCCTCGGCCAGCTCCAGCTGCAGCTGGACCGGGTCGGTCTCGACGTAGACGAGGCGATCGGTCGCGCTGAGCTCCGGCAACGGCTCGGTGCCGCCGTGGAGGTTGACGATCATCTCCGCCGAGGCGAGCAGCTGGCCAAGGCGAGCCTCGGTCATGCCGAAGCAGCGACCGTCCTTGTGCAGGGCGCGGAACGCCCAGCGATCGCCCAACCCGTAGCGGCGCATGATCGTCGCGATGAAGGCGGCGGCCCGACCCGAGGCGTCCTCCTCGGCGGGCGCCATCAGCATCGACGGCGTGCGCCCGTGGGCCTCGACGTAGTAGGCGTCGTAGCCGAGCCGCTCGAACCCCAGCAGGTAGTGGAGGTTCTGCCAGACCACCCCGGCCACCGGCATCTTGGTCATCATCCCGAGCACGACGACCTTGGGCCGCGAGGCTTGCCCTGGAGCGTTCACAGGATTTGCGAGGCCGGTTGCCGCTTCTTGCGCTCACGGGTCTGGGCCTCGTAGAGCTGCCCGTAGACGCCGCCGTGCAGGACCAGCTCCTCATGGGTGCCGCGCTCGACGATCCGACCCCCGTCGACGACCAGTATCTGGTCGACGTGGCGCACGGTCGAGAGGCGATGGGCGATCATGAACGAGGTCCGGCCGACCATCAGGTCGTCGAGCGCATCGAGGATGACCCGCTCGGTCTTCGAGTCGATCGAGGAGGTCGGCTCGTCGAGGATCAGGATCGGCGCGTCCTTGAGGAATGCCCTGGCAACGCAGATGCGCTGCCGCTCCCCTCCCGAGATCTGGGCGCCGCGCTCGCCGATCATGGTCCCGTACCCGTTCGGCAGCCCGCTGATGAAGTCGTGGGCGTTGGCGGCCCTGGCGGCGGCGCGCACCTCCTCCTCCCCGGCGTCCAGCTTGCCGTAACGGATGTTGTCCTCGATCGTGCCCGAGAAGAGCAGCGGCTCCTGGAGGACGACGCTGATCTGGTCACGCAGCGACTTCAGCTTCAGGTCGCGGAGGTCGACCCCGTCGACCTTGATCTGGCCCGCGTGGGGATCGTAGAAGCGGATCAGCAGGCTCATCAGCGTGCTCTTGCCGGCTCCGGTGTGGCCGACGATCGCGACCCTTTCGCCGGGACGAGCGTCGAAGGAGATATCGGAAAGAGTGGCCTTGCGACCCTGGTAGGTGAAGTTGACGCCATCCGCGGTGACGCGACCGCGAGCGCGCCCGAGCTCGACCGCGTCCGCTTTCTCCTTGACCTCGGGCTCGGTGTCGAGCAGGTTCAGCGACGCGTTGAACTGGACGAGCTGCTCGTGGATCGTGCCGACGGTGAGGCTGAGCTGCTCCAGCGGCTGGTACACCGAAGCGATGTAGGTCATCATCACGATCAGCTCGCCGAGCGAGATCGTGCCCTCGATCACGTGCCAGGCGCCGACGCCGAGCACCAGGCTGGTCCCCGCCGCGGTGACCGTCTGCACCCCCAGCGTGTAGAGGCTCTGGCTGACCGTCAGCTTGACCCGCTCGTCGACCGCCGTCTGGCCCTGCTCGCGGAAGCGCTGGTGCTCGTAGTCCTCGCGGCCGAAGGTGACGATCACCCGCAGCATCGCCATCGACTCGTGGACGATCGAGAGCGAGCGCCACTCCAGCGACTGAACCTTCTGCAGGCGGGGCACGATGCGCTTCCCGTAGACCCCGAAGGAGCGATAGAGGAACGGGATCACCAGCAGGGAGAGCAGGGCCAGCTGCCAGTCGATCAGGATCGCGATCACCAGCATCCCGACCAGGGTCAGGGTCGCTTCGGCGATCGGCGGGACGACCATCACGATGTTCCCGACCGCGGCGGCCTGGGTGTTGATCTGGCTCATCAACATCCCCGTCTGGCGCTCGTCATGGAAGGTCAGCGAGAGGCGCTGTGCGTGCGCGAAGAGATCGCTGCGCAGATCCAGCACCATGTTCTGCTCGATTTTGGAGCTGAGGTAGTGGTTCAGCACGGTGAAGGCATTGCCGAAAGCGATGATCAGGAACCGCGCCACGACCATCGAGACGAGGATCACCCAGACAGTCGGGTCGCTGCCGAAGATGAGCTCGACGATGCCGCTCGGGTCCTGGTCCTGAAGGACGTTGGTGAGGATGATCGCCATCGGCCACGGCTCCGCCAACCCGAACAGCGCGGTGAAGATCGTCAGGGCGAGGACGCCAAAGAGCGCCTTCTTGTACGGCTTCAGGTAGGGCTTCGTGCGCGGCAGCGCTTTCCAAAGCGTCCAGGCCCCGGCCTTCTCATCCTCCGTGCCTTGCGCGGCCGCGCCTCGCCGCCGCAATCTCGCCGGCACCGGGCTCACCGGACGACTCGATCCGGTTCGCCGGTCAGCTCCGACAGAACTCGGGGTCGAAGCTCTGGCTGATCCACGAGTCGCGAGCTGCCGCCCGCGGCGGGCGCCGCGGGCGCGTCGGCTCTGGCGAGGTCCTCCCCCTCGAGCACGAAATCCGCCTGGCGTTCCCCTTCCCGCTGCTCGAGATCGGCGATGTCGCGCAGCACCATCCCCACCGCCGCACTGCAATCGGAGAGGGCCAGCAACACCGGGACGACTGCAAGCAGGGCCAGCGATGCGGCCAGCGGCGGCTCGCCGTCGACCCATGCCAGGACGCTGAAGCCCAGCAGAGCGAGGATCACAGTAGCCACCCTGGAGAGCTTCGGCCAAACCTTGATGCGGGTCAGCTGCTTGCCCTCCCCATGCTCCTCGACCGCTGTGCGCAGCCTCGCTCCGCCAAGCGGGCCGGGCCGCACGTGGAGGTCCCAGCGGTCGAATGCGCCACCGCTCTTGACGATCGCGCCGTCGTCGACGAGCAGCTGCTGGAGCTCCTCCAGTCGCTCGGCATGCTCCCTCCACCGCTCGCTCCAGATGCACGCCCTCCGCGGCAGCGGCATTGCCCGGGAGCGCCCGGCGCGCCGCCGCCACGGGGAGAGCCCGTTGAGGAGCCGTCCGGCGAGGCGGGCGAGGGGCTGCAGGAGAAAGAGGGCGCCGGTCAGCAGGCGGCGGTGGAGCAGCTCGAGCGCCGGCCGGCCGATAGCCGGCCGGTGGGCCCGCCAGCCACTGGCGAAGGCGCGCCAGAGGATGCCGAAAACGCCCAGCGCGAAGACCGGCAGGGCCAGCAGCAGCTCGCTCCACATAAGGCCGAGGGCGCCCAGGACGCCAATTCCCATCACCAGGAGGTAGGACTCTGGCATCAGCATCAGGCCGCTCAGCTTCCCCGGCGCCGGCTCGTAGATCGACTGGAAAAGACCGCTGCCCCAGGGGCCGTAGCGGACCCGCGCACGCCGCCTGCCGGGATCGGCTGCCGCGTTGTCGTAGATTCGCCCAGCCCAGCGCAGATAACCCGCCCGGTTGTGCCGGTTCGGCCATTTCTGCTCGAGCAGGGCCTCCGCCTTGCCGTAGCCGAACTGCTGCTTGAGGTAGCGCCGCACGGTGTCCCGACGGCGATGCGTGACGACAGCGCCAGCGCTGAAGCCGAGCGTCTCGCCAGCGTCCTGGAGCCGCCAGCAGAGGTCGACGTCATCGCCGGCGGCTTTGAAGCGCTCGTCGAACCCACCGATCTCGCGCAGTGCCGCGGTGCGGAAGGCCATGTTGCAGCCGGGCAGGTGCTCGGCCTCGCGATCGCTGATCAGGACGTGGATCGGAGCGCCCGGCGCCACGGCGACGCACTCGGCCACGAGGCTGTCTTGCGGAGGAGGAATGTTCGGCCCACCGATTCCGGCATTCGATCCCGCCCACAGAGAGGCGGCGACGTAGTGCAACCAGTCGTGGTCGGGATAGGCGTCGTCGTCGAGGAAGGCGACGATCTCGCCGCTCGCAGCATCGATGCCGGCGTTGCGGGCGAAGCTGAGCCCCCGGTGCGGGGTCTCGACCACCTTAACGCCGTAGGAGCGGGCAAGCTCGCCCGAGGCGTCCGTGGAGCCGTCGTTGACGACGATCGTCTCGAAGTTCGGGTAGCAGAGGCCCCTCAGCCGCTCCAGGCACTCGGGCAAGGTTCGCGCGCCGTTGTGCGTGCAGACCACCACGGAGATCCTCGGCCACGGGCCGTCCAGGGGAAACGGCGCCTCGGCAAACGCTTTCCGCACAACGCCGAGCGACGGCTTCGGACGGCGCTCCCGGTCGACCAGGCCGAAATCCCAGTCGAGCACCTCGTGGCCGCCGCGGTGCCACTCGTCGGTCCAGGAGAAGACGAAGACGCCGGCGGCTCCGGTGCCGAAGGCATGCCGCACCTGCCACTCGAGCGCCTCCGCCTGGGCCTTCTCGCCATTGCGCTGGCTGTCGACTCCCGCCTCGGTGACCAACAGCGGGCGGTCGCCCGCGAGGTTCTGGAGCCGCGCAAGGTAGGACTCGAAGGTGCGCTCGTCCTCGAGGAAGACGTTGAAGGCAGCGAGGTCGAGGAAGGGCAGCTCCAGATACTCGGTGGACGGGTAGTTCACGTAAGTGGAAAGACCCTCGGGGTCCTCCTCCTTCACTGCCCAGTGAAGGCGTTCGAGGAACTTCTCGGTGGGCCGCTTTCCTTGCCAGCGAACGATCGGGGCCGGGATCTCGTTGCCGATCGCGTAGCAGAGGATCGCGGGGTGGGCTTCGCATGCCCGCACCTGCTCGGCGACCTTGGCGGCGATCGCCTTGGCTCTTCCGGGATCGTCGAGGAAAGCGATGTGCTGCTCCCAGGCCAAGCCAACCATCACCTTCAGGCCCTGGGCCTGGGCAAGGTCCAGCAACCAGCTTGGCGGGGGCTCGTAGGTGCGGACGGCATTGATCCCCACGGCGGCCATCGCCTCGAAATCCGCCCGCACCGTTTCCCGTGCGGGGAAAGAGGAGCCGTCGGTCGGGCGAAAGGTTCCGTAGGTCGCCCCTCGGACGTGCAGCTTCTCGCAGCCGAGAACGATCGACCTTCCGTGAATCAGGGGTCGGGGCGCTGACATGGAGCTAGCTCCTCCCGAAGCTGATAGAACCACCTCGCCGAGGCTGCAACGGACTCGGCTGCCGGCCGGCGTTCGCGCTGTCCCCGCGAGCTACGGCAAGCGGATAAACATAGCGGTTTGTGACAAGGAAGTCCCATCAGGCACTGGCACGAAACGGTTGGCTAGATTTCGCTCTCCGCCGCCAAGTCCTGGCTCGTATCGACCAACCCGAGGAGCAGCTTGAGAAACCCAAGAGACTTTTTCCATCCGCAGGCGATCGGCGCGCCCGAGCCGCTGCGCGAGATCCCCGTCAAGCCCTCGCGGATGATCCACTTCCTCGATTTCTCCAACGAGAAGATGGTGGCCAAGGCTGCTGACATCGCCACCAAGACAGACATCCTGCTCGGCAACCTCGAGGACGCGATCCCGGTCGACCGCAAGGAGGCCGCGCGCCAGGGCCTGATCCAGGCGGCGAAGGAGTCGGACTTCGGCCAGACCGCGCTCTGGACCCGGGTCAACTCGCTGGAGAGCCCCTGGGTTCTCGACGACCTGACCACGCTGGTCAGCGAGATCGGCGAGAAGCTCGAGGTCGTGATGGTGCCCAAGGTCGAGGGCGCCTGGGACATCCATTATGTGGACCGCCTGCTCGCCCAGCTCGAGGCCAAGGCCGGCCTCGACCGCCCGATCCTGATCCACGCGATCCTCGAGACCGCGCAGGGGGTCGTCAACCTCGAGGACATCGCCGCCGCCAGCCCGCGCATGCAGGGGATGAGCTTCGGCCCCGCCGACCTCGCCGCCTCGCGCCGGATGAAGACGACCCGCGTCGGCGGCGGCCACCCCGGCTACCGGGTGATGGAGGATCCGGCCGACCCCGAGAACCCCGAGGCCGACCGGGTCAGCGCCCAGCAGGACCTCTGGCACTACTCGATCGCCCGCATGGTCGACGCCTGCGCCGCGACCGGGATCCTCCCCTTCTACGGCCCGTTCGGCGACATCAAGGACACCGCCGGCTGCGAGACCCAGTTCCGCGCCGCCTTCCTGATGGGCTGTGTCGGCGCCTGGTCGCTTCACCCGGTGCAGATCGGCATCGCCAAAAAGGTCTTCAGCCCACCGCCGGAGGAGGTCAGGTTCGCCAAGAAAGTCCTCGAGGCGATCCCCGACGGGCGCGGAGTCCACATGATCGACGGCAAGATGCAGGACGACGCCACCTGGAAGCAGTGCAAGGTGATGGTCGAGCTGGCAGAGATGCTGGCCGCCAAGGATCCCGAGATGGCCGCAACCTACGGTCTTTGAACTGTTTGGTCAAAGAAAGCGTAAAGACCCCTGACAGTTCGATTTTTGGGTCGTTACAGCCATAGGGGCGCGTAGCAAATCCCCATGCAGTTTCCGCAAGGCGCTAACGTGATTCCGAGCGCCTGCCGATAGGGGGGAGGAATAGGAATCGGCGCTCTCAGCAATGGAATTCGTTCAATAAATCTCCCTAAAAAAGGCACTCCCCCCTCCCATGCACAGCTCCACCGACGTCCCCCTCGATCGCACTTTTCCTGCCAGCGAGCCGCGACGCGGCGCCCTGGTCCAGGACCGCCCGATGCTGGGCAGCCTGCCCCGCGCGAAGCGCGGACTCGGCTGGTGGTTGCCGCCGGCCGTCGACCTGGTCTCTTCCTCGATCGCCCTCGCCGCCGTCGCCCTGATCGCCGGGGTCGGGGTTTTTCCGGCCCTGCCGGTGGCGCCACTGCTGCTGGTCCTCTTCAACGGCATCCTCGGCGTCTACGGCGCCAACACCTCGAAGGCCGGCCTTGGCGGCGAGGACGGGATGGCTTGGCCTGTGATCCGCCTGCTGATGGCGGCTGTCTTCGCCTGGTCCGCATCTCTGCTCACTCCCCTCGATGGCGGCACGCAGCTCGCGCTTTGGGCCACCTTTGCCCTGCTCGACACAGCGGGTCGCGCCCTCACCACGCCACTGCTCGGCCAGCTCGACGACGTCGAGCGCTGGGTGCTGGTCGGCGACCAGACGACCGCCGACCGTCTCAAGGCCTTCGCGCCCCTGCGTGAGTACGCCAGCATCGTCTGCACAGTGGCGCCCTTCGAGGACCGCGCCAACCCCGCCGATCGCGTCGCCGCGCTGGAGATCGTCGACCGCTACCGCGCCGACCGCGTCGTGATCGGCTCCCAGCATGCCGATGACGAGAGCCTGCTCGACCTGGTCAGGGCCTTCAAGTCGATCGGGGTGCCGGTCAGCCTGCTGCCGCGTCCGCTGGACCTGCTCGAGGCCCCCGCGGCGACGCCGAGCCGGGTCGGCGGTGTGCCCTTGATCGAGGTCGAGGCGCTTGCCGCCCGGGGAGCGGTTCCCTATGCCGGCCCCGACCGGCGCCAAAGCCGCAAGACCCTGGTCAGCGTCGTCGTCCCGGCAATGAACGAGGGGAAGAACATCGGGCATGTCCTGAGAAAGCTCCCCCAGGGCCTGCACGAGGTGATCCTCGTCGACGGCAACTCCGAGGACGACACGATCGAGGCCGCTCGCAGCGCCTACCCGAAAATTCGAGTCGTGGTCCAGACCGGTCGTGGCAAGGGCGACGCCTTCCGCACCGGATTTGCGGCTGTCACCGGCAATCTCGTGGTCATGCTGGATGCCGACGGCTCCGCCGACCCAGCCGAGATCCCACGCTTCATCGAGGCTCTGGAGGCGGGCGCGGACTTCGCCAAGGGGTCCCGCTTCCTGCCCGGCGGCGGCAGCGCCGATTTGACCAGGCTGCGGGGGCTCGGCAACGCCTTCCTCAGCGGCACCGCCAACCTCCTGCACGGCACCCACTTCACCGACCTCTGCTACGGCTACAACGCCTTCTGGACCCGCTGCCTGCCCTTCATCGCTCTCGACGTGCCCGGCTTCGAGGTCGAGACGTTGATCAACCTGCGAATTGCCGGTGCCGGGATGAAGATCACCGAGGTCCCCAGCTACGAGGCCGACCGCATCTCCGGGATCAGCAACCTCAACACCTTCCGCGACGGCTTCCGCGTGCTCGGCACGATTCTCAGCGAGAGCCGCAGGCGACGCGCGATCCGCCAGCCTGCGCCGTCGATCGCCGAGACCAAAGCGCAAGCGACCCAGACGGCAGCAGTCTGAGGCTATGCCGAGCCCTGCGTCCGCCACCTCGGTGGTCGTCTCGACCTACGACGACAAGCGCTGGGACGACCTCCTCGCCTGCCTGCACTCGCTCGAGCAGCAGAGCCGTCCACCGCTGGAGACGATCGTCGTGGTCGACCACAACCCAGACCTCCTCGCGAAGACCAAGCGAGAGTTTCCGGCAGCAACCGTGATCGCCAACGAGCGATCGCGCGGATTGGCAGGCGCCCGCAACAGCGGCGTAGCGATGAGCAGCGGGGAGATCGTCGCCTTCATCGACGACGATGCGCGAGCCGAGCCGAGCTGGCTCGAGGAGCTGGAGGGATGCATCGCCGAACCGAGCACGGTGGGCGCCGGAGGGGCGCTGCTGCCACTCTGGCAGGGGGCCGAGCCGGCCTGGTTTCCGCGCGAGTTCTACTGGGTCTTCGGCTGCAGCTACACGGGCCTCCCCGACCGGCTGGCCCCGGTGCGCAATCCAATCGGCGCCAACATGGCAGTGAGGAAATCCGCACTGGCGGAGGTCAGCGGGTTCCGCGAGGGCGAGAGCGCGGACGCCCCCCGCGAGATCCGCTCTCGTGGGGTCGTGCGGGCTGGCGGAAACGTTCCCGACGACACCGACCTGGCGATCCGCGTCAAGCAGCGGCTCCCGGACGCGATTTGGCTCTACCAGCCAGAGGCGCGAGTCCTGCACTCGGTGACGCCAGAACGCACCTCGCTCGGCTATTTCCTCCGTCGCTGCTACGAGGAGGGCGCTGGCAAGGCGAACCTCTCGCGGTACGTCGGCTCGAGCGATGGGCTCAGCTCCGAGCGGCGCCACCTCGCGGTCATCCTCCCCCGCGGCGTCGCCCGAGGCCTCGGCGACCTCGCCCGTGGCGACCGCAATGGTGCCCTTCGAGCTGCGGCTATCGTTACCGGAATACTGTCCAGCGCCGTTGGTTTCTTGGTCGCGACCATGGCCGGCATCCTGAAACGCGGCTGAGCAAGGAGTGAAGATGGCACGATCGCGCCAGGCCGAGCCGCAATCGCCGGAGTTCTCTCCAGTGCGGATGCACGATGTCGAGATCGGGGCCCCACTCGAGGACCTCTCGCGCGGTGAAACCGAGGATGGAACGCCTTTCGGCTCCTGCCTCTACCTCGTCCGCCTGCATGGCCGTCCGCTCGGCACGATCGAGATCGGGCTGCCCCCCGAGGGCGTCTCGGCCGAAGCGCTTGCCGCCCGTATCCAGCAGCAGCTCGGCGAGCAGATATCGGCGCACCTGCGCGAGGACGGCCTGCCGACCGCTGAACTGAGCGCCGGCGGCATTCCTGGCCCCGACGTTCCGGCCTGTGCGGCGGCCCGCGAGGAGATGCTGACGAGGGCGCCAACGGCCTCCGTGGTGATCGTCACCCGTGGGCGGCCCGAGCGGGTGCTGAGGACGATCCGCTCGATCCTCGCCTGCCGCTACCCGCACGAGCGCTATGACGTGATCGTCGTCGACACTCCCGAGGAAGGCGAAGCGCCGCTCGACTTCAGCGACGCCGACCTCCCCGCCGACGCCACCGTGCGCGTCGTGGTCGAACCGACGCCGGGAATCTCGAGGGGTCGCAACCGCGGCCTCTGGGAGGCCAGCGGGGAGCTCGTCGTCTTCGCCGACGATGACGTCGACGTCGACGAGAACTGGCTGGCGACGCTGATTGCCGGCTTCGAGCTCGGCGACCGGGTCGACGCCGTCTCCGGCCCGACGCTGGCCGGTGCGATCGAAACCCCCACCGAGCGCTGGTTCGAGGGGTTCGGCGGGTTGCAGCGGGGCTTTGAGACCCGCCTCTACAGCCTCGACGATCCTCCCCGCGACCAGCCCCTTTTCCCCTTCGCACCGGGCGCCTTTGGCAGCGGACGCGCGATGGCCTTCCGCCGCGACCCGTTCCGTCGCATGGGGGGATTCGACGTCACGCTCGGCCCCCCCACTCCCACCCTTGCCGGTGAGGACATCGAGGCGCTGCTGCGCGTCGTGCTCGCCGGCAACCAGGTCGTGCACGAGCCCGCCGCGCTGGTATGGCACGCCCACCCGCGCGATTACCAGATGCTGCGCCGGAGGATGTGGGGCTATGGGCTTGGCCTCAGCGCCTGTGTGACCAAGTCGGTGGCCGACAACCCACGACTGCTGCCGATGCTCCTGCGCAAGCTGCCCAAGGGGCTCGCCTTCGCGCTCTCGCCACGCTCGGCGAAGAACGAGAAACGCCAGGGCGATTACCCCACTGAACTGATCTGGCTCGAGCTGGCAGGGCTTGCCTGTGGGCCCTTCGCCTACGGCAGGAGCCGCTGGCAACACCGGAGCGAGCGCAATGGCGGGGCGTCCGAAGCGGCCACGCCGGTCCATTGAGCTCCCCAGACCGGCCGCTACGGGCACTGATAGTCACCGACTACTACCGCCCCCTGATCGGCGGCTCGATCCGCAGCGTCGAGCTGATGACAAGGCGCCTCACGCAGGCCGGGCACACGGTCGCGATCGCGACCTCGTGGCAGCCCGGAGACCCCGCTCCGCAAGAGCACGAGGGGGTGCGGGTGTACCGCGTGCGGGACCTGAGCAGCCGCATGCGCTGGATCTCCGAGGACCCCTACAAGCACAACCCGCCGCCCTTCGCCGACCCCGAGGCGGCCTGGCACCTGCGCCGGGTGGTGAAGGACTTCCGGCCGGACCTCGTTCACACCTATGGCTGGATCTCGCACTCGGTGGCGCTGGGAATGCTGGGCATGAAGGTGCCCCTGCTGCTCTCCGCGCGCGACTACGGCAATGTCTGCGCGGTCGGCACTCTCGTCCGCAAGGGCGAGCTCTGCTCGGGGCCCGCGCTTGCCAAGTGCCTCGACTGCTCCCGGCACAGGTACGGGACCGCCAAGGGCGTGGCCGCCGTGGCCGGAGTCTTCACCGCGGGCCCGCTGCTGCGCCGCAAGGTGAGCGCCGTCCACGCGGTCAGCCGTTTCGTCGCCGGGATCATCGATCGCTTTCTCCACGTCCCCGGCGCGCCGGCGACGGTGATTCCAAACTTCCACGTGGAGGAACCCGGCGAGCGACCCGACCCGGAGGCGATGAGCCAACTGCCCGAGAAGCCCTTCATCCTCTTCGTCGGCGGCTTCCGGGAGATCAAGGGGATCTACGAGCTGTTCGAGGCCTACGAGAGCCTCGTCGACCCGCCACCCCTGGTCCTGGTCGGGACGATGATGTCCGACTCGCCGAAGGAATTCCCGCCGGGCGCGACCGTGATCACAGACGTATCGCATGCAACGGTGATGGCGCTCTGGGAGCAAGCGCTCTTCGGCGTCTTGCCGAGCAAGGCCCCGGAGGCGCTCGGCAACGTGGTCCACGAGGCGATGAGCCAGGGGCGGGCGATGATCGGCACCCGGCCCGGCGGCCAGGAGGACATGATCGAGGACGGGGAGACCGGTCTGCTCGTACCGGGCGGCGATGCCAAGGCGCTGGCCGGCGCGATGGCCCGCTTGATCGAGGATCGTGAGCTTCGGCAGCGAATTGAGAAGCGGGCACGCGTCCGAGCGCGCGCCTTTACGCCCGAGGTCGTGATGCCGCAGATAGAAAGCCTGTACAAGCGAACAGTTGCCCGTTCCCGGGAAGCCTCGCCGTGAGCTCCCGCGGTCGAATGCGGTCGCCAGACCTGGCGATTGCCTGCGGGGTGGCCGTGGTCGGGCTGCTCGTCTCGATCGCCGATCCCGGGCACTGGCTGCAGGGAGCGGTGCTGGCCCCGCTCGTCTTGGTCGTGCCCGGCTACGCGATCGCCGCGGCGCTCTTCCCTCCGGCCGCCATCAGGTCCCTGGATCGGGTCGTCTACTCGTTCGTGTTCAGCCTCAGCGCGGCCAGCCTCGGTGGCCTGGCGCTGCAGCTCGTGCTGGGGCTCGATCGCGTCGCCTGGCTCGCGCTCTTGGCTCTCATTACGTTGGCGGCAAGCGCCGTCGCCCGCTGGCGCCGGGGGGCGCCGCCGATCCAGCAGACCGGCATCGCCCGAGCGATCCGACTTCCCCGCAGCCCGCTGTGGGCGATCGCCTTCCTGGCCGCGCTGACGATCGCCGCCGGCGCAATCGCGGTCGCAATCAACGGCGTGCACGAGCAGCAGAGCCGCCAGCGCTTCGCCTCGCTATGGGCGCTGCCCGGACAGACCGACACCGGTGCGACCTGGATAGAGACCGGCGTCTGGAATCACGGCGGGCCTGGCCGCTACACGCTGGAGATCAGCGGCGACGGGCAAGCGATCCTCAGCCGGCAGCTCCAACTGGCTTCCAACCAGCGCTGGAGCGCCAAGCTCCGCCCAGAGCCTCCCCCCGGCACAGAAGCCCTCAGGGTGACCTTGAAGCATGGCTCGACGCCGTACCGGAGCCTCGAACTCAGCCTTGGGGAAGCTGAATGAGCACCGCCAGGACGATCGCGACGAGGCCTCGGGTCGGCCCCCGGCGAGAGAGCCGACCCGAGCTCCGCTTTGGCTTCGCCCCCCTGCTGGCCGTCGTCGCCGCACTGGGCCTGCTGATGGTCGCCGTCGGCAACAATGCCGCCCGGCTTGACGAGGCGCACGCGCAACCGTTGTTTTGGGGGGGCCTGATCGTCATCTACGCCCCAATCGCGCTCCGTCTCTTCTCCGTCTCGGCATCGCGCGAGGAGCGAATCGCCCTTTCGATCCTGCTCGGCGGCTCGCTCTACGTGTTCAAGGTCCTCTACGAGCCAACCAGCTTCAACCTGCACGACGAGCTGGGGACCTGGCGCCAGACCTCGGACCTGATCAGCAGCGGCCGTGCCCTCTCGGACAACCCGATCGTTACCGGGTACGCCGGTTTTCCGGGACTGGAGCTGTTTACGAGCGCGCTCTCGAAGCTCGGCGATCTGCGCATCTTTCTCTCGGGCACGATTGTGATCGGCCTCGCCAGGCTGGCGCTGATGCTGGGCCTCTTCCTTTTTCTCGAGCGCGCCACCCGCTCTTCCAGGGCCGCGGGGATCGGCGTCGCGCTCTATGCATGCAACCCCAGCTTCCTCTACTTCGACTCCCAGTTCGGCTACGAGTCGATCGCCCTCGTGATCGCCGCCGCTCTGCTGCTCGCCACAGTGGACTGGAGCGACCCGCGGAGCCTCGGGCGTCGCCGCAGCCCCGCCGGCCTGATCGCGGCGATGGCGATCCTCTCTGCCACCCTCGCGATCACGCATCACATGACTTCATACGCAATGGTCGGCTTCCTCGGCCTCTGGGCGCTGATGATCGCTTTCGCCGGTGGTCGCGGAGCGCGCGGCGCAGCCGCCGCCGTGTCCCCGTCGAGGTTTGCGTTCTCGCGAGCTCCGTGGCTCGATGGCCCTGGCCTGCCGGCCCTCTTCCTGGCGCTCGCGGCAGGCGGGTGGTTCGCCTTCGAGGCCAGCCACGTCACCACCGCCGAGCTGGGCAGCGTCCTCAAAGAGGCGATCGAATCCGTCATCCACCTGATCACCGGCGAGTCGGGATCCAAGACGCTCTTCCAGTCCGCCGGCCAGACGAACACCACCGCCGCCCGCGTGCTCGGCATCGCCTCGATCGTGCCCCTGCTCGCGCTGATACCCCTCGGCCTGCTGAGAACCTGGCGAGGCAGGGGCGCGCCAAATCCGCTTTGGCGGGCACTCTCGGTCGTCGCCCTCTTTTACCCGCTGACGATGCTGCTGCGCTTTACACAGGCGGGGACGGAGACCTCCCAGCGAGCATCGGAGTTCGTCTTCCTCGGCCTGGCATTTCTCGGTGGCCTCCTGCTCAGCGAGCTTCCCTGGGGCGGCGATCGGTCGCGCCGCCTGCGCCTCGGCCTCGGCCTCAGCGCGCTGACGACTGTGATCTTCCTCGGCGGCTTCATCGTCGGCGAGTCGCCGGTCACCCGCCAACCGGGCCCCTTCCTCGTCGGCGGGGAGGCTCGCGCGATCAGCCCGCAGGGCCTCGCCGCGGCGCAGTTTGCGGCGAGCAAGCTGCCGCCTGGAAGCCGCGTGCTAGTCGACCGCCCCAACTCGACCCTGATCTCCTCCTACGGCTACCTCGATCGCGTCTCGGGAAGCATCGAAGGGATCTCCGTCACGCGGGTCTTCACCAGCAAGCGATTCGACGCGATCGACCAGCGGGTGATCAGCAACGACGAGATCGACTACATCGTCGTCGACCGCCGCCTCACGCATGAACCACCCGCCGGCGGCTACTACTTCGAGTCGACCGAGCCAGACGCCAACACCTACGAGAGCCCGCTCGACCTTGCCGCCCTGCGTAAGTTCAACCGCCTGCGTGGCCTGAGCAGGATCTTCGACAACGGCGCGATCGCGATCTACGACACCAGCGGGCTGCGCTCGGAATGAGCCAAGCGCGCCGCTCCGGCTTGGCGACCCGGCTCGCCGCGCAGCTCGCCCATAACCGCACCGTGCTCGTCAACGCCGGCTCGATGATGAGCACGGTGGTGGTGACGGCGCTGCTCGGCGCTGCCTTCTGGCTCGTCGCCGCCCGTCAGTTCAGCACCGACGCGGTCGGTGTCGCCAGTGCCGCCGTGGCGGCGATGACCCTGCTCGGCTACCTCGCCACGGCGGGGCTGGGGACGCTGCTGATGGGCGAGCTTCCGCGCCGCGAGCACCATCACCGCGGCCTGCTCAACGCCTCGCTCGTGGTCAGCGGCGCGATCGGCATCGTCCTCGGGATCGGCTTCGCGATCGCGGCACCGCTGCTCTCCGCCGACCTCGAGCCGTTGAGCGAAACCTGGCTGGCGGCAGCGGTCTTCGCCCTCGGCGTCGGGCTGACCGGCCTTGCCGCCGTTCTCGACCAGGCGCTGATCGGCCTCTTGCGAGGCGGCCTTCAGCTCTCGCGCAACGTCGTCTTCTCGGCGGTCAAGCTGGTTGCCCTGGTGCTTGTCGCCTACCTCGTGACAGGGGCCGGGGGGGTCTGGATCTACGCCACCTGGACCGCCGGCATCGCCATCTCCCTGGTCGTCCTGGTCCGCTTCTACATGCATCGCGGCGTCGACGGCCTCTGGCCGCGATTCGGTCTGCTCGGCGAGATGCGCGTCGATGCCGCAACCCACCACGTCTACAACCTGGCGATTCGCGCCCCTGACCTGGTCCTGCCGCTGATCGTCGTCGCGCTGCTCTCCGCCAACGCCAACGCGAACTTCTACATCGCCTGGATGATCGCCAGCTTCGCCTTCATGGTGCCGGTCTCGCTCAGCTCGGTCCTCTTCGCGGTCGGCTCGGGCGATGCAAGCGGACTGCATGAGCGCTACCGGCTCAGCATGGCCCTCTCGGCCGGCCTGGGGCTGGTGGCCAACCTGGTTCTGCTCGTCGCCGGCGGACAGATACTCGCCCTCTTCGGCGCCGACTACGAGCGCCAGGCGCTGGCGACCCTGCACATCCTTGCGCTCGGTGTCTTCCCGGAGACGATCAAAGCGCACTTCCTCTCGATTACGAGGGTCGAACGGCGAATTCCGCAGACGATCCCGCTTGTCATCGGGGCCACTTTCCTCGAGCTCGCCGGCGCCGTGGCCGGGGCGCTTGCCGGCAGCCTGGCGCTGGTGGCAACGGGCTGGCTCGTCGCCGTCTGCATCGAGGCGGTGGTGATGAGCAGGACCGTGTTCCGCTTCCTGCGGATCGTCCCCCCCTCGGGACCGCCCTCCTCCGGGGCGAGCGATCTCGGCGCGGCCGCCGGCTGAGCGGCGGGCGCTTTCGCTTTAGACGACCCGGAAATGCGCCTTGTGGGAGCGGGAGCGCTGGCCCTCGTTGTTGCGGGCCCGCACCACCACTCGGTAGCCGCCCTCGTGCAGGTGGCGGGGAACCAGCCGGGCGAGCGAGATCTTGTTGCGCCCAACACCGCTGTGGCGAGTGACCTTGATCCGATGGCCGGCGTGCTTGCGCGGCACGATCTTGATTTCAACCTCGGCGCTCTCCGTCAGGCCGTAGGAAACCGTCCCGCTGGCGACGTTGCTGACCCGATGGGTGACGTGCACCGAGCGCACCGCCAGTCGCTTCCCCTTCTTTTTCGGCGCCGGGGTTTCGGTGGTAGCGCCTTCGCAGGGACCGCTGCCGCCGTAGAGCGAGCAGGACGCCACCGCCCGGTAGGCCTCGAGCGAAGCTGACGAGGAGTCGATGCGCCAATCGTCCTCCTGGCTCTTGTTGAACCAGATCACGGCGCTCACCCGCGGGAAGCTCTGCGGAATCGTCGTCATGAAGCCGCTGCGGATCCAGGCGGCCTTGTCGCCGCCGGTTTCGCTGGAGGAGGTCTCGGTGATGATCACCGGCTTCGCGCTCAGGCTCGTAACGGTCGCGTAGGACGCAGCGAAGACTTCCTTGAGGCTTTCCCACTTGTTGGCGGATGAGCCCCAGTTGTAGCCGTCGAGGCCGACGTAGTCGACCCACGAGTCGCCGGGGAAGTAGGGCGCGATCGGGTACTTGCTCCCCTCTTCGGTATTCGGCGCCCAGACCCACTTGACGTTGGTGGCCCCGTCGGCGCGGAAGAGGGAGACGACATGCCGCCAGGCGGCCACGAATGCATCGGGGGTTTCATTCGGGCCGGCCCATGGGTACCAGTCGCCGTTCATCTCGTGGCTGAAGCGGATCATCAGCGGGTTGCCCCAGCTCTTGGCGATCTGCGCCGATTCGTGCAGGTAGGAGTCATACTCGCCGGAGGCGATCCGGGAGAGCTCCTGGTCGTAGGGCTCCCAGGTGGCCATCGGGGTCTGACCGGTGGCTCGGAAGTTCCTGATTTCATCGGAGTAGAGGAGCGGCTGGCCGAAGTCGCGGTACCACATCACGATGTCCGGCTGGCGACCGATCAGGGTGGTGTATTCGGAGAGCGCTGAGGCGTTGGCGGGGGCGCCGGGGGTATAGGCGCCGAGCTGAATCGTCGCCGAAGCGGAGGCCGGGATCGCCAGCGCGAGGAAGGAGGAGGCGACCATGAGCATCGCCAGCCTGTTTCGGATTGATGTCTTCACACCAACCGCGTCGGACCGGGCAGCCCGCTTCCACAGCGCTCACGTCACTCCCTGGACGCATGTTCTAGCGGCTGCGGATTAGCTGGTAGATCTTGTGCGGGTAATCCGCATTGGCATGCGGTAAACGCGGCTGCGCCGCACTCTTCCCAGGGCCGGCGAGGTGGCCGCGAGGAAATGCGGCCAGGGGGTGGTGCGGTAGATGCCCTCGCGGGAGAGTTCGAGCGGCTCGAGTTGGCGCGGGCCGAGCAGGAGCTCGCCCAGGGTGACGGCGCTCCGGTAGCCCGCTTCTCTCGCCACCTCCACGGTTTCGGGATCGTGAAGCCCGAACGGGTAGGCGAGGGCGGTGCACTCGCGCTGCAGCTCCTCCTCGCAAATCCGTTTCGACCGGACCAGCTCGTCGGCCGCCTCGGCCCGCTCGAGCGAGGTCAGCTTCGGGTGCGAGCAGGTGTGCGAGCCGATCTCCCAGCCCGCGGCGGCGAGGCGGCGGACGTCGTCCCACGACATGCAGCGCAGCTCCTCCTCATGGGGGGTGCCGATCCACTTGCCCAGCGTCGACCAGGTCATCGGCGCCGCCTCAGCGGCGAAGTCGGTCGGCACGAAGAGGGTCGCCGGAACCCCGAGCCGCTCCAAAACCGGCAGGCCGCGCTCGAGCACCGAGCCAAAGGCGTCGTCGAAGGTGACGACCAGGCGGCGCTCTCGGGGGCCGGCGGCCAGCGCCGCGGAGAGCGTGAGTGGCCGGTAGCGCCGCCTCAGCAGATGACGCAGCTGGCGGTCGAGCGCGGTCGGCTCGACCGCTCCCACCGCGGGCCAGGCGTCGCTGACCGCGTGGTAGCAGAGGATGAGGAGGTCCCCCTCGGCCATCAGCGCGCCGATCCGGCTGCTGTCCGCGAGCGCCGCGAGCGTCGGACGAGGACCCCGAGCAGCGCCCCGACGACGACCAGCGCCAGGCAGGCGAGCGCCACCGCCAGCACCAGGTACTTGCCGTGCAGCTCCAGCCTGATCCGCTCGAGCAGGGAGGGCGCGCCGTAGCCGCCGTCGGGCTCCTGCGGCGCGACCGCCGGCCCGCTCAGCCTCGCCGGCGTCGAGAGCAGGGTACGGCGGGTCGCCGCATAGGCGGGGGAATCGACCGCCGCGCGGAACGCCTGCAGGGTCTCCGGCGAGCTGTCGACGCGAAAGTCGCCGTTCGGCTTGACGTCGTTGAACCAGACCAGCGCCCTGATCCGCGAGAAGCGCGGCGCCTCACGCCGCAGCGCGCTCGCGATCCAGGCGGCCTTGTCGCCCCCCTCGTCGTTGGCGGCGGTCTCGGCAATCATCATCGGGCGGTTGCTGAGCTCGGCCAGCCGTTCGTATGTATTGCCGAAGATCGCCGTGAAGGAAGGCCAGCCAACCCTCCCCCCGAAGACGAAACCGTCCATTGCGATCCAGTCCACCCACTCGTCGCCGGGGTAGAGCGAGCCAAGCGGGAGGCTGCCCCCGGAGTCCTCGTTCGGGGACCAGACCCAGCGCACATTGGTTGCCCCCTGGAAGCGAAAGAGGTCGACCACGTGCTTCCACGCCTTCCTGAAGTCGCGCGCGGTATTGCCATCGACGCCCGCGCCCCAGGGGTACCAGTGGCCGTTCATCTCGTGAGCGAAGCGGACGAAGAGCGGCTTGCCCCAGATCCTCGCCGAGCCCGCCGCCCGGCGCAGGTAGCGATCGAAGCGCTTGGCTGCGATGTCTCGCAGGGGAAAGCCACGCCCGCTCGAAGTCTGCGGCTCCCAGGTGAGCATCGGAACGGCACCACGCCGCCAGATCGAGTCGAGCTCGGCACGATCGAAGGGAAGGCTGCTCCAGTTCTTATAGGAGAGGACTATCACCGGCCTGCGCCCGACCTCACGGGCGAAAGCGTCGATCCGGCGAGGATCTTCGGAGGCGTCGGGGATGTAGGCGCCCAGGGCGATCGGCCGGGCGGCAGCGGCGGTCGCGCTCAGCGTCGCCAGGGCAAGGACAAGCGCCAGCGCGCGGCACAGCGCGCTTCGCATCGTCCCTAACGCCCCAGCCGGGCGGGCGTGCGGAGCAGGGTTCCCCGGGATGCGCCGTACAGCGGCCTGCCCAGGGCTCCCCGCAGCGCTTCCAGCGCGGTCGAGGAGCTGTCGATGCGCAAGTCGCCGCGGGGGTCCTGCTTGCTCCAGAAGGCCACCGCCCGGACCTGTCTCATCTGCGGGATGTTTCTCCGCAGCATCGTCGAGACCCAGTGTGCCTTGCTGCCGCCCTGCTCGCCGGAGCCGATCTCGGCGAGGATTATCGGCTTCGAGGTCAGATCGCGCAGCTGGCGATAGGAGTCGCCGACGATCTCGATGAAGGGCCGCCAGGGATAGGCGCTTCCCCAGTTGATCACGTCCAGCCCGGCCCAATCGACCCATTTCTCACCCGGGTAGTAGGACGTGAAGGGAAGCTGCCCGTCGCGGCTGTTCACGTAAGGGGTCCAGACCCACCGCACCTTCTCGGCGCCGGCTCTATTGAAAATCCTGACGATGTGGCGCCAGGCGGCCCTGTAGGCAGCTGGGTGACCGCCCCAGGGGAACCAGTCGCCGTTCATCTCCTGGCCGAAGCGAACCATCAGCGGCCTGTCCCAATCGGCGGCGGCGCGAGCGGAATCCCAGAGGTAGCCGTCATAGCGGCCTTGGGCGATTCCCTTCAGGGAAACGTCCCAGGGCTCCCAGGTAACGAGGGGCACGGCGCCGTGATCCCAGATGCCTTCGAGCTGGTCGTGTTCGAACGGCTCCTGGCTCCACTCTTTATAGGAGAGAACCATCGCGGTTTCACGACCCATCTGGGCGTCGAAGTCGTCGATCAGCGCGGGGTTCTGGTCCCCTCCGGGGATGTAGGCACCGATGCTGACCGTGCGGGCGGCTGCGGAATGGACCGGTAAAGCGGCCGCAAAGGCGAGGAGAAGGGCGGCGAAGGGGATCGCCGGGCCGAGGCGCCGGCCGGGCGCAAGCAGCCGCGGCATCGCTGCTGCGCCGATCATCACCGCAAGCGTGCCCGCGAAAAGGGCGTACGGCACGGAGACGATCGCGCTGGAAATCGGCCATGCCAGGGGCACGCCTGGCCCAGTCGCGAGGTCGCGCAGCAGGTGCATGGCAAGGCCGAACGCGAGACCGAGTGAGGCCAGGCGAAGGTTGCGGTTCCGGGAGAGCAGACCAAGGGCGACGAGTGCCGCGACAAAGAGCAGGCTGTGCGAGTACGGCCGGGCCAGAGAGCCAGCCATCCAGTCCCAGCCCAGGTAACCAGGAATGTGGTCGATGTCGATCGCCACGCTGGCAAGCAGCGCCGCGGCGACGAACCGGGCCGGCAGCCGCGCGCCGAGGGCCGCGAGAGCGAGCAGCGCCACGGCGCAGGTCGCGAGGTGAGCGGGCTCGTCGATGAGCCCATAGGCAAGCCGGCCGGTCGAGCCCTCGACCAGGCCCCAGAGCAAATCGAGTCCCACGACCGCCCCGGCCAAGGCGATGCTCAACCTCATGGCGCTAGCGCGGCGTAAAACCAAGCTGAGAAAGATAACCAGCTATCCAAACGGCAGCTAAAGATTTTCGTCCAGGCGCCTTTCGAGGGCGGCCAGCTGCTCGTTCAGCTCCTCGGGCAGGCGCTCGCCGAAACGGGCAAGGTGCTCTCGCAGCTGCGGGATCTGCTGGCGGACCAGGTTCGCGTCGACCGAGAGCAACTCCCGCATTGCCTCTTCGCCGATATTGAGACCCTCGGTGTTGATCGCGCCCTCGGCCGGCAGCAGGCCGATCGGGGTCTCGATCGCCTCGGCGGTGCCCTCGCAGCGGCGGAAGACCCACTCGAGCACGCGGCTGTTCTCGCCGAAGCCGGGCCAGAGGAACTTGCCGTCGGCGTCCTTGCGGAACCAGTTGACGTAGAAGATCCGCGGCAGATCCGCGCCCTCGCGCTCGCCGGCCTTGAGCCAGTGGGCAAGGTAGTCGGCCATGTTGTAGCCGCAGAAGGGCAGCATCGCCATCGGGTCGAAGCGCAGCGCGCCGACGGCACCGGCCGCCGCGGCCGTCGTCTCCGACGACATCGTCGCCCCGAGGAAGACGCCGTGCTCCCAGTCGAAGGCCTCGTGGACCAGCGGCACCACGGTCGCGCGGCGGCCGCCGAAGAGGAAGGCGTCGATCGGCACGCCGGCCGGGTCCTCCCACTCGGGCGCGATCGTCGGGCACTGCGACGCGGGCGTGGTGAAGCGCGCGTTGGGATGCGACGAGGGCGTCTCGGAATCCGGCGTCCAGTCGTTGCCGTGCCAGTCGATCAGGTGCTCGGGCGGCTCGCTGGTCATGCCCTCCCACCAGACGTCGCCGTCGTCGGTTTTGGCGCAGTTGGTGAAGATCGAGTTGCTCTCGATCGTCCGCATCGCGTTGGGGTTGGTCGCCTCGCCGGTGCCCGGCGCGACGCCGAAGAAGCCGGCCTCGGGGTTGACCGCGTAGAGCCGGCCGTCCTCGCCGAACTTCATCCAGGCGATGTCGTCGCCGACCGTCTCCACCTTCCAACCCGGCAGGGTCGGAATCAGCATCGCCAGGTTGGTCTTGCCGCAGGCAGAGGGGAAGGCGCCGGTGACGTACTTGACGCCGCCCTCGGGCGAGGTCAGCTTGAGGATCAGCATGTGCTCGGCGAGCCAGCCCTCGTCGCGCGCCATCGCCGAGGCGATCCGCAGCGCGAAGCACTTCTTGCCGAGCAGGGCGTTGCCGCCGTAGCCGGAGCCGAAGGACCAGATTTCGCGTGTCTCCGGGTAGTGGACGATGTACTTGTTGTCCTCATTGCAGGGCCAGGAGACGTCCTGCACCCCTTCGACCAGCGGCATGCCGACCGAGTGCACGCAGGGGACGAACTCGCCGTCGGTGCCGAGCACGTCGAGCGCCGCGGCCCCCATCCGGGTCATGATCCGCATCGAGACGGCGACGTAGGGCGAGTCGGTCAGCTGCACGCCGATCTCGGCGATCTCGGAGCCGAGCGGGCCCATCGAGAAGGG
>Ga0190274_10000383_pt1 | contig 27336 bp, 31 predicted proteins | sample Popmic531T_FD_133002 | JGI IMG/M metagenome (GOLD analysis project Ga0190274, IMG submission 133002) | Populus adjacent soil microbial communities from riparian zone of Yellowstone River, Montana, USA - 531 T | ecosystem: Environmental > Terrestrial > Soil > Riparian zone | place: USA: Montana... | reverse complement strand
CGGGGGAGAGGGCCTGCTGATGGCGCCGGCGTACGCCGTCCCGCGGATGCTCGCGCGCATCGGACTCACTCTCCAGGACTTCGACTTCTACGAGATCCACGAGGCGTTCGCCTCGCAGGTGCTCTCGACGCTGAAGGCGTGGGAGGACCCGATCTTCTGCAAGGAGCGGCTCGGCCTCGACGCGCCGTTGGGCTCGATCGACCGCTCGCGGTTGAACGTGACCGGGTCGTCGCTCGCGGCCGGGCACCCGTTCGCCGCCACCGGCGGCCGGATCGTCAACGTCGCCGCGAAGCTGCTCGCCGAGCGTGGCTCCGGTCGTGCGCTGATCTCGATCTGCGCTGCTGGTGGTCAGGGTGTGGTGGCGATCCTGGAGCGCTAGCGAGTCGCGAGCGCCAGGGCGGAGGCGACCAGGTAGTCGCGCACCTGCTCGGGGGAGATGGTGCCGACGGTGGGGATGCCGGGGGCTGCCTCCTTCACCAGGATGCCGACCCGCGCGAGCTGCAGCGCGCCGAGCCCGCTCGCGTAGAGCGTGTTGGCGAGCAGCACCGGGTCCTCGACCCGGAACCTGCCCTCCTCGACCCCGTGCTCCAGGACCTGCGTGAGCACCGCCAGGCAGCCGGAGATGCCGCGACCGAGGCGGAAGAGCGCGCTCTCCGACATCTCGTCGAGCAGGTCGGGGCCGGTACGCCGCATCAGGGTCTGCGCGCAGTCGACGAACGCCGGGTGCGCGACGCCGTACTCCACGAACGCCGTCACCAGCGCCGTCAGCTGCTGGTCGGCATCGGTGGATGTCTCGATCGCCGCCGCCAGGTCCGCGCGCAGCTCGTCGAGGTAGCCGACCAGGGTGAGGGCGAAGAGCTCCTCCTTGCCGGTGAAGTGCCGGTAGACGATCGCCCGGTTGATCCCGACTGCCTTCGCGATGTCCTCGATCTGGGCGTCACGGACCCCGCGCTTGTCGAAGAGGCCCCGGGTCGCCGCGATGATGTCCTTCTCGCGGGCCCGGCGCCGGGCCGCCGCCGCCGTACGCCGGCCGTCGCTCTCGGGGGCACTCGTCATGGCGGCATCGTACGACCGTGCAACTGTCAGTTGCACGGTTGTGACGGGTTGTTGGTGCGGCGTTTGGTCACCAACCGCAGATTTTCCGCGTCTGCAGGTGCGGTTGGTGACCAAACGTCGGGTCGACGAGCCGGGCAGCGGTGCGTCAGCAACCGTTCCCGGGCGTTGGCCGGATCGATTCGGTTGCTGACACACCGCCGGCGCGTCGGGCCATCGATTGGTCACAAACCGCACCTGGGAGCGCTCCCGATCTGCGGTTGGTGACCAAACGGCGCGGTCGGCACCGGCGCTGGTCCCCTGAGACTCGACCATCGGTCGCGGGTGGCATGCTCGGCGCATGACGGACCCGGGCGAGCCTCTGGATGACCAGGTCCGGCGTGCCCAGGACCGGCTGGACATCCTGGACGGACTGGTGCGTGCGTTGGAGGATCCGCACGCCCTGCTCGACCTGCTGCTGCGGACCGACGACGCCGAGGCGGCGCGTCAAACGCTGCAGAACGAGTTCGGGCTCACCGAGATCCAGGCGATGGCTGCTCTGGACCTTCAGTTCCGGCGGGTGCCGGCGCGGGAGCTGCAGAAGATCATCGCCGACCGCGACGAGGTCGCGGCCGTGGTCGCTCAGCTCACTTCCGCCCAGCCAGGAGGTAGCTGATCGGCCCGACCGGCTGCACCACGAACGCCAGCACCCACTGCCACTTGCGGCCACGAACCTCGCTCGCCGGACGCCGGGCCAGATCGCGCAGAGCGATCGTCGTCAGCACGACCTCGACCGCGCCGCCGGCGATGATCGCCTTCTGCTGGGTGGGGGTGAGGTCGCTCCACTTCTTCTTCTGTCGGGTCACGGTTCGAGCCTACGAGAGGTAGCCACGCACGGTGTCGACCGTCAATCGACTGCTGCCCGACGGGCCAGGATGGCGCGGCTCGCGGCAGCCGACCCGGCCGGGACGGCAACAAGAAAGCAGGCGCCGGCGAACCACTCAGGCTTTCCGATCAGCGAGAGGATCACACTGACGACGATCATGACGAGCGCGGTCACCGCGGCCCCGCGGACCAGGATCATCGGGTGACGTCGCAAGGTCCGCACGTTGTCGGGGACCCTGCGCATCTCTGCGAGGTCGGCTCGGACCCACTGCGTGGCGCGCCGGCGAAGCGAGAGTCGGTGCTGCGGCATGCCGCGACCTTAAGGGCTTCCGCCGCCCAGGAATGAGCGAACGGTGTCGATCGTGTCGATCTCCGCGACCGGCTTGTCGTCGCGATACCGGACCACCCGAGCGAACCGCAGCGCCACTCCACCCGGATACCGGGTCGACCGCTGCACCCCGTCGAACGCGATCTCGGCGACCTGCTCGGGCCGCACCTCGACCACGTAGTGCTCGCGGATCGTCGCGGGGGAGACGGCGAGGTCGGTGAACCGTTCGGCCTGCCAGGCCAGCATCTCGTCGGTCATCCCCTTGAAGGTCTTGCCCAGCATCACCAGCTCACCGGAGGCCGGGTCGCGGGCGCCGAGGTGGATGTTGGAGAGCCAGCCCTCGCGGCGTCCGGAGCCCCACTCGACCGCGAGCACGACCAGGTCGAGGGTGTGCACCGGCTTCACCTTGACCCATGCGGAGCCGCGGCGCCCGGCGTCGTACGGCGCGGTCAGCGACTTCACCACGACTCCCTCGTGGCCGGAGCCGAGGGTCTGGTCGAGGAAGGCCGAGGCGTCGGCGGCCGAGGCGGTCACCAGCCGCGGCACCCGGTGGTCGGGCGGGACCAGCCGCTCGAGCGCCTCGGCCCGCGAGGACGCGGGAGAGTCGATGAGGTCGTCGCCGTCGAGGTGCAGCACGTCGAAGAAGTACGGCGTGACACGGACGCCGTCGGTCATCGCGGTGCGCGAGGCCGTCTCCTGGAAGGGCCGTGGTCGGCCGTCGTCGTCGAGCGCCAGGGCCTCGCCGTCGAGCACGAAGGACGTCGCGGGCAGCGACCTCGCCACCTCGACCACCTCCGGCAGCCGGGCGGTGATGTCGTCGAGCGACCGGGTCGCGACCAGCACGTCGTCACCGGAGCGGTGCACCTGGATCCGGATGCCGTCCAGCTTCACGTCGACCGCGACCTCCGCGCCACCGCCGGCCTTCGCCAACGCCTCGGCCACCGTCGGAGCGCTGGACGCGAGCATCGGCACCACCGGCCGGCCGACCTCCAACCCGATCTCGCCGAGCGCCTCGACGCCGACGAAGGCAGCCCGCGCGACCGCCACCGTCGAGCCGCCCAGCATCGCGGCCCGTCGTACGGCGGCCAGCGGCACCTCGGCAGCGACGGCCAGTCCCTCCTGCACGAGCGAGTCCAGCGCGCCCTGTCGTACGGCGCCGGTGACGACGCCCCGCAGCCAGGCCTGCTCGGACTCGGTCGCCCGCCCGAATAGCTCGGCCACCCCCGCCGAGCGCGCAGCCTGCGAACCCGACCCCGACAGCGCCGCCAACGAGTCGAAGGCCGCGTGCACCTCCGCCACCGTCAGTGAGGCCGACTGGGCAGGAGCAGGCAGCGACGACAGCCCGCGCCAGCCCAGTCCCGTACGGCGCTGCCGCAGCGCGCCGCCGACGTACGCCGTGACCGTCTCCACCTCGTCCGGCGTGGCGGCGGCGAGCAGCGACGCGATCGCGGCCACCTTGGCCTTGCGCGACCGGGTGGCGGCGACCGTCGCGGAGGTGGCGACCACGTCGGCGAGCAGCATGCGCTCATTCAAGACCAAGACGCCGACACTAGGGTCGGACCGTGGGACGCAAGCAGTGGCTGCTGGTGGAGGCCGAGCGCCGGTGGGACGCAGCCCGACTGCGCAGGAGGTCCGGCCGGACGCCGGAGAGCTTCCGGATCGACGCCTACCTCGGCCACGGCGGCCCGGAGGGCGTCGTCGTCCGCGGGCGGGTGCTCGACAACCCGCCGCCGACGCCGGCCATGGAGGGCGAGGGGGCCGGGGCGGCGCTGCGGCGCAGCCTGAGCCAGTTCGTGACCGACGAGCTGCCCGGCGTACCTCTCCGTGTCACGGTCGGCGACGCGACCGCCGAGGTCGAGACCGACGACGAGGGCTACTTCTACGCCGAGCTCCGGCCAAGCGTCCTCAGCGATCCCTGGCAGGACGGCACCGTCGAGCTGGCGGGGGAGTACCGCGGGCTGACCGAGCCGCACCGCACGCCGGTCCGGATCCGGGTGCCCGGCCCGGATGCGCGCTTCGGCGTCGTCTCGGACGTGGACGACACCATCCTCGAGACCGGCGTCCAGCGGGTCGGGATGATGCTCCGCCAGACCTTCACCGGCTCGGCCCTGACGCGTACGCCGTTCCCCGGTGCCGCGGAGCTGTACCAGGACCTGGCGAGCGGCGGGAACCCGCTGTTCTACGTCTCCTCGAGCCCCTGGAACCTCTACTCGTTCCTGATCGGGTTCCTGCGCCACCGCGACTTCCCGCTCGGGCCGCTGCTGCTGCGCGACCTGATCGGCACCCGAGAAGGCCGTGCCCGCAAGCACGAGCGGATCAACGAGATCCTCGATCTCCATCCGCAGCTGTCGTTCGTGCTGATCGGTGACTCCGGCGAGAAGGACCCGGAGATCTACGCCGACATCGTGCGCGCTCACCCCGGCCGGATCCTGGCGGTCTACATCCGCGAGGTCCGGCTCGACCCGGGCGACGGCCGGGTCGAGGAGGTGTCGGACGCCTGGGACCACGACGTCCCGTTCGTGCTCGCGGCCGACAGCGACGCCGTACGCCGGCATGCCACCCGGCTGGGTCTGCTGTGAGCGACCGTCGCCTGCTGCTCGCGGTGGACGCGCCGTCGCTGCTGCACCGCAACCACCACGCGCGCGTCGAGTCCCAGCTCCATGACCGCGGGGGTCGACCCGCGTGGGCGTTGCACGGGATGCTGCGCCAGATCCTCGAGGCGATCGACCAGTTCGCGCCCGACGCCGTGCTCTTCGGCCTCGACGACCGGACGTCGTCGCTGCGCGAGCAGGCCTACCCGGCGTACAAGGCGGGGCGTGCGGAGAAGGACCCCCTCCTCGTCGACCAGCTCGACCGCGCCGGCGCCCTGCTCGACGCGCTCGGGTTGCTCACGGTCACCCCGCCCGGCCTCGAGGCGGACGACGTCAACGCGTCCGCGGCGGCGTGGGCCGAGCGCTCGGGGTGGCGCTGCGTCCTGATCACGTCCGACCGGGACGTGTTCGCGCACATCAGCGAGCACACCGAGGTGCTCCGCCTGATCACTGGCGGGATCAACGGGTCGCCGCTGCTCAACCCCGCCCGCCTGCACGCGATGTACGGCGTCGCCGCGGAGCACTACCTGGAGTACGCCGCCCTCCGCGGCGACGCCAGTGACAACCTGCCGGGCGTGCCCGGGATCGGCGAGAAGTCCGCGGCGGTCCTGCTGTCGCAGATGGGCTCGATGCAGGCGGTGTGGGCCGACATCGAGCACTGCGAAGGTGCGACGCTCGTGGCCACACTGGACTCCTACTGCGAGGAGCAGGGCACCCGCCGCATCGGCGCCGGCGTCCTGAAGCGGCTCGCCACCGCCGAGGCCCGCGAGCGGTTCGAGTTCAACCTGGCGATGATGTCGGGCCGCACCGACCTCGACCTCGGCCTGACCCCGGACGTCCCGGGCAGCCCCGGCCTGCTCCCGCTCGAGCCGGACCGGGTCGCCCGGGTCGTCGGCCACCTCGGGGTGCCCTCGACGACGGACCTGGCGCTGCGCGTGCTGACCGAGCCGCCGGCCTCGGCGACCTTCTAGCCCGAGACGTTGCCGCCCCCGTTACCGTCACGGTCGTGACCAGCGACCAGAGTCAGATCGAACAGGTCGTCCGGACCTTCTTCGCCGCCTTCACCTCCGGCTCCGACATCGAGGCGCGCCTCGACGGGCTGCGTGAGCTGCTGCTTCCGGAGGCGCTGATCGTGCGGACCTGCGGCCAGCCGACGACGTACGACGTCGACGGGTTCATCGAGCCTCGGCGAGACCTGCTGACGAGCGGGCGCGTCACCGACTTCCGGGAGTGGGAGCTCGATGGCACCACCGCGGTGTACGGCGACATCGCGCACCACTGGTGCACCTACGCCAAGGAGTGGGTGGGGAACGGCGAGCGCGTGACGGGTGCCGGAGCCAAGACGATCCAACTCGTCCGCACCGGGACCGGCTGGCGGATCAGCGCGCTGGCCTGGGACGACGACCGCTGACGGCTCATGGGACGTCATACGGAAGGAGCATCCGCTCGCTCCATCCGGATGACGTCCGCAGGTGACCGAGGGCGGGCGGCGGCGACCTAGCCCGACACCCCCGCGACGGCAGCCTCGATCAGCGCGACCACCTCGTCGGGCTGCGAGACCATCGGCACGTGGCTGGACGCGACCTCGACGGTCGTGGCGCCCATCCGGGCCGCGAAGGCGCGCTCGGCGTCCGCCGGGATCGCCTCGTCGTTGGTCGCGACCAGGAACCACGACGGCAGTGCGCGCCAGGCCGGCACGCCCATCACGTCGCCGAAGACGGACAGCGACGCCGGCTGCTGCACGGCGTACATGACCTTCGCCTGCGCCGGGTCGACGTCGGCGGCGAAGTGCCCGACGAAGTCGTCCTCGGGCAGCCACGCGAAGCCGAGCGCGTCGACGTCGAGGTTGGCCAGGGCCGGAGACGGCGGGCCGCCCTCGACGAGCGCGCCGATGGACTCGCCCTCGTCGAGGCCGAAGGCCGCGATGTAGACGAGGGCGACCGCGTTGGGTGCGTCCTCGCCGAGGGCGGTCATGATCTGGCCGCCGTACGAGTGACCGACCACGACCGTCGGGCCGCTCTGCCGGTTGAGCACCTGACGCAGCCGGGCCACGTCGGCGGCGAGCGACGACTCGGGGAACTGCGGGGCGGTGACGCCGTAGCCGCGCTCGTGGAGCCGGCTGATCACGGAGCTCCAGCAGGAACCGTCGGCCCAGGCGCCGTGCACCAGGACGATGTGAGGGAGAGTCATGCCGACGACGCTAGGGTGCTGGGCGCGCTCCCACCAGTGCCCGGACGGGTGTTAACACGACGTTCACCAACCTGGGGGAAGGGACGTGAAGTCCGGCTCCCGGCCCTCGGCGAACGCCGTCAGCGCCTCCAGGTTGGCCGGTCCGCCCATCAGCTCGGCGAAGGCGGCGTTCTCGCGGTCCCGGGCGGCCCTGATCTCGGCCCGCAGCGGCTCCGTCATCGTCCGCTTCACCGCGACGAGCGAGGAGATCGGCCGGGCGGCGAGCACCTCGGCGTGACGACGCGCCTCGGGCAGCAGGTCGTCGGGCTCGCAGACCCGCCAGACCAGGCCCATCTCCTTCGCCTCCTCCGCCGACACCCACTCGGCGGACAGCAGCATCCAGGCGGCGTCCTGCCGGCCGACCAGCTGCGGGAAGAGGTACGACGAGGCCGCCTCCGGAGCGACACCGAGGCTCGTGAAGGGGCACTTGAGCCGCGCCTTCGTCGACATGAAGGCCAGGTCGGCGTACCCCAGGATCGTGGCGCCGATCCCGAGCCCGACTCCGTTGACCGCGCAGACCAGCGGCTTGGGGAACGCGACCAGCGCGTCGAGAAGTCCGAGGAACCCGTGTTTGCCCGGCACGAAGTCGGGGTCGGTCGCCCGGGCGTGCATCTCCAGCAGGTCGGTGCCGGCGCTGAACGCGCGGCCGTTGCCGGTCAGCAGCACGACCGCCACGCCAGGGTCCTCGGCCGCCGCAAGCAGCGCCTCGGCGGTGGCGTCGTACAGGGCCTCGTTGAAGGCGTTGAGCGCCTCGGGCCGGTCGAGGGTGATGGTGCGGACCCGGTTGCGGTCCTCGATCTGCAGCGTCATGGGGCCAAGACTAGAACGTGTTCCACTGTCGGGAGGTCCGACTATCGTCGAGGCGTGGACGGACAGGTGCGGGAGTGGCGGCCCGACTGGCCCTGTCCGGTCGGCGCGGCGCTCGGTGCCCACAAGCGCGGCGGTGGCGACCCGACGTACCGGATGGTCGGAGACCAGCACTGGCGCGGCATCCGTACGCCGGCCGGGCCCGCGACCCTGGTCATCGAGCCGCGATCGGGCGAGGGCTTCGTCCGCGCCCGGGCCTGGGGACCGGGGGCCGACTGGGCCCTCGACTCGGTCCCGGCGCTGCTCGGTGCCGAGGACGACGTCGACGGCTTCGAGCCGAGGATCCCCGTCGTCGAGCAGGCGTGGCGCCGCTACGGCCAGTGGCGGATCGGCCGCACCGGCCTGGTGATGGAGGCCCTGACCCCGGCGGTCATCGAGCAGAAGGTGACCGGCCAGGAGGCGTTCGCGGGCTTCCGGATGCTCGTGCACCGGTACGGCGAACGCGCGCCCGGCCCGGGTCCCGAGCACCAGCTGTGGGTCCAGCCGTCGGCTGACACGATCCGGCGGGTGCCGTCGTGGGAGTGGCTGCGGATGCACATCGACCCGGCGCGCTCCCGTGCCCTGGTCAGCGCCGCCCGCGTCGCCGACTCGCTGGAGCGCACGATCGGGCTGCCCGGCGACGAGGTCGAACGACGCCTCACGAGTCTGCCCGGCATCGGCGTCTGGACCGCCGCCGAGGTGCGGCAGCGTGCCCACGGCGACGCCGACGCCGTCTCGTTCGGCGACTACCACGTGGCCCAGGACGTCGGCTGGGCCGTGCGCGGCGGCGACTTCGACGACGCCGAGCTGGCGGACTTCCTCGAGCCCTGGCGTCCGCACCGCAACCGGGTGGTCACGCTGCTCCTCCTCACCGGGAGGAAGCGCCCGCGGCACGGGGCCCGGATGGCGCCGCGGACCCACCTTCCGGCGAAGGTCACCCGCACCTGATCGGGACTACCCAAGTTCGGGTAAACCGGCGCCGCGCGCGATCGGCGGCCCGGCAGCGGGGTACGCGTAGGGCATGGCAACGCTTCGCGTGCTCCTGATCGCGATCATCGTCGCCGCCGCCGCGGCGGTGTCGACGACCTCCGCCGCGGCTCCCTCGGCTCGGGCACCGACCTCGCAGGGTCGGCTCTTCGTGGTGCAGGCGGTGCCGGGCGCGACGTACGCCGTCTCGGTCGACGGCGAGGAGAAGTCCGGCGCCGCGGAGGTCGGCGAGGTGCTCGGTCCCTTCGAGCTCGACCCCGGCGAGCACGCCGTCCGCTTCGAGCCGGCCTCCGGCCAGCCGATGACCGCGTCGGTCCAGGTGCGGGGCGGGTCGAGCGCCGACCTGGTGCTGCACCTGCCCGCCGACACCGGTGGGGACCCGGTTGCCGACGTCTACCGGGCCTCGTCGGATCCGGTCGCTCCGGACACGGCGCGGATCCTGGTGGCCCACACGGCGACGGTGCCTCCGGCGGACGTGCGCGTCGACGGTCAGGTGGTCTTCGAGGACATCGCGAACGGCGAGTTCGCGACGGCTGACGTGCCGGCCGGCGAGCACTCGGCCGCGCTGGTGCCGGCCGGGACGACCGGTACGCCGATCCTCGGGCCGCTCGACGTCGATCTCCCAGCGGGCACCGTGACGATGGTGTACGCCGTCGGGACCCCGACGAACGGCTCGATGAACGTGATCTCCCACCAGGAGTCGGTCGCCACGAAGAGTGCCGGACAGCTCCGTCAGATCAGCACCGGGTCGGCAGGCCTCGTCCGCGCGCGGCAGGTCACGACGTACGGGCGATGAGGGCGTGGTCTCGTCGACGTCCCTGCTGGCCACCGGAGCCGTGGTCCTCGCCCTGGCGAGCGCCTGTGCGGACGGTGACCAGCACGGGGTGTCGAGCGCGTCGGTCCGCCCCGCGGAGACGGACCGGACCCTCGAGGCTCGTCCCGCGGAGCGCGCGGGTCCACCCGACGCCCAGCGGCCGACGAGCGTGGTGCTGCCGAGTGGGACCCGGGTGCCGGTCCGACCGGCTGGGACGCGTGGCCGCGGCCTGCTCGACGTACCCGACGACATCACCGAGGCCGGCTGGTGGCGCGCCGGCGCCCGCCTGGGCGACCCCTTCGGCTCGACCCTGATCGCAGGCCATGTCGACGCGACCGACCAGGGGCTGGGCGCCTTCGCCGAGCTGCTCTCCGTGCGTCAGGGGCAGCAGGTCCGGGTCCGGTCGCGGGACCTCGAGGAGACCTTCACCATCCGGTCCCGGAGGCTGGTGCCGCGGGCGCGACTGCGCGAAGCGGCCGGCATCTACTCGGTCCGGGGAACTCGCCGGCTGACGCTGGTCACCTGCGCCCCGCCGTACCTCCGCGACCATGGCGGCTACCAGAACCTGGCCGTCGTGACGGCGGTCCCGGACGGCGGCGTGCGTCCCGGGAGCACACCATGAGACCGAGCTCGCGAGCACTGCCACCGGGCCGCCCACCGCGGACCGGTGCCGACCGGGGCACCGCCGCGGGTTCGCGTCGGCCACCTCGGCGCCTCCCGCTGCGGGTGGTCGAGACACCGCACACCGACGACGGGCCGGGTCCCGACGCGGGCGCCGCCGACGACCCGGTCCGGCACCCTCGTTGGCGGCAGGTGGGCTCCGTGCTGACGGTGATCGTGCTCCTCCTGCTGCTGGTGGAGTGCGTCGTGGTCGTGCGCTCCATGGACTTCGGAGGCTCGGAGCCGGACGCCGCGCCCGCGGCACCGGTGCCGCTGTCGCCCCCCGAGGCGCTGCCCGACCAGGGCGCCCTGGTGCGCAGCGAGGTGCGTGCCGACGGCAGCATCGCGGTGACCCACTGGATCCGGGGCGCCAGTGACATCGACGAGGTCTCCCTCGCGGCGCCTCCCGTGGTCGGAGGTGACGGCTCCTTCAGCGCCGTCGACGGGCGCCTGGTCGCCGCCGACGGGACCGTGCTGGCCGACCACCTGACCGTCGGCGCCGCACCCCGCCGGATCAGGTTCGACGCGCCGACCAGGCTGCTGCGAGCGACGTACGTCCTGCGCGGTGCCGTCGACCGGAGCAGCACCGTGGCCGGCCGGCTGCGTGCGCTCACCGTGTCGCTCGACGTGGACGCCGCCGCCGAGGCCGGTCCGACGGTGGTGGTCGTCAGCGGTGTCCCCGGTGCGGGCGAGGTGCTCAACCTCGCCTGTGCCAACGCCCGGTCGGGCGCGGCCCTGCTCCGGCCGTGCGGGTCCCCGGACGGCGCCGGCTGGCGGGTCCGGCTGCCGGCCGGGAGCCGCGAGGACCGGGTCGTCGCCCAGCTCGACGTCCCCTGACGGCTCTCCGGTGACTCAGAGCAGCGGCCGCAGCGGCGCCAGGATCATCTCGGTGAACTTGCGGTGCAGGTCGCGGGTCGCCCAGTCGCCCGCGGTGAGCTCGACGCAGTTCGACTCGTCGGCGGCGTAGATCTCCTCCATGGTGGCCGCGAAGCCCGGGTCGATCACCTCGACGTTGATCTCGTAGTTGCCCTGCAGGCTGAGCCGGTCGACGTTCGCGGTGCCGACGGTCGACCAGGTGCTGTCGATCGTGGAGGTCTTGGCGTGCACCATCGCGCCGCGGAACCGGAAGATCCGCACACCGGCGTCGAGCAGCTGGGTGAAGTAGCCGCGCGAGATCCAGTCCGCGACGATGTGGTTGGACTTCAACGGCAGCAGCAGGCGTACGTCGACGCCGCGCTGCGCCGCCGCCTTCATCGCGTCCACGAAGTCCTGGTCGGGGCAGAAGTAGGCGTGCGTCATCCAGACCCGTTGCGAGGACCGGTTGATGGCCTCGATGTACATCGAGCGGATCGGGAACATCCACAGCCGCGGCACGTTGCGGTGGAACCGGATCCGGGTCTCCCAGGTCGAGGCGGTCTCGAGCAGCAGTGGCCGCTCCGACGTACCGATGCGGCGACGACGGTTGAGGTTCCAGAAGTCGGCGAAGGCGCGCTTCAGGTCCCAGACGCCGGGACCCGTGATGCGCACGTGGGTGTCGCGCCACTCGGTCGCGTACGGCGTCCCGATGTTGTAGCCGCCGACGAACCCGACCGCGTCGTCGACGACCAGGATCTTGCGGTGGTCGCGGCCGTAGCGCGCGAAGTCGTAGAACTTCCAGCCGGCGGGATAGATCGGGTAGCGCAGCACCTTCATCGTCGGCGGGAAGCGCTTGAACCGCGGGGAGACGACCAGGTTCGCGAACCCGTCGTAGATGCAGTAGACCTCGACGCCCCGGTCGGCCGCCGCGGCGAGCGCGGCCTTGAACTTCTCGCCGACCTCGTCGCCCTTCCAGATGTAGGTCTCGAAGAGGATCTGCTTCTGGGCGCCGTCGATCGCGGCGAGCATCGCGTCGTACAGGTCCCGTCCGTAGGTGTACGTCGTCAGCGCGCCGCCGCCGACCGGGACCTCGCGCGGCGGCGTGACCGGGAACGGCTTCGGCTTCTTGCCGCGGCGCCGGTAGGAGTCGACCAGCGACATCCCGATGGCGAGAGCCATCTGCACGCCGAACAGGGTGAGCAGCGTCCGCCGCAACACTCGCAGCAGTCGCTCGACCGGGGACGACGGCTGGTTGCTCACCGGGCCAATCTAGCGACCGGGCGCAGGCGGCTACGCCCCGACAGCGGCGCTCAGCCGTTCCAGCGAGAACTCCGTCACCCGCACGAGTGCCTCCTTGACCGACTCCCGGCGACGCGCGTCGATGCGGATCACCGGGACACCGGGGGAGAGGGCGAGCGCGGCCGCGACGTCCTCGAGCGGGTACTGCGCCGCGTCCTCGAACTGGTTGACCGCCACGATGAAGGGCAGGCCACGCTGCTCGAAGTAGTCGAGCGGCGAGAACGCCTCGTCGAGACGCTCGGTGTCGACCAGCACGATGGCGCCGATCGCGCCGAGGCACAGGTCGTCCCACATGAACCAGAAGCGGCGCTGGCCCGGCGTACCGAAGAGATAGAGGACCAGGTCCTCACCGAGGGTGATCCGGCCGAAGTCCATCGCCACGGTCGTCGTGCCCTTGCTCGGCACGGAGGCGAGGTCGTCGATCCCCTCGGACTGGTTGGTCACCAGTGCCTCGGTGCGCAGCGGCATGATCTCGGAGACCGTCCCCACGAGGGTGGTCTTGCCGACGCCGAAGCCGCCGGCGACGACGATCTTCGTCGACGCCGCGTTGCGCGAGTCGCTAGAGCGTGCGTAGTCCACGGAGCGTCCTCTCGATCAGCTCTCGTCGCTCGTCGAGCGAGGAGTCCTCTTGGATGGTGGTCTGCACTCGGACCTGGCCGAGCTCGACGAGGTCGGCCAACAGCACCCGGACGACCCCGATCGGCATCTTGACCAGGGCTGCGACCTCGGCCACCGAGCGCCGGTCGCACACGTCGAGGATGCGGGTGAGGTGCGACTCCACCGGACCGGCGGACGCCGAACCGAGGCGACGCAGGGTTGCCTCCACCGGCAGGTCGACCCGCGGCCTGGTGCGTCCGGACGTGAGCGTGAACGGACGGACCCGCACGGCCGATGCGTCGCTCGACACGTCGGTGAATGGTCCGGCGTCGGAGGTCGGGGTGTCGGGGGCCACCGGGTCACCTGGGCGTGTCACTCAGGACGCGGGCCCGAGCCTGGATCATCTGACCGACCCGGTCCACGAGCAGGGCCATCTCGTAGCCGACCTGGCCGATGTCGGCCGAGTCCTGGGTGAGCACCGCCAGGTGCGACCCGTCGCCGACGCTCATCAGCAGCAGGTAGCCCTGCTCCATCTCGACCACGGTCTGCAGCACCGCGCCGCCGTCGAAGAGCCGGGCGGCACCGACCGCGAGGCTGGCAAGGCCGGACGACACGGCCGCGACCTGTTCGGCGCGATCCGCGGGGATGCCCGAGCTGGCCGCCATCAGCAGGCCGTCGGCGGAGACCAGGATCGCGTGGGCGGCCGAGGGCACGTCCTCGACGAACCGGGTCACCACCCAGTCCAGCTCTCGGGTCGCTGCGCCGTTGGGCTGGCCGTTGGGCCGGCCATTGGGCTGGGACGCCACGGAAGGGGCATAGGGGTTCGCGCTCATGCTGGGTCGGCTTCCTTCTGTGACGGGTCGGTGGACTCGGTCGAGAGCGTGGATCGGCCGCGCGAGACGCCGGCGGCGTGGGCGGCCAGGCGGGCCCGGATGGCCTCGGGGTCGCGGGCGACGGGAGCCGCGGTGGCAGTCACCCCACCCGGCACCAGCCGCTGGCCGGGACGCCGGACCGGGAGGCCGCCGGCGGCGACGGTGCTGGCCGGCGTCTCGGTGGCCCGGTGTGCCGCCTCCCAGCCGGTCTCGATCTCGGCCGACGACCAGCCCTGGGTGCGCTCGGTCGAGCTGCTGAACCAGTTCGACTGCAGCGTCGCGAAGATCGGGGACTCCTCGGTACCGATCTCTCCTCCTTCGGCCATGGGTTCGCGCAGTGGCTCGTGCAGTGACTCGGGCAGTGGCTCGTGCAGTGGTTCGGGCACGAGGGTGGGTACGACGGCGACGGGCTCGGGCTCGGGCTCGGGCTCGGGCTCGGAGACCACCACGACGGGCTCGGGCTCGGGCTCGGGCACTGGTTCCGGCTCCACGGCGACCGGCTCCGGCACCACGGCGACCGGCTCCGGCACCTCGGCGACCGGCTCCGGCACCACGACGACCGGCTCCGGCGCGACCGCCACCGGCTCGCTGACCCGAGACGGCTGGCGCTGCGGCAACCGGGTGAGTGCGTCGATCGCGGCCAAGTAGCGGGTCGTGGACTGGTCCTCCGCCGAGACCGGCGCCGCCGGCTCCGGGCGAGGGGCCAGCACCGGTGCGGACGCCGTGGCGACGACCGGTTGCTCGTCGTCCATCGCCGCATCCGTGACCGCATCCGTGACCACATCCGTCGCCGCGGCCTTCGCGGTCGGCGCGGCGACCGGCGCCGGCTCCTGCGGGACGGGCGCGCCGGCGACGCCGGGGACCAGCTCCCGGGGCAGCGCGACGCGTGCGGTCACGCCGCCGCGTTCGTTGAGCTCGAGCCGGACCTCGATGCCCCGGCGGCGAGCCAGCCGGCCGACGACGAGGAGTCCCATCCGGCGGGCCGTCTCGGCGGTCACCCGACCGCCCGACGCGAGCTGGGCGTTGATCCGGGACAGGTCGCTGATCGCCACCCCCAGCCCGGCGTCGGCGATCTCGATCTCGACCCCGTTGGCGGTCCGGACGGCGTCGATCATCACCGGCGCCGTGGGCGGCGAGTAGTTGAGGGCGTTGTCGACGAGCTCGGTGAGCAGGTGCACCACGTCCGGCGCCGCGGTGCCGGCGAGCCGGCCGTCCGGCGTGGAGAGGATCTGCACTCGCTGGTAGTCGCGGACCCCCGCAATCGCGGCCTGGAGGAGGTCGGCAAGGGTCAGGTCGACGCCCTCGGCGCCGGACGACGGGACGTCGGCGAGGACCATCAGGCTCTCCGCCGTACGACGCATGCGGGACGCGAGGTGGTCGAGCCGGAAGAGGCTCTCGAGGCGGCGCGGGTCCTCCTCGTCGCGCTCGAGCTCCTCGATCAGGCCGAGCTGCTGGTTGACGAGGGTGGTGTTGCGCCGCGACAGCGTGGCGAACATGTCGCCGACCTGCGAGCGCAGCTCCGCCTCACCCGAGGCCAGCGTGATCGCCTGGCGGTGCAGGTCGTCGAAGGCGCGGGCGAGCTGCCCGATCTCCTCCTCGGTCGTGACGTCGATCGGGGTGATCTCGCCGGGCTGCTCGCCCGCCCGGATCCGTCGCACCGCCGCGGGCAGGTCGTCGTTGGCGACCTGGATCGCGCCGTCGCGCACCCGCCGGATCTGGCGCAGCATCGTGCGGGCGATCAGCAGCGCGATCAGCACGGCGGCCAGGAGGCACATGCCGGTGACCACGGCAGTTGCGATTGCGGTGAACCGCGCCTTCCCGGCCGCCGTGGTCAGGTCGCCGTCGATGGCGGCGAGCAAGTCGGTGGTCAGCTCGTCGTACGGCTGGTAGTCCGCGCTGTCGCCCATGTCGACTCCGCCGGCGCGGATCGCGCCGAACCGCTGGGCGTTGCCCTGGTTCAGCATCATCACCCGGTCGTCGTCGATGCCGAGCGACGCCCCGAGACGGTCGATGGCGGCGCCCTCGACACCGATCTCGGCGGAGAGGTCCACCGGGTTGGTGCTCGAGCCCTTCGCGTAGGCAACCTGGAACTGTTGCATCGCCAGCGCGAGGCGGCCGTCGAGGGCCTGCGTGAGCAGGGGAAGCTTGGGCTCGGGCTGAGCCTGCTCGTTGACGATCTGGGTGATCAGCTGGGTGATGCCCTGGTGCAGCTGGCGGACCTGGGAGACCGACTGGCCGACGCTGAGGTACCCGTCACTGGTGCGCAGCTGCTGGCTCAGGTAGAGGATCGACTCGACCTGATCCTGCTGCGCCCCGGTGAGGTCCGCGTTGTCGGCGGCCGCTGCGAACTGGTTCGCGGCGTGGTCCACCTGCTTGACGGCGGCGTCGCGCTTCTCGTCGACGGCGGCCGTCTTGCGCCGCGCGACGACGGCAGCGTTCTCCGCGGCGTCGAGGAAATCGACCGCCGAGGGCAGCACGGTCACCTGGCTGGCCGCTGCGGCGTGGTCGGCGTACACCGCCCACTCGCGGTAGACACGAGCCACCCCGAACGACACGGCGAACACGATCGGGAACACCAGGACCAGTGCCAGCTTGCGGCGCAGGCTCCAGCCCGGGACGTGGAAAAGCTTCTTGCGTGACATCGACATCCCCTAGGTCACGAGGCGATGATCTGGTGGCTCAGCCTCGGGGATCACGAGCGGGTCCAACATCGGCCATCTGGCTATGTCGGATGGCCCGTCTAGGCTCGTGGGCATGCGACCAGTGACCGATCTCGAGCGCCGGGTGGCGCCCTTCAAGGTCGTCTCCGACTACCAGCCGTCCGGCGACCAGCCCGCCGCGATCGAGGAGATCACCAAGCGGATCAACGGGGGCGTGCAGGACATCGTGCTCCTCGGCGCGACCGGCACCGGCAAGACCGCGACCGTGGCCTGGGTGGCCGAGCAGGTCCAGCGGCCGATGCTGGTGCTCCAGCCCAACAAGACGCTCGCCGCGCAGTTCGCCAACGAGCTGCGCCAGCTCTTCCCGGACAACGCGGTGGAGTACTTCGTCTCGTACTACGACTACTACCAGCCCGAGGCCTACGTCCCGCAGACCGACACCTACATCGAGAAGGACTCCTCGATCAACGAGGAGGTCGAGCGCCTCCGCCACAGCGCCACCAACTCGCTCCTGACCAGGCGCGACGTGATCGTGGTCAGCACCGTGTCCTGCATCTACGGCCTCGGCACGCCGCAGGAGTACGTCGACCGGATGCTGCGGCTGCGCGTGGGCGAGGAGCGCGACCGCGACTCGATCCTGCGCCAGCTCGTCGAGATCCAGTACACCCGCAACGACATGTCGTTCACCCGCGGCACCTTCCGGGTGCGCGGCGACACCCTCGAGATCTTCCCGGTCTACGAGGAGCACGCCGTGCGCATCGAGTTCTTCGGTGACGAGATCGAGCGGCTGATGACGCTGCACGCCGTCACGGGCGAGGTGATCACCGAGGACAAGGAGCTCTACGTGTTCCCGGCGACGCACTACGTCGCCGGGCCGGAGCGCATGGAGCGGGCGATCACCGGTATCGAGCTGGAGCTGGAGGACCAGCTCGCGTCGTTCGAGCGGCAGGGCAAGCTGCTCGAGGCGCAGCGGCTGCGGATGCGCACGACGTACGACGTCGAGATGATGCGCCAGGTCGGCTCCTGCTCCGGCATCGAGAACTACTCGATGCACATGGACGGGCGCACCCGCGGCTCCGCGCCCAACTGCCTGCTCGACTACTTCCCCGAGGACTACCTGGTCGTCGTCGACGAGTCCCACGTCGCGGTGCCCCAGATCGGCGGCATGTACGAGGGCGACATGTCCCGCAAGCGCAACCTGGTCGACCACGGCTTCCGGCTGCCGAGCGCGATGGACAACCGGCCGCTGCGGTGGGAGGAGTTCCTGGAGCGGATCGGCCAGACGATCTACCTGTCCGCGACGCCGGGCAACTACGAGCTCGACAAGGTGACGGCCAACGGCGGCCAGCCCGACGTGGTCGAGCAGATCATCCGGCCGACCGGGCTGATCGACCCCGAGGTCGTGATCAAGCCGACGAAGGGCCAGATCGACGACCTGATTCACGAGATCCGGACGCGGGTCGACAAGGACGAACGGATCCTGGTCACCACGCTCACCAAGAAGATGTCCGAGGACCTCACCGACTACCTCCTCGACGCCGGCATCCGGACCCGCTACCTGCACTCCGAGGTCGACACCCTGCGCCGCATCGAGCTGCTCCGCGAGCTGCGGATGGGGGAGTACGACGTCCTCGTCGGCATCAACCTGCTCCGGGAGGGCCTCGACCTGCCCGAGGTGTCGCTGGTCGCGATCCTCGACGCCGACAAGGAGGGCTTCCTGCGCTCCGACAAGTCGCTGATCCAGACGATCGGTCGTGCGGCCCGCAACGTGTCCGGCCAGGTGCACATGTACGCCGACAAGATCACGCCGTCGATGGAGAAGGCGATCGACGAGACCAACCGGCGCCGGGCCAAGCAGGTCGCCTACAACAAGGCGGCCGGGGTCGACCCGCAGCCGCTGCGCAAGAAGATCGCCGACATCACCGAGATGCTCGCCCGCGAGGACGAGAACACCCAGGCGCTCCTCGAGACCTGGGCCGGCACGGCCGCCAAGAGCCGAGCCGGCGGGGTGAAGGCCCGCCAGCCGGTGCCGGGCCTCTCCAAGGCGGCCGCGGGCCAGCACGCCGCCGACATCGCGGGCATGCCGAGCTCCGACCTGGCCCAGCTGATCCAGGAGCTCACCGACCAGATGAAGAACGCCGCCGCCGAGCTCCAGTTCGAGGTCGCCGCCCGGATGCGCGACGAGATCTCGGACCTCAAGAAGGAGCTACGACAAATGATGGAAGCGACGAAGTGAGGAGGGAGCGCGGCCGAGGAACGAGGCCAAGTGCTCCCGACGAGCGAGGAGCTTGACGAGCGAAGCGAGGAAAGGCCACGAAATGAGCAACGCCAAGACCATGCAGATCACCTTCGACTGCGCCGACCCCCGGGCGCTCTCGCTGTTCTGGAACGCCACCCTCGGCTACGAGTTCCCACCCCCGCCGCCCGGGTTCGACTCCTGGGACCACTTCTCGGAGACGCTGCCGCCGGAGAAGCGCAACATGGCCTCGGCCTCCCAGGACCCGGCTGGCGTCGGGCCGCGGCTCTTCTTCCAGCAGGTGCCCGAGGGCAAGACGGTGAAGAACCGGGTCCACCTCGACGTCCGGGCGGCGCCCGGGCTGCAGGGCGACGAGCGGATGGCGGCGCTCGAGGTCGAGCACGAGCGCCTGGTGGCCCTCGGCGCGACCCGGGTCGAGCGACACGAGCCAGCCCCGCCGATGGGTGCCGGCCACATCGTCATGCAGGACCCCGAGGGCAACGAGTTCTGCCTGGACTGAGTTGGTGGTGGTTTCGAGGCTCGGGCCTGACGGCCCTCACACCTCAACCACCGCACGCGGTGGCAGCGCTCAGTGCGACGGAACGGCGGTCCGGGTCTGACGCCGGCCGGTCGTGAACCACAGCAGTCCGCCGATGGGTCCGAGCAGGAGCACCCCGAGGGTCCAGCCCCACTGTCGGCGTACGACGGTCTCCACCAGCGGCCACACGACGATGACCGAAAACAGGAGGACCAACGCCAGGAGCCCGACGAAGAAGGTGGCGTCGGGCGCCAGGAAGTTCGACTCGTACGGGTTCAGCACGGGGTGATTGTGCCGGTGCCTCGGGGCAAGCCCTCAATCGGCGTCGCGGCTACCGACCCGAGTCCCTCGGGCCGAGCCGCCCACCTAGCATTAGGGGAGTGACATCCCAGCCCACCACCATCACGGCGCGCGCGTGGTCGGTGTGGGCGGTCGGGCTCCTCGTCTATCTCGTGGCGGTCTTCCACCGCTCCTCCCTGGCGGTCGCCGGGCTCGCCGCGACCGAGCGGTTCGACATCTCCGCCTCGCAACTGGCGACCTTCACGATGCTGCAGCTGCTCGTGTACGCCGGGATGCAGATCCCGGTGGGCCTCTTGGTCGACCGCTTCGGCTCCCGCAGCGTGCTGCTCTGCGGCATGGTGCTGCTGACGGTCGCCCAGGGCGGCTTCGCGGTCGCCGACAGCTACTCCGCGGCACTCGTAGCCCGGGTCTTCGTCGGCATGGGCGACGCCATGACCTTCATCTGCGTGCTGCGGCTGGTGGCGACCTGGTTTCCACAGCGCCGGATCCCGCTGGTCACCCAGCTCACCGGCACCCTCGGACAGCTCGGCGCGGTCCTCGCCGCTGTGCCAATGACCTGGGCGCTCGGTCACCTGGGCTGGACCAAGGCCTACCTGCTCGCCGCGTCACTCGGCCTGGTGCTGTCGGTCGCGGTGCTGCTCGTGCTTCACGACTCTCCGGCGCATCGCAACCTGCGCGGGCCGGCGATGTCCGTCTCCGCCGTACGGCACAGCCTGGCGACGTCGTGGGCACACCCCGGCACCCGGCTCGGCTTCTGGATGCACTTCTCCACGCAGTTCAGCGCGACCGTGCTGAGCCTGCTCTGGGGCTACCCGTTCTTCGTCAAGGGGGAGCACCAGTCGTCGGCGACCGCCGGGCTGCTGCTCACCCTGATGGTGCTCGCCGTGATGGCGGCCGGCCCGACGCTCGGGTGGTTGGTCGGCGCCCATCCGTGGCACCGGTCGACGATGGTGCTCGTCATCGTGTCGGCCATCGTCGTGGTGTGGACCGCCGTGCTCACCTGGCCCGGACACGCGCCGACCTGGCTGCTCGTCGTGCTGGTCGTCGTGGTCGGGATCGGAGGGCCGGCCTCGATGATCGGCTTCGACGTCGGCCGGACGTCCAACCCGCACGAGCGGCTCGCCAGCGCGAGCGGGATCATCAACCAGGGCGGCTTCGCCGCCAGTCTGGTGCTGGTCATCGTGATCGGCCTGGTGCTCGACTGGCGTACGCCGGGGGGCGGCTCCGACTACACGCCCTCGGCGTTCCGCTGGGCGATGAGCACCCAGTACTTCATCTGGGCGCTCGGCCTGGTGCAGGTCTACCGGTACCGGGTCCGCACCCGGCGCGTCGTCGACCGCGACGAGCTCGAGGGGATCGGCCGCCCGGTCTCCTGAGGTCGCCCGATGTAACGCGATCGGGCGTTCGAGCGCTTTCCGGGGTGAGGCAGGAGCCACGGGGGCTCTGGCGTTGCCCCGACCAGGTGCCTCGAGACGAAACGGAGACTCGGACCATGAACCTCGCCAGCAAGCTGGGCGTCGCCGCCCTCACGGCGGCTCTCGCCGTCGGCCTGACCGTCCCTGGGGCCACCGCGGGCAACGCTCCCGTGGAGCGCAAGGCGGCCTTCAAGCCCACGCTCAAGGCAAACGCGCCCACCGTCGAGGCCACGAAGAAGCTCGTGCTCTCCGGCAAGGTGAAGCCGGCCACCAAGGGCACCAAGATCGTCCTGGAGAAGCGGCTCGGCGACTCGAAGAAGTGGTCCACCGAGGCCAAGCTGAAGGTGAGCAAGAAGGGCACCTTCACCTACACCGACAAGCCCAAGACGCCTGGTGTCCGCTACTACCGCGTCGTCGCGCCCAAGGTCGGCAAGGTGAAGGCCGGCACGAGCAAGCCGGTCAAGGTCACCGTGATGGCGTGGCGGAGCCTGGTCAAGATGCAGTTCCGCCAGGCCGACGCCACGACGGGTACCTACGGTGCCAAGATCGCCGGAAAGCAGTACGAGCCGGCGATCGTCGGGGTGTCGGGCTTCGCCCACGGGTACGCCGACTGGAACCTCGACGCGACCTGCACGACCCTCCGGGTGCGGATCGGCACCGGTGACGTCAGCGACACGAACGCGACGAGCCACATCGTCCTCGCGGACGCCATCAAGGGCGAGACGCTGTTCGCCAAGTCGTTCGCGCTGACCCAGTCCGAGGCCGCGACGTTCGACATCACGGGTGTCTTCCGGCTGAGCCTCACCTGGACCTCGCACGTCACCGGCAGCGCGGAGCCCCAGGCCGGCGCCCAGCCGGTGCTGGCCCAGCCGGAGCTCCTCTGCTCCACCCCCTGACGTGTTCGGTCACCCGGCCCGGCGGCGCAGCAGCGCTGCCAGGCCGGGGACCATCGCCAGGATCAGCACCAGCCGCAGCAGCTGCACCGCCATCACGTAGGTGACGTCCGAGCCGCTGTCGGCAGCCGTCGCGAGCACGGCGAAGAGCCCGCCCGGCGTCGTAGCGAGGTACGCCGTCAGCCCGTCGACCGGCGTCACCCAGGCCAGCAGGGCACCCAGGCCCGCGGTCGCCGCGACCATCGTCACGATGATGACCAGGACGACCGGCAGCATCCGGGTGATCGACGCGAGGCTGGCCCGGGTGAACCGCAGCCCGACCTGCACGCCGATCAGCGCGTAGGCCAGCCACTGCAGCGGCACCGGGACCGTCGGCGTACCCAGCCAGCCGCTCGCCGTCAGCGCGACCGCGACGGCGAGTGGCCCGAGCAGCGTCGCCGTGCTGATCGGCACCACGCGAGCGATCAACAGGCCGAGACCGAGGGCGATGGCGGTGTACGCCAGGTCCTCGGGCAACGGTGCACCGCCCAGCTCCAGCGATCCGCGCCCGTGCGGCGGGTCGAAGACGACGCCAGTGACCAGCGGCAGCGTCACCAGCACGACGAAGACCCGCAGGTACTGGATCACCGTGACCACGCGCTCGTCGGCACCGAGCTCGCGCGCGACGGCGACGACGCCGGACGCGCCGCCCGCGATCAGGGCAAACGCCCCGGTCACCTCGCTGACGTCGTCCCGGAGCGCGAGCACGCGTCCGGCGACCAGGCTGATCGCGATGGTGGCGAGCGTGACCAGCACGATCGGGACCAGCGCGGAGCCGAGGTCGGCGAGCGCCGAGAGACTGATCAGGGCGCCGATCGTGATGCCGATCAGGGCCTGCCCGATCCGGAACGACCACGGCGGCAGCGCCAGGACCGTGGGCGAGGTGAGTGCGTGCGCCATGCCGCCGAGCAGCGATGCGAAGAGCACCGCCGACGGCACGTGCAGCAGGGAGAAGCCCACGGCGAGGACGACGGTCGCCGCGGTCACCAGGCCCGCGGCCTGCAGCGGCGAGCGCTCTCGACCTGTCATCGCCGCCACCCTATGACCGCAAACGTGGGTGTCCTGCCTAGGGTGGCTCCATGACCGCCATCGACCTCGGCAGACCGGTCCAGGGTGACGTCGTGGAGCTGATCCTCGACGACCACCGACGCTTCGAGACGCTGCTGCGCGACCTGCGCGACAGCAGCTCCGACCGCGACGCCGTACGCCGCGCCTTCGCCGCCCTCCACGTCGCGCACGCCGAGGCGGAGGAGAAGTACGTCTATCCCAAGCTGCGCAAGAAGCACGCGGTCGGGGCGCACGAGGCCGAGCACGGTGAGGAGGAGCACGCCGAGGGACACGAGGCGCTGCTCGCGGTGCTCGAGCTCAAGGGCACCGACACCCAGGCGTTCGACGACGCGGTCGAGGAGCTCGCGAAGGTGGTCAACCACCACCTGACCGAGGAGGAGCTGACCATCCTCAACCCGGCCCGTGAGGACGTCGGCCCGCAGGTCCGCGCCGAGCTCGGCGAGCAGTTCGCGACCGAGCGCAACGCCCAGATCGACGCCGACTGCGGCACGATCACCAACGTCCGCAAGATCGTCGCGGCCGCCCGCAAGGAAGGCCTGCTGGACGACGATGCGGACGACGATGCGGACGACGAGGACGAGGACTGACGGTGGACGTGGGTGAGCTGCAGGCCTACTGCCTCGCCAAACCGGGAGCCTGGCCGGACTTCCCCTGGGAGCACGAGCACCCGGTGATCAAGGTCGGGCCCGAAGGCGCCGGCAAGATCTTCGCCTTCCTGGGCGCCACCGGCGTCGGCGTGAAGGGCGGAGCCACCCGCGAGGTGGCCGACGAGTGGCTCGAGCGGTTCCCGGGCGACGCCTCGGTGATGCGCTACATCGGCCGGTCGGGGTGGAACGACCTGTCGTTCGAGGGCGCGATCCCGGACGAGGAGCTGCTCGAGGCCGTCGACGACTCCTACCGGCTGATCGTCGCCAAGCTGCCGAAGAAGCACCGCCCCGAGGGGTGGGACGGCTAGTTAGTCGTCGGTGCGGTGCCTGACGACGGCGAGGCTGACCAGGCGGGCGACCACCAGGGCGACATAGAACACGCCGGCGACCATCTCCACCATCGCCAGCGACCTGGCGTGCGCGTGGACCGGCACGACGTCGGACAGGCCCACGCTGGTGAGGGTCGTGAAGGACAGGAAGAGCAGCTCGAACCAGCTCCGGTCCCCGGTGCCCTGAGCACCGATGAACGAGCCCGGCCACAGCACCTGGCACGCGGCGTACAGGTAGGCGAACCCCCACGCGACGACCGTGAACGCCGCACCCGTCGCGAACAGCTCGTCCCTGGTCACCCGGTCGTCGTGGAAGAGGTACCGCAGCATCGCGTAGGAGATGTAGAAGTAGAACGGCGCGTGGAAGACCGCGGACAGCAGCACGATCGCGTCGGTGTGCGGCTGGGCGGCCTCGAGCACGGTGAGCACCATGGCCGGGGCTCCGAAGAGGACCGCGACCCAGGTCAGCGCGGGGCTGGGACGTACGGCGGCGAGGGCCGCGAGCACGATCGCCAGCTGCACGCAGCCGATGACGGCGCGACCCAGCGCCGTCTGGTCGAAGAACGGGTAGGCGAGGACGGCGACCAGCTGGGCGGCGAGCAGGATCGCCGACGGGTGGGCGAGGACGGTGTCGACGTGCTGCCGAGTTCTCACTCGGCGGCCCTGTCGTTGTGTGGTTTGTCGTCGGGGGTCCAGGGCTGGCCGAGCTCCTTGGCGCGCTTCTTCTCGAGCCGGCGCTCGTGGTTGGCGATGATCTCGTTCTTCCGTGACACCGTCTTGGCCACGTTGAACCCGGTGCCCAGCGCGACGAAGATCGGCCACGGGACGTCGGGCGCCGTCGTGAGCAGCCAGATCACCGTGCAGATGATCGTGGCGAACAGGAACCCGAAGACCGCCTCGCGGCGATCGGACGCGTACTTCTCGACTGCGCGCTGGTGCAGCTCCTGGTCTGTCGCGGCCGCCAGCCCTTTGCCTGCGGCGGGCACGGTCGTGGGGGAGACCAGGTCGCCGACGAGCGGCACCAGCTCGCCCAGGGTGCGCGCCCCGGTCGCCTGCTCGGTGCGCTCGTCGAACTCCTCGCGATCGAGCCGCCCGTCGGCGTACGCCTCGGTCAGCGCCTGCTGGACGATGCCCCGGTCCAGGTCGGACGCCCGCATGGACTGGTGCGGCGCATCGCGCGGGTCGCGGCTGAACGACGCCCAGAACTCCGACCCCCAAGACTCCGACGACCACGACTCCCTGTCCACGCGGTCATCGTAGGTGGCGAGCGGCGGCCCGGACGCCCGTTGAGGGGTACAGGCGCCGAGTTGGTTGTCGACAACCAACTTCGATGGGACGCATCCCACCGCTCGAACAGTCCGGACCGGTCCAGCCCACGTTTCGCTCGCGTTACCTCCGGGGAAGACGCTCGTTGACCTCGTAGGAAGAACGAGTTCTAGCTGGGAGCGCCGGACCTCGTTTGCTCACAGCTCGTTTGCTCGGAATGAGAACACGTTCTATTCTGCGGTGCCTGTCTAGACCAGTTGGGGAGGGTGTGCGGTGGCGTTCTCTGCTGCGTCGGTCGTCCGGGGTCCGGGCGAGCTGGCGGCGATGGTCATCGACGTCGCGAAGCGCACCTTCACGACCCCGTTCCAGCTCCGCGAGTTCATCGAGCAGGCCTGGTTCATCACCAGCGTCACGCTGATGCCCACGATCCTGGTCTCGATCCCGTTCGGAGCGGTGATCTCGCTGCAGGTCGGCAACCTCACCGGCCAGCTCGGCGCCCAGTCGTTCGCCGGTGCTACGGCGGTCCTCGCGGTGGTCCGCGAGGCGGCCCCGATCGCGGCGGCGCTGATCATCGCCGGCGCCGCGGGCTCCGCGATCTGCTCCGACCTCGGCGCCCGCAAGATCCGCGAGGAGATCGACGCCATGGAGGTCCTCGGCGTCGACCCGATCGCCCGGCTCGTCGTGCCCCGGGTGCTCGCGACCATGTTCGTCGCGTTCATGATCATCGGCATCGTGATCGGCGCCGGCATCGGTGGCGGCTACTTCTTCACGGTGATCGTCCAGGGCGGGTCGGCCGGTGCCTTCCTGTCCTCCTTCACCGCGCTGGCGAGCATCAACGACCTCTACATCGCGATCGTGAAGGCGGTCATCTTCGGCGGGATGGCCGCGATCGTCGGCGCCTACAAGGGCCTGAACGCCGGCGGCGGTCCCAGCGGCGTCGGCCGGGCGGTCAACGAGTCGGTGATCGTCGCGTTCATGCTGCTCTTCTTCGTGAACGCCGTGATCACCGCGATCTACTTCCAAGTCGTCCCACCAGCGGGGTTGTAGACCATGGCCAGCATCGGCACGCTCGGCGGCTCGTTCGTCAAGGGGCGTCGCGACTCCCTCGAGCACTACGGCGACCAGCTGCTGTTCTACGTGAAGGCACTGCTGTGGGTGCCGCGCGCGATCAGGCGCTACCCGCGGGAGATCACCAACACCCTGGCCGAGGTCACCTTCGGCGCCGGGGGACTGACCCTGATCGCGGGCTCCGCCGGGGTGATCGCGTTCCTCGCGTTCTTCGCCGGGACCGAGGTCGGCATCCAGGGCTACGCTTCGTTGAGCCAGATCGGCGTCGCGAAGTTCAGTGCGTTCATCTCGGCGTACTTCAACACCCGCGAGGTCGCACCGCTGATCTCCTCGATCGCGCTGGCGGCCACGGTCGGCTGCGGCTACACCGCCCGCCTCGGCGCGATGCGGATCTCGGAGGAGATCGACGCCCTGGAGGTGATGGGCATCCCGTCGCTGCCGTTCCTGGTGACCACCCGGATGATCGCCGCCTTCGTCGCCGTGATCCCGCTGTACGTCGTCGCGCTGAGCGCGTCGTACCTCTCGCCGCGTCTGATCACGACGTACATCTACGGGCAGTCGCCGGGCACCTACGACCACTACTTCCTGCAGTTCCTGCCGCCGATCGACATGCTCTGGTCGTTCTTCAAGCTGCTGTTCCTCGCGACCGCGGTGATCCTGATCCACTGCTACTACGGCTACACGGCCTCGGGCGGCCCCGCGGGCGTCGGTACGGCGGTCGGCCGCGCGATCCGCACCAGCATCGTCACGATCGTCGTCGCCGACTTCTTCCTGAGCTTCGCGATCTGGGGCTCCACCACCACCGTCAGAATCACGGGCGGGTGACGCGATGCTCGTGAACATCCACCACGACAGCCGGGCGGAGCACCGCCGGCTGCTGGT
>Ga0190274_10000382_pt1 | contig 27429 bp, 22 predicted proteins | sample Popmic531T_FD_133002 | JGI IMG/M metagenome (GOLD analysis project Ga0190274, IMG submission 133002) | Populus adjacent soil microbial communities from riparian zone of Yellowstone River, Montana, USA - 531 T | ecosystem: Environmental > Terrestrial > Soil > Riparian zone | place: USA: Montana... | reverse complement strand
ACTTTGAGCTTCTCCGTAATGCAAAGCCGGAGAGGTCGATGACCGCAATAACTGCTGGGCAATATATGATCCTGCTTTATTCTTAGTAAGATTCTCTGAAATAGAGATGCATATGACAGCGAATTCAATTAGCCTTTCATCCAGGTCATACTTTTTCTTTGAATAATCTGATTTCATAAATTTTATTTGAAATCAAATTAACCGGTTATCTTGCTTTTGTAAATCTATTTTACCCAGTTTAATTTAATCGAAGAATTTTAATTGACGATGGGTTGCTCCATTCTAAATTCATCATTCCCTGTTCGACATTCGACATTCCCCTGCTGCTTTCGGCTGTTCCCTTCTTGATTCTTTATTCCCAGTTCGGCGTTCGACATTCTCCGGCTGTTAATAGGCAATTGCGAAGCATATTATTTAAGCCAGTTTCCAATTATTTCTTTGCCGTATTCCGTCAGCACCGACTCGGGATGAAACTGCACACCGCATAAATCGAATTCCTTGTGCCTCATGCTCATGATTTGCTGTGAGGAATCAATGCTGGTGATATGAAAACATTCAGGAAGCGTTCTATGATCAACCATCCATGAGTGGTACCGGCCCGTTTTGAATTTTTCGGGAAGGTTCCTGAAAAGCTTTTCTTCTTTATCAGTCACGGTGATCTCTGAAGCAATTCCATGCTGTACTTTTTCAAGGTTGAAAAGTGTTCCGCCAAAAACTTCTGCCATTGCCTGCATTCCGAGGCAAACGCCTAGAATGCTTTTCTTCCCTGCCATTTGTGAGATCAATGGCTTCAGTATACCGGCTTCTGACGGTAATCCCGGCCCGGGCGAAAGAACAATTTTGTCGAATTCACCGGCATCCTTCGGATTAAATGAATCATTCCTGTGCACATGCACATCTACGTCATCAAACCCTTCCAGGAGATGAACGAGGTTGAAAGTAAAAGAATCGTAATTGTCGAGCAGAAGAATTTTCATCTTTGATTTGCCGGATGACAAAGAAAGATACTTTTGCGGTAGGTTCTACAAAGTCAATTAACCACAAAGACACAGAGGCACAGAGTGCTCTGTGATTTTAAGTCTCTGTGGAAAATCTTTATCACTTCACAATGAAAACCATCATTACTACCGACAAAGCCCCGGCACCAATTGGTCCCTACAGCCAGGCAGTGCTTGTTGACAATACGCTTTTTGTATCAGGCCAGATTGCAATAGATCCGTTGAATGGAAATCTCATTACCATTAATATTATCCAGGAAACCAGCCAGGTAATGAAAAACATTTCGAACATCCTTACAACTGCAGGCATGGGGTTTTCAAATATCGTCAAGACAACCATCTTTTTAATGGACATGAACGACTTTCCTCACGTGAATGAAGTGTATGCGCAATTCTTTGAAAAGGATTTTCCCGCCCGCGAAACGGTGCAGGTAGCGGGACTTCCAAAAGGTGTGAATGTGGAGATTTCTGTGATTGCAGTCAAGTAATGTAGAATTCACGATTCACAATGCACGATTCACAATGCACAATTAGTAGATAGTTTGCGATCCTGATTGCCTTTGGCCCTTAGCTTTTGGCTATTTACTATTACGCAAGTAATTCATTGTTGAGAATTCGTAGATCTCAAATCTCAATACTCATTTCTCAATACTCATCCCTCAATTCATAAAAGAATAGGTTCTCGAAACTGCACTCTTCATCCATTCGCTGAAAAATTTTTGCTGTGCGGTGGATGGATTTTCGGCTTTCACAAGTTTGTAATCGGGAAAATATTTATCGTGGCTGAGTTCGAGGTCAATGGATTTTATTTTTTTCATTGTGGTAGAAACCTTCAGCGTTACAATCGCAGCATGAAAATGCGAGAGCAATTCGTCCAGGTTATTCTCCACCTTTACATCGTTCACTGATATAATTTCATCATTCAAACCCAATCCTGCTTCATGAGCGGGCGACCCGGGTGCGATGCGGAAAACGGTTGTTGTATTTCCCTCTTCGGTAATCTTAAATCCATAATCCCGCTCACTGGTTTTTGAGGAGTCTGATTTCTGAAGCTTCAGCCCGAAATGCGAAACAAGGTCGGTGAGCAATGGCTCATAATCTTCCGTGCCATATACATAGTCAATGAAAAAGTCGGCCACACCTTCATTGGTAAGGTTTTCAATTATCGAAATAAAATCATGCTCCGTGTAAGCTATTTTTTTCTTTGCAAAATCATTGTACAGCGCGCGCATCACATCATCCAGCGACTTCTCATTATTTGTCTTCCTGCGGATCATGAGATCAGTCATGAGTGCAATGAGGCAGCCTTCATCATAAATTGAAACCTTGCGATTCGGAACGCCGGGGTTGTATCCATCCAGCCATGTATCGAACGAGGAATCAGCAACAGAGCTATTGAACCGTCCGTAATTGTTGAAATGCTTTTGTACCCGCAATGAAATTTCTTTCAGGAATTGCGGTACCGTATAAACCCCGCTGCGGGCAAGGAACAGATCGCCGTAGTATGTGGTCACGCCTTCATACACGAATCCAAGTCTTGAATAATTTTCCCTGGTATAATCGTATGGCTGCATTTCATGAGGACGGATGCTTTTGATATTCCAGACATGAAACAATTCATGTGAAGCAACACCTACAAAATCGACATATAAGTTTTCACTCATGATATTGCTTCCGGGACCAATCGCCAGCACTGTACTGTGCAGATGCTCCACACCATGGTAAAATTTATAAGGCAGCGCCAAAACAAGGAAGTGATATTCCTGCGTGGGAATGTCATGCATCATTTTCAACTCTTCCTGCGTGAATTTCCTGAAATCATTCACCAGCCGTCCCCAGTCAGGGTTGCAATCGCCATAAAGCCAGATGTTAAACACCGCGTGGTCCACTTCATAGCTGTGATGCTGCAACGATACTGCAGCCATTACAGGACTGTCCACAAGCTCATGATAATCGGACGCAATAAATTTTTTATTGCCGGATTTTTTAAGCGACGTAGCATAGGTGAAATGATCGGGCAGAATAAATTCCGCTGTGCACGGTTCTAAAATCTTTTCAGGAACAAACATGCAGCAATGAATGGGGTTGATGTAAAAAAGATCTTCATCCACCCAGCAAGCCCCCGCATCTGCTTGCGCAGCATAATATGAATATTGAATATGAATTTCATCGGCACCTTCCGCTTTTACCTTCCAGCAATCTTTTGTCAGCTTGATGTGCGTGAGTATTTCGCCATTTTTATCCGTTGCCTTCCACTGCAGAATATTCTTAGCGAAGTTCTGCAGCTCATACCTTCCCGGACGCCAGGAAGGAAGCTGGAATAAAACTTCATCCCGGTCAATTCCATTCACTACCATTTCAACATGAATCAGATGGTCGTTTGGATTCGGAGCACTGAATTTATAATGCATGGAAGCGAAGATAGTAAAGAAAAGTACCAGTAAGCAGTCCCAGTAAGCAGTCTTACAGGCTGTTACTGCCGACTGGTACGGGTGACTGGTGACTGATTTAGGAGCGGGATGGGAAAGTGCTAATCACATGCTTTCCCGCTCTTCACCTGAAGCAGAGCTTGCGCTTGCTTCAGGGTTCGATCGGGGCTAGATTGGAGCGACTTCACTTTGTCGAACCGGTATCAACAGCCATGTAAACCATTATTCTCCTGTGTATAAAAAACTCCTTCCTGGATTAGGATGCTTTAAGTAATGCGATTTCTTTTTCGATTTCTTTGAAAGATCTATAGCGCCTTTGTTCAATTAAATGCCTTGCAGTGATAAAGGAGATGATGAGGGATATTTTCAAAGGAATATGTATGAACATCAATACAGTGTTGAAAATGTACAGGAACGGAACCATGAATATCATCAGACCGATAAAAATTGAAAATGCCGGCCGGGAAATCCTCACGGGATATTTTAGATATCTTTTCACATTCAGGATGTGGGCTGTAACTGATCCGAAAAGAAAGATAGCAACATCATAATAGGGAAAGAGAAGTTTGTCCAGGTCAGGCGAAGTATGCCCTGTGCTAAGGTTGTTACTGGTTGAAGCAATGGCCAGTAATGCAATCCAAAAAACAAAACTAACCAATGCTGTTGCAATGAAAATAATAATTACCTCCCGGCTATATTTGCTGAGGAGGTTATATATAATGTAGGACAATAGGCAGATCCAGGCATCGAATAAACAGAATCCGATCATTCGTGCAGGATTCCAGCCAAAGACGATGACACCGAGCATGAGATAAATATCTGTTGCGAAAAGGACGATGGATCGCTTTTCACTGAGAAGTGTTTTTATTTTCTCATGCGGATAACCGGGAATTAGCATAACTGAGAGTTTCACTTTTCAAAGAAACACTTTTTTACTTCCAATGTGCAAGGGATAGGAGGGGTCAGGTAATACCAGTTTGCAGTTGGCAGTTTGCATGGAACAGCCAACAAAATCCATGTCCTAATAGGCCAAGGTTTCAATTTTTTGATTTTGGAAATTATTCTTTGGATATTTTTTCGGATTTCGGGATTAAATATTCGAAATTCTTCCTGGACTACTATCTTCGCACCTCTTTATCAAGAAAAGTATTTGTTATGACATATGATTTAATCGTAATCGGCAGTGGTCCCGGGGGATATGTGGCTGCCATCCGTGCTTCACAGCTGGGTTTGAAAACAGCAATCATTGAACGCAGTGAGCTCGGTGGCATCTGCCTGAACTGGGGATGTATTCCTACCAAAGCCTTGCTGAAAAGCGCCCAGGTTTTTGACTACCTGGTGCATGCGGAAGAATATGGTATAAAAGCAACGGGTGTGGAAGTGGATTTCACCGCCATGGTAAAACGCAGTCGCGGTGTTGCCGATGCCATGAGCAAAGGCGTACAGTTCCTGCTAAAGAAGTATAAAGTTGAGGTGATTGTTGGCACAGGCAAAGTGATGCCCGGAAAAAAGGTAGAAGTCAGCAGCGAAGGAAAGAATGATATGCATGATGCGAAACACATCATCATTGCAACAGGTGCCCGTTCGCGCGAGCTGCCTGCATTGAAACAGGATGGAAAGAAAATCATCGGCTACCGCGAAGCAATGGTGCTTGCGAAACAGCCCAGGAGCATGATCGTTGTGGGTAGCGGCGCTATCGGCAGCGAGTTTGCTTATTTCTATAATTCCATCGGAACAAAAGTTACCCTTGTTGAGTTTCTTCCGAATATTGTCCCTGTCGAGGATGAGGATGTTTCAAAACAACTTGAACGTTCTTTTAAAAAGCAGGGCATTACCGTCATGACTTCTGCAGAAGTAACCTCAGTGGATACTACCGGAACAGGCTGCAAAGTGAAAATCAAGTCGGCAAAAGGAGAAGAGACTGTTGAAACTGATGTCGTCCTGAGCGCTGTGGGTATAGCATCGAACCTTGAAAATATCGGGCTTGAAGATGTAGGGATCATCACCGACAAAGGAAAAATCCTCGTAAATGATTTTTACCAGACGAATATGCCGGGTTATTATGCCATTGGAGATATCGTGCGCGGACCTGCTCTGGCGCACGTTGCATCGCATGAAGGAATTACCTGCGTGGAAAAAATTGCAGGTATGCACGTGGAGCCGATGGATTATAACAACATCCCGGGCTGCACTTATTGTCAGCCGGAAATTGCATCTGTTGGAATGACGGAAAAGCAGGCAAAGGAAAAAGGCATTGAGTACAAGGTTGGAAAATTTCCTTTCACCGCATCAGGAAAAGCAAAGGCCGGCGGAAATGCCGAAGGTTTTGTAAAGGTGATCTTTGATGCAAAGTATGGTGAGTGGCTGGGCGCACACATGATCGGTGCCGGCGTTACTGAATTGATCGCTGAAGTTGTGGCGGCCCGCAAGCTTGAAACCACAGGTCATGAGATCATCAAAACCGTTCACCCGCATCCGACCATGAGCGAAGCAGTGATGGAAGCGGTTGCTGCTGCTTACGGTGAAGTTATACACATATAGCTTGATATTTGAACGCTTTTAATTGTGAATTGTGCATTCTGCATCGTGCATTGTTCATTGTGCATTGATTTTTTATCGTTCGCCAATAATCATTTGTATTTTAAAGTTAATTAATGCTCTTTCGTTGGATTTCTCTTAGTCACTTAGTCACCTAGTCACTTAGTCACTTCTACATGTGCGGCATCGCAGGCATCATTGCACTTTCTGAAAAAGGAATTTCTTCACTCGATAAAATCGACTCGGCCACCAAATGCCTTTCCCTTCGCGGCCCTGATGCACATGGAGTTTACCGGCATGAACGTGTGGCATTGGGTCAGACGCGCCTGGCAATCATTGACACTTCCGAAACCGGACTGCAACCTATGCACGATGGATCGGGAAGATATACCATCATCTTTAACGGAGAATTTTTCAATTACAGGGAGCACAGGGATTTTGTACTTGGAAAAGGCTACAAGCTCAAATCTACAAGCGATACGGAAGTCCTGCTTTATCTCTACATCATTGAAGGCGAAAAATGTCTGCAACGCGTAAATGGATTTTTTGCGCTCGCCATTTATGATAAGCAGGAACAAACTGTTTTCATCGCGCGCGATAGGATGGGAGTGAAGCCGCTGCTGATTTTTCGAGACGATGATAAGATCATGTTTGCTTCCGAGATGAAATCGCTGCTGGATATGGGCATTCCAAAAGCGATGGATGAAGTTTCGCTTTTCACATACCTGCAATTGAATTACATTCCTGGTCCGCAATCCATTTTCAAAAACGTTTCAAAGCTGAATCCCGGACATTTTCTGAAAATTAATTTGGCAGCATCGCAGGCAAAAGTTTCTGCGCCCCAGTCTTATTATGAAATAAGAAAAAGCACCACTTCTCTCACTTACGACAATCAGCAAGACCAGCTTTTCAAACTCATGGATGCTGCAGTGGAAAGGAGATTGGTAAGCGACGTTCCGTTGGGAACTTTCCTGAGCGGCGGAATTGATTCTTCCGTAGTGTCGGCATTGGCGGCGCGGCATACCAAACACCTGAAAACTTTTTCGATCGGTTTTAAGGATGAACCGATGTTCGATGAAACATATTATGCCAACCTTGTTGCAAAAAAAATCGGCAGCGATCACACTGTCTTCTCTTTAACCACAGATGATCTGTTTGCAAACCTGCATGCTGTCCTTGATTATACGGATGAACCTTTTGCGGATTCATCGGCTTTGAATGTTCATATTCTTAGTCAGCATACACGTAAACATGTAACCGTAGCTTTGAGTGGTGACGGAGCCGATGAAATGTTTGGCGGATATAACAAGCATGCTGCAGAATTGCGTGTGAGAGAAGGCGGTTTGCAGGGATCATTGGTGGGATTACTGGATCCATTATGGAATGTATTGCCGAAGTCACGTAACTCATCCCTGGCAAATAAGGTACGGCAGCTGAAAAGATTTTCTGAAGGACAAAAACTTGGGATAAAGGAGCGCTACTGGAGATGGGCAGGGATTGGAACTGAAAGTGAAGCAGACAGGTTTTTTCCCCGCGGCTACCATGACACTGAATATTCAGCGAGGAAAAATGAAATCCTGAAATATCTTCGCGAAGACGGCGATATAAACGACGTGCTGCTGACTGATATGCACCTTGTTCTTGTCAACGACATGCTGATGAAGGTTGACCTGATGAGTATGGCAAACTCTCTTGAAGTTCGTACACCTTTCCTGGATTATAATGTTGTTGATTTTGCTTTTTCACTTCCTGCCTCAAGTAAGATCGATTCTGGTGGAAGGAAAAAAATAGTAAGGGATACTTTCCGGAAACTTTTGCCGGAGGAATTGTACTCAAGAAAAAAGCAGGGTTTTGAAGTTCCATTGTTGAAATGGTTCAGGACCGATTTAAAAAACATGATTACAAATGAATTGCTTTCAGAAGATATGATCACGGAACAAAAACTTTTTGATTACAATGAAGTACAAAACCTAATCACTCAACTGTACAGCAACAATCCAGGCGAAGCCGTAGCCAGGGTGTGGGGGTTGGTGGTATTTCAATATTGGTGGAAAACCAAATTTGCAAATTAGTAAATGTGCAGATGTGCAATTTCAAAAAAATCACTTCCAGCAAATTACTCATCTGCACTATCAAATTTGCACATTAACACATTTGCACATTGTCTATGCCACGTGTTCTCAGGATAATTAATCGTCTCAATCTCGGAGGTCCTACCTTCAATGCTGCATTGCTGACGAAGCACATGGCGCCTGAGTATGAAACATTGCTGGTTGCTGGAACAAAGATTGATTCCGAAGAAAGTTCGGAATTCATTTGTGAGCAGATGGGAATCAATTATGTGAAGCTTCCTGAAATGAGCCGCGAGATCAGCTTTTCAAAGGACAGGTCGGCGTATAAAAAAATAAAAAAGATCATCGCTGATTTCAAACCCGACATCGTACATACACATGCAGCCAAAGCCGGTACCCTCGGAAGGCTGGCGGCGAGAAGCATGAAGGTGCCGGTGATCGTGCATACATTTCATGGACATGTATTTCATTCCTACTTCAATCCGGTGAAGACAAAACTATTCCTGACTATTGAAAGATACCTTGCTGCCCGGTCATCTGCCATTGTAGCCATCAGTGATTTCCAGAAAGATGAACTGGCAAATGTGTTTCATGTTTGCAGTCCGGAAAAGATAAAAGTGATTCCACTGGGCTTCGACCTGAGTCGATTCTGGGACGACATGCCTGAAAAGCGTGCATCTTTCCGCCGGCAATATTTCCTGGAAGACGATGAAATTGCTGTGGGTATTATCGGGAGACTGGTTCCGGTGAAAAATCATGCTATGTTTCTCAAAGTTTTTCATGATGTCGCTGCACGTACATCAAAGAAACTGCGCGGATTTATCGTTGGAGACGGGGAAGAACTTCAGCCCCTTCTTACCACCTGTCGGGAGATGAACATAGATGCTACATATTTTCCTGAATTTCCAAGAAAAGCATCGCTTACTTTCACTTCATGGATGCGTGATGCGGAGCGAGCCATGGCCGGACTTGACATCGTTGCGCTGACTTCTTTGAACGAGGGAACCCCGGTAAGTTTGATCGAAGCACAGGCAGCAAGGAAACCTATTGTGAGTACTAACGTAGGCGGTATAGAAAACGTCGTGATAAAAAATGAAACTGCATTTTTATCAGAAAGCAATGATGTGAAGGGTTTTTCAGATCAGTTGTTGTCACTGGTAGAAGATGAGTCGTTGAGGATTAAGATGATCCGGAATAGCAGGCAAAATGTTGAAAATAAGTTTCATTATTCACGATTGGTCAAGGATGTTAAATTGCTTTACAGTCAATTATTGAATAATGGCAACGCTATTTAGTTCATCAGTCAAAATTTAATTTTCGCCTCGGGTATTAAACTCTATTTTTGTTCGCCTTGCAAAAAGCACATATGCGCAGAATTCTCCTGTTTATTATTCCCCTGTTTTTCCTGATGTCCTGCCGGTTTTTGAATCCCCAGGTCATGTTTAAGACCAAGAAAAGCTATCCTTATGATAATGATACGACCCAAGTAGGTAAATCCGAGTATGTCATTTCCCCCGGTGACCGACTGGAAATGCATTTTTATACGATTGACGGGTTTAAACTTGTGGATGTCACCAATACTGTAGGTGTGAACGAGGAGGAGCAAATTACATATCTCGTTGAAAAAGACAGTCTCGTAAAGCTTCCGATTATTGGCCTCACACAGCTGGCCGGGCTCACCCTACTGGAAGGAGAAAAGAAGCTGGAGCAGATCTATACTAAGTACTACATTAATCCATTTATCCAGATTAAAATCACAAACCGGCATGTCTATGTTTTTTTTGCTGATGGCGGCAAAGGATCATCCGTCAATCTGTTAAATGATAACACTTCTATCATTGAAGTAATTTCATTGGCAGGAGGGCTTACACAATACAGTAAAGCCTGGAGGATCAAAGTGATAAGAGGCGATCTCCACAATCCAACTGTACGTCTCATTGACATGTCCACCATCGAGGGTGTGATGGCTTCAAATCTAACTGTTCGTTCGAACGATATTATTTACGTAGAAGCTACACCGAATTACAGCACCAGGTTATTTGCCCAGATAACGCCGATCATTGGAATCATAACAAGCATTATGCTTATCATCACGTTGTTGAGAACGTAAATGGCGAAGAAGAAGATAACCCAGTTGAATTCGGATTTTGATGCCAAGCTCTTTGCCATCATTGCCCGTAAGAATTTCTATTGGATTATAATGATGGTTACGGCTTCAATGCTGCTGTCGTACCTGTACCTCAGGTACACTCCTCCTACATATCAATCGCAGGCCATTATTAAGATCGGCGTAGTTAACAATGCCAATGCCGTTTTGAACATTAATAATTCAGAAGCGCTCAGCGGAATGGGCAATTCGCAAAGTCAGCTGGCAGGCGATATAGAGCTTCTCAAATCAAGGGTTATCATTTCACGGGCATTAACCAGCATGCCGCTGAGGGTCAGTTATTATTCAAAAGGAACTGTGCTGGTGTATGAAATGTATTCGTCCTCGCCTTTCCAGGTTGAATTTATTCTAAGGGATTCCACCTTAGAAGACGTTCCGATATATGTCAATTTTAAAAACAGGCAAACATGCCGGATAAGTTATACCCATGGCACGAACCAGGTTGTGCAGGAAATACCAATTGGTGTATGGACTGATTTTCCTGAAATGACTTTGAAGGTTCATATTTCCAATTACACAAGCATAGCCTCACAACAGTCGCGTGTAAAAAAAGACGTTTATTATTTTGTAATAAATAATACTGAATCATTATATAAAAAATATTCGAAGCAGCACACTATTTACATGTATAACCCTGCGGCGCAAACAATCATTGTCCAGTTCAGTGACAATAGCCCTGAAAAGGCCGCCGACTTGTGCAATTATCTTCTCAAAGAATTTAATACTTACGACAAAGAGAGAATGACGGAAGGAGCCGACCGGTCTGTTGATTTTATCGAAATGACATTGAAAGGAGTTGAATCCGATCTTAGAAATTCCGAATTGTCGCTTGAAATGTTTAAGAAGGCAAATAAGGTTATTAACCCTTCTCAGAATGCTGAGAAAGATCTTGAAAATATTTATAACCTTCTGAATGAAAAGGTAAAGTTCCTTCTTGATCTGGCTACCATTGATAGGCTGCAAAAAGACATTGAGAAAGAAACAGACGTTACAAAACTACTCACCATCCTTTCAGGAACATTTTATGATGAAGTCATCAAGCAGGTGGTTGAGCGAATCAAGGAGCTTGAAGATGAAAAACGTAATTTTAAACAGCAGCTCACGGATACAAATCCTTCTATCAAGCATCTGGACAGGGAAATAGAAGCACAGCGGGTGAACCTCCTGCAGAGTATTGAAAATGCAAAGCAGGCAACGAATGATAAAATCAGGAGTATTGAGCTAAGGATTCTCGAAATCGAAGGTGATTTTCTGACGCTGCCATCAAAGGAAGCGGAGCTGGCAAGGCTTTTCCGCATGTACGATATCAACCAGAAATTTTATTCGCTGTTGATTGAAAAAAGAGTGGAGTTTGAAATCACCAAGGCCGGCATCATTTCGAATAACATCATTCTCGAAAAAGCAATGGTGAACCCCAAGGCAGTTTCACCAAACAGGAAGCTTGTACTTGCAGGAACTATTTTGATTGGATTCATTATCAGCTTCATCATTATTTTCACCCGCTACCTTTTTTATAATGAAATCACCTCGCTGGATGAAATCAATGCTTATACCGATGCTGCATTGCTGGGCATCATTCCGAAATATAAAAGTGAGATTCCGGTTTCGCAGCTGCTTGTAGACAAAAATCCGAAATCCGCGATCTCGGAATCATTCCGCTCGCTGAGGACCAACCTTCAGTTTATCAGTAATGAGCCCGGACCGAAAGTGATCGGAATTACTTCTACCATTTCCGGGGAAGGAAAAACCTTTGTGGCCATCAATCTGGCCGGTGTCATAGCATTTTCTGAAAAGCGTGTTGTGATCATGGACCTTGACATGCGGAAACCCAAGATCCACCTTGGTTTCAACGTGGAAAATATCCGTGGTATGAGTACCATCCTGATAGGTAAGGACCAACCCGAAGATTGCATCATTCACAGCAACCTGAAGAACCTGGATTTCATCACTGCCGGACCGATTCCTCCAAATCCGTCTGAGTTGATCCTGAGCACAAGGATGGGTGAGTTGCTTGATTACCTGCGTGCGAGATACGACATCATCATTGTGGATACACCCCCGGTCGGTATTGTAACAGATGGTGTGAACGTAATTCAAAATGCAGATTACCCGATCTATATTGTGAGGGCTTTGTTTTCCAAGCGGATGTTTATACAGAATGTGAACCACCTGATGACTGAAAATAAAATCCACAAGCTTTCAATCGTATTAAATGGAGTTGAAATGTCGAGGTTCAAATACGGTTATGGTTATGGATATGGTTATGGCTACGGATATGGTTATGGTTATGGATATTACGATGAAGAAAAACGCAAACCTCCTACGCGTTGGGAAAAGTTGAAGCTTATTTTTAAGAAAACCTGACTTGTTTCTCTCATGAAAATTAACCGGTTGGAAATAGAGGGGCTGCTGCTCATCGAATCCGATGTTTTTGCCGATGATCGCGGGTATTTCATTGAGCTCTTTAATGAAAAGCTCTTTGGCGAATTACAACTGCCCTCTGATTTTGCCCAGGATAATCTTTCTGTGAGCAAAAAAAATGTTATCCGCGGGTTGCATTTCCAGGAAGAACCCAATGCACAGGGCAAGCTGGTTCGTGTAATCAGGGGCGCTGCGCTTGATGTGGCTGTTGATATCAGGAAAAACTCTCCTACCTTCGGCAAGCATGAAGCCTTGATGCTTACGGAATCAAACAACCATGTGCTTTGGATACCCCCGGGTTTTGCACACGGCTTCGCAACGTTGGACGAAAATACTGTGTTTCATTATAAATGCACCACGCTATACAACAAAGCAGCTGAATCCGGAATCAGGTTTGACGACAAAGAACTGGCGATCAAATGGAATATCATGAATCCTGTTGTATCAGTCAAAGACCTTGATCTTATTTCGTTTGCCGATTATAAAAAGCGGATGGGAATGAAACCCGCTATCCTTTAACAATGTTTTCCAGCAACCAATATTTCTTCCTGGTCTTCGGTGTTTTCTTTTTGCTCTCGATCATTTTTTCTTTGCTTATCAACAGGCTGTTCCTGAATTTCGTAAAAACACTTGGCATCAGAAATCCCGGCGATGCAATGATCCGTTGGAGCAGCCAGTCAAAGCCTGCCGTTGGAGGATTTTCATTTTATATCATTTACTTATTGGCGATCGTAAGCTTTTCCATTTTCTTCGATACAAATAAAGTTTTCCTGAACAAAGAATTCATCGGTATCCTCCTTGCTACCATGCTTGGATTTTTACTTGGACTGACTGATGATGCATACAATACAAAACCAATCCTGAAGCTTGCAGCTCAGATTACGTGCGGAGTGATCCTGATGATCACCGGAACAACAATCATGGTTTCAACCAATGCCATGTTCAATTCGGTGGCAACAGTTTTCTGGGTGGTAGGGATTATGAATTCACTGAACATGCTTGACAACATGGACGGTATAACAAGCACCGTTTCCATTTCCATTCTGCTCTCGGCATTGAGCGTGATGGTAATTCACCACGATTATGAAAGCGTTTATTTTATGTCAATGACCGGTGTGATGGCGGCCATTTTAGGATTCCTGTATTACAATTGGAACCCATCCAAGATGTATATGGGCGATACCGGTTCCCAATTCCTGGGCGTTTTTCTTGCAGCCATGGGAATTAAATTTTTATGGAATGCAGAACCTCCTTCAGGCGATTTTATCAGTGCAAGAAATTTACTGTTGCCCGTCATCGTTTTCCTGATGCCGATTATTGATACCACCACGGTTGTGATCAACAGGATGATGAAAGGTAAATCTCCGTTTGTCGGAGGGAAAGACCATACAACACATGCACTTGCATATTTAGGTTTCAGCGATCGCCAGGTGGCGCTGGTTTTCTGGGCCATCACCTTTATTTCACTTATCCTGGTGCTAATCATTGAACGGTACCTCATTGAATGGAACCATTTTTATACCATGCTTTTTGCCGCATATATTGGAATCATGTTTGTGGTATTTTATTTTGCCAGCAAGGTGCACGTAAAAGGTTGAAAACAGCCAGGAGTTTACCACAGAGACACAAAGACACAGAGTTTTATTGTGTTTCTGTAATTTAAACAAATCAAGACATGGATTTCTTTGCGTCTTTGTGCCTCTGTGGTTAAGACATATGAAATTTTATCTCTGAGGTTGAAATCCTACTTGCAAGGCCGGTAGATGTGCCTTCATTCATGACTACTTTTGTTTTTCTGAATCCAAAGTCATGAAGAAAACTGTCACAACCCTTCTCATCTTATTGTTGGGAATTCTCCTGATTGCATTTCTCACGCAGTCATCCGTAATTCCTGAGAACAATACGGAGCCGAATTTTAAAAACACGTCTCAAACATTTCCTGCTCCTTTCCCTGCAAGCATTGACTTTGCCGGAGAGGCGGCTCCTTTGAATATGTTCGATGTGCGTGAGCGCCTCGACAGGGAAATCAACGTGAATACCTATTTTCAATCGCAGACACTGTTCTATATTAAAAGAGCGTCGCGGTGGTTTCCTGTTATCGAACCAATCCTGAAACAGCAAGGAGTCCCTGATGATTTCAAATATCTTGCTGTTGCTGAAAGCGGATTGATGAACAGTATTTCAAACATGCAGGCCGTTGGATTCTGGCAGTTCATCGAAGGCACCGGCAAACAATATAATCTCGTGATCAACCAGGAAGTGGATGAACGTTATAGTGTCGAAAGAAGCACTGAAGCTGCCTCCAAATTTTTCCTTGCTGCAAAGGCGCAATTTGGTTCCTGGACGCTTGCAGCTGCATCGTTTAACATGGGCACCGTTGCTTTACAAAGCCAGATAGAAAAACAAAAAGAGAAAAATTTTTATGACCTGCTCCTGAACGATGAAACGTTCAGGTACCTTTTCCGCATCCTGGCAATCAAGGAAGTTATGTTGCACGAGAAAACGTACGGCTTTCACCTGGATAAAAAAGATTTGTATGCGCCGCTGCAGTTCACCACTGTTTCGGTTTCGCAAACGGTTCCTGATTTAGCTGTATGGGCTCATGACCACAGCACCAACTACAAAAATCTTAAACTCCTGAATCCGTGGCTAAGGCAGAATGCACTTCAGGTTGAGGCAGGAAAAAGTTACGAGATAAAAATTTTGAAGAAGGGGTACACGGGAACTATGTAGTACAGAATACAGATAATTACCGATTTACAGAGTACAGAATACAGATAACAACAGATGTACAGATATAACACAATCATTGGTACATCTGTAGTTATTTGTATTCTGTACCACTAGAGGATTCCTTCCCTTACAAGGTCATGCAAATGCACAAATCCGACATATTTCTTTTTGTCGGTGACAATGAGCTGCGAGATGTTGTACTGCTTCATCACATTCAGCGCATCCACAGCCATGGTGTTTTTATCGATGTGTTTGGGTTTTTTGTTCATGATATCTTTTGCCGTCAAACCCTCAATCGTTTTTTTATCCATGAGCATGCGGCGGAGATCGCCGTCTGTAATCACGCCTACCAGCTTCGATTTTTCAATCACTGCAGCAGCGCCAAGACGTTTGGAAGAAATTTCAATGATTACTTTTTTAATATCATCTGAAGGCGAAACTTTCGGTGCAGCATTGTTTGGATAGATGTCGCTTACCTTCAGGTAAAGTTTTTTACCAAGCGCTCCTCCCGGATGGTATTTTGCAAAATCTTCTTTTGTAAATCCATGCTGGTCGAGGAGACAAACCGCAAGCGCATCTCCCAATGCCAACTGTGCTGTGCTGCTGCTGGTAGGAGCAAGGTCATGAGGACAAGCTTCTTTTGCGACATACGTGTTCAGCAGGAAATCGGAATTCCTTGCAAGATAGGATTCAGGATTGCCCGTCATGGCAATCAGTTTATTTCCCCAATTCCGAAGCAAAGGAATCAGCACTTTTATTTCAGGAGTGTCGCCGCTTTTTGAAATGCAGATCACGATGTCATCTTTCTGAATGATACCCAAATCACCATGAATTGCATCGGCAGCATGCATGAATACGGAAGGTGTTCCTGTGCTGTTAAATGTGGCAACCATTTTCTGTGCAATGATGGCGCTTTTGCCTATCCCGCTTACGATTAACCGTCCGCTGGACTTGCTGATAAGTTTAACTATATCTGCAAAAGAGCCATCAAGTAAATTTCTGAGCTCACTAACCGATTCACTCTCAATGGTGAGCGTGCGTCTGGCAAGTTTAAGAATGTCGGAAGAGGTTTTAGCCACAAAATTTATTATTGAAATTCATGAAAAATTATTCTTTGTGTTTTGACAAATTTATTTATTTTAGCTGAAAATTACAGGGGGGGATTACAATAATCCTAAATCAGTTAAACACTTCTTTAAGCATCTCAAACACTGCTTTTACAAGAAGAGACTGCGAAGGTAAACGTTAATTATTAAGAGTTAGTTTTAAGAATGGGAGCAATCACAGAAGAACTTACATTAAAAGGGTCTCTTCGAAAATATTTCGGATTCGATAAATTTAAGGGTGAACAGGAAGCCATCATACAGAATGTGCTTTCGGGGAAGGATACATTTGTAATCATGCCCACCGGAGGCGGAAAAAGCATGTGCTACCAGCTGCCGTCGCTGTTGATGGAAGGTACAGCTATCGTTGTTTCACCGCTCATCGCATTGATGAAAAACCAGGTGGATGCCATGCGCGGATTCAATTCGGACGATGGCATTGCACACTTTTTAAATTCATCCCTAAGCAAACAGGAGATGATCGATGTGCGCAGTGATATTAAAGCCGGTAAAACAAAACTTTTATATGTGGCGCCTGAGTCATTGACCAAGGAAGAGAACGTCGAATTTTTCAAAGGCGTTAACCTGTCTTTCTTTGCTATTGACGAAGCACATTGTATTTCAGAATGGGGACATGATTTCAGGCCTGAATACCGCAGGCTTCGCCCCATCATGGAAGCTATCGGAAAGCGCATACCGATCATCGCACTTACAGCCACAGCGACGCCGAAAGTGCAGATGGATATCATGAAGAACCTGGACATGACTGAAGCAAGCTTGTTCAAGGCTTCATTCAACCGTCCTAACCTTTATTACGAAGTACGGCCCAAGGTTGATGTCATCAAGGAGATTATCAAATTTGTAAAACAGAACGCAGGCAAAAGCGGAATCATATATTGCTTAAGCAGGAAGAAAGTTGAAGAAGTTGCAGAGTCGCTGAATGTAAACGGCATCCGTGCTTTGCCGTACCATGCAGGGCTTGAAGCACCGGTACGTGCAGCTACGCAGGATAAATTCCTGATGGAGGAAATCGAAGTGATCTGTGCCACCATTGCATTCGGTATGGGAATCGACAAGCCGGATGTACGGTTCGTCATTCACCACGATATTCCTAAGTCGCTTGAAGGATATTACCAGGAGACAGGCCGCAGCGGACGCGATGGCCGTGAAGGTAAATGTTGCTGCTTTTACAGCTATAAGGACATTGAGAAGCTCGAGAAATTTATGAAGGGCAAACCTGTGGCAGAACAGGAAGTAGGCAAGCAGCTTATCCTTGAAACCGTTGGTTTTGCCGAAACAAGTGTTTGCAGGAGAAGAGTATTGTTAAATTATTTCGGCGAACACTATGATAAAGACAATTGCGGAAGCTGCGACAATTGTATACATCCGAAAAAGAAATTTGACGGACAGGAAGAAATTCTTTCTGTGCTTGAAACCGTAAAGGCAGTGAAGGAAAAATTTGCCGGAGATCATATCATGAATGTGATCATGGGCAAAGGTGAAAATGCAGTGAAACTTCACCAGCACGACCAGCTGGAAGTATTCGGGGAAGGCAGCGAACATGATGAAAAACTCTGGACTGCAGTTGTGCGCCAGGCTTTGCTGGAAGGACTGTTGAGTAAGGAAATTGAAACCTATGGTACGCTGAAACTGACAGATAAGGGGAAGGCGTTTTTGAAAAAGCCATTCAAGATAATGGTTGTTGAAGACAATGAATTCACCAACACCGAAAGTGATGACGATGAAGAATATGGTGGAGGCGGAGGTGCTTCGGCAGACCCCGAATTATTTGCCTCGCTGAAAGATCTCAGGAAAAAAATTGCAAAGCAGCGCAATGTTCCGCCATTCGTTGTATTCCAGGATCCTTCGTTGGAGGAAATGAGCATACAGTACCCGATCACCACTGATGAGCTTAAGAATATCAGCGGAGTAGGAGCAGGGAAAGCCGTTAAGTTCGGTAAGCCATTCCTCGACTTGATTAAAAAGTATGTGGAGGAAAATGAGATCGAGCGCCCGATGGACATGGCCGTGAAGAGCATCGTAAATAAATCCACGATCAAGGTTTACATCATCCAGAATATTGATCGTAAGATTTCACTCACTGACATGGCCAGGTCAAAAGGAATGAAGCTTGGCGAACTGCTTTCAGAAATCGAATCCATTGTTGGATCAGGAACAAAGATTGATATCAATTATTATATCAATGAGGTGATTGACGAAGACCGCCAGGATGATATTTTCAACTATTTTAAAACTGCTGAGACTGATTCAGTGGAAGATGCACAACTTGACCTTGGCGAAAACGATTATACCCTTGATGAGATCAGGATGATGCGCATCAAGTTCATGAGCGAATTGGGTAATTAAAAATACTTAATACGGTGACCTTAACTTAAAACAAGCCTCTTGGATTCCAGGAGGCTTTTTTTACAGACGTGAATGTTTCACCAACTTTCTTGTTACCGGCACATCGTCGACATTGAGTTCAAGAAAGTAAACTCCATCAGGCAGGAAAGACAGATCAATGACAAATGTCTGATTAGCTATCTGACCATATGATGATTCAATAAATCTTTATTAAGATTTTCTTTCTTCCGCCCTCGCAGAAGTAAAAATTTTAAACGTCCAGAATATTAAGTTCAGCAAAATCCCTAATAGAATTGTCATTCCCCATGTTTGAGGATGGTCCAAAGGATCTTTAAACCGGTCGCCGATATCGTACAGCAAAGGAACCGGTTCCGAAATAATATCCCAGCTGTTCCAGCGCAAGTATCTTCCTACATATACTCCAAAGCTTCCTGCGAAAAGAAGTACCATCAATAGTACTTTCAGAATCCATTTATTCAAAAAGGGCGACAGGAGTTTCTCAATGTCGAATAGACTTGCCAGCCCAAATGTCAGGCCTGTCCAGGCAAAAGACAGGATCAGTACCAGGTCGAACCAAAGTGGAACACCTGAACGCGACCTAAAGTGAAAAAGATCAGTTAATATGTATGGGGAGTTGGGAAAGAATGCAAGCCAGGAGAAGATCAATGGCAGCATCAATAACTTGTTGATTTTTTCATTCTTGTTTACCATGATTGCTGAACTGGCAACCCATGGAATGAATGCCAGGAATAAATTCCAGTTTAGAAAAAGGTAAACTGTAGAATGTGAAAGCCAATACCTGGTTAAAGAAAGGGTAAAACAGAATGCTGACATGACAGCAAGCAGCATGGTCAATTCAAGCCGCCCGGTTTTTTTCAATTGAAGGATCATGGGAAGTGGTGATTTCCTCAAATAACGAAAGGCCCTTCTATTTATTTAATAGGTGGCGAATGGAGTCAGAAATTTCTTCCTTTATACTACGATTTTGTAGCCGCATTTAGCTGTACCTGCTTTTCAATTTTTTCAAGCAGCTCTAATTGTTTTGCCTGTGTTTCATATAAAACTTTCATTTGCTCTTTCTGCATTAAATCGATTTTCTTATGCAGACTTCTTACCTGCAATTCTGCCTTAAGATTAATTATATAATCTTCTTCATTTCTCTTCCTGTCTTTTTCTTCTGTGCGGTTTTGACTCATCATTATAACAGGTGCCTGTAAAGCGGCGACTGTCGATAAAATCAGGTTCATCAGAATAAAAGGAAAAGGATCAAATTTATTTGCATCTGAAACAAATGAATTAAACAGAATCCAGATAAAAAGTATGACAGAGAAAGAAATGATAAAACTCCAGCTTCCACCGAACCTGGCTACTTTATCAGATATTCTTTGACCTGTCGTCAGGTTTTCTGTAGGTGCACTTAAAAGATTTTCAACTACAAGCTTTTCTTCGTCAATTGACTTTTGAACGATTTCTTGCAGTTTGGAGAGCTGGGCTTTTCCGGCATTAGTCAAATTTTCTCTATGCATAGGTTTGATTTTTTTGGTAATAAACTTTGAACGATCGAACAACCATCAAAAATAGAAAGATTATTGTGGCAAAGGCAGAATAACGGGAATTAGGGTGATGTCTCCTTTTGAATTTAACAAGTAACATGGAACGCAGATTTACGCTGATCTTTAAGATTCATTTTGATTTATATCTGCGATAATCAAGATAATCTGTGTAATCAGCGTTCTGATTTTTTAGTTGATCTCAAACTGAGACACAACCGGAATTCTCACTGCAAGAATTTCTCAATCACAGCAAATGTCCCTTGTAAAACTGCTGAATCTAATGGTGTAGTAATTTCTCCAATATAGTCTCCATGTCCGCCGGGAAAAATGGCAAGACTTGAATTTTTGATAAGCCTGTTCATTTCAACAGCATGTTCAGGCGTTACCACGTCCTTGTCACCGCACATAATCAATGCAGGTGCCTGAATATTTTTTATGTCCTCGTCGGCCATGTCAGTAAACGATTGCATGCGGGCCACATCGCGATGATACATTTTCATAAGCGCAGCTGAATCCGGAGTTACAGCCAGAAAACCCTCTTTCAATTGCTGAGGCATCTGTTCAAAGGTGGGCTTTGACATCATCTCCCAGAACCATGACGGTGCGCCTGATTTTTTAAACATGGTTGATGCTACCACTATTTTATTTACAATCCCGGGATGCCTGACTGACAGCTCCAGCGTTGTACTTGCTCCATTGCTGAAACCGAAGATATCAGCCTTGGGAATTCCAAGACTCTTAAGTAAAGCAGCTATGTCTTCGGCATCCTGCTTAAAACTCAGCGGACGGTCAATGTCTTTTGTGCGGCCATGTGCCTGCATTTCGACTGCAATCACTTTGTGGTTTTTTGCGAGCAAAGGGAGTAGATGACCAAAGGTTGTTTGTATCGTAGAACCGCCGCCATGAATGAGCACAATCGGAAAACCGGAACCATGGATTTCATAATACATCGTCAGGCCATTCACATTTGCATAGCCGGTACTGTCAGACTCTTTAGCAGTTGCTGCGGGTTTTAAGGATGTTGATTCCATTTTTTTGTGGCAGGCGCTGAGAGATAAAATGAATAGGGAGATGACGGTGTATTTGAACGATATGGCCATAATAATGTAACTAAGTGACTAAGGTTTACCAATTAACTAAATTAAATCAATTTATCTGACCTCACTATCCTACTCACATTTACACATTGGCTGTTCCATCTTCAAATCTTCAAATCGACACATCAACCAATCAGTTTACCCGACTTTTACAGACGTCATCGTAAGCGATCCTGCAACAGGTTTGTCATTGAACAATGTCAACTGTTCATTTTCTTCCTTCAGGGCTAAAGCATACAGTAGCGGCAGATAATGTTCAGGAGAAGGAATGGCAAGTTCAAAGGATCTGCCTTGTGACTTGTAATTGATCAGCTGATTAAAATCTCCATTGAGCATATACTTTTTCATTTTCTCTCTTGCTTCCAGTGCCCAATCAAATCCATAATCTACCGTATTCAATTTATCCCATGCAACCATTCCAAGATTGTGTACCATATTTCCGCTGCCGATGATAAGTACGCCTTTCTTCCGCAATGCTGAAAGTTCTTTTGCAAGTTCATAGTGATATTGTGGCGCCTGGTAATAATCAAGACTCATCTGGATGACAGGAACATCGGCATTTGGATATAAATGTTTGATCACACTCCATGCGCCATGATCTAGTCCCCATTTATCGTCAAGACCTATTTCAGTTTTTTTTACGAGGGCTTTCGTCTCCTTTGCAAGATCCGGACTTCCAGGTGCGGGATACTGAACATCAAACAGTGCTTTTGGAAAACCGCCGAAGTCGTGAATGGTTGGAGGGTTTGACATGGCAGTCACAAACGTTCCCCGCGTTTCCCAGTGTGCCGAAACACAAAGAATGGCATTGGGTTTAGGAATTTGCTTCCCAATATTCCGGAATCCTGAAACAAATTCATTTTCTTCAATGGCATTCATCGGGCTGCCATGACCAAGGAACAACACCGGCATTTTATCCGTGGTGCCCAGGGGTTCAGTCATTTTATTTAATGCGTTCAGTTTCATTGCTGCTCCTGCGATTGGCATTGCTGCCAGGGTTTGAATAAATTTTTTACGATCCATTTTAATTATTAAACAATAACTTCAGGTTTTGTTCAGCAAATTTCCAAAAGCTACAAACGAATTCCATTATCATGGGGTAAGAAATGTGAAAATGCGCAAATGTGTAAATGTGACTTGTATGCTTTTACAATCAATTTTTTTCCAGGATACTTTTCTTAATTATTGCAATTTGCCCCAAGTGATAATGGGTGTGTTCTATGATGCCGGCAAGGTTCCGGTACCAGGTTCCATATTTTGCATCTGAAAAATTTCCCCACAATTTATTTTCAGGCAATTTCTCAACAAGGATCGCAAACTCTTCCGCATCTTTAAGTACTTTGTCAATGAATTTATCCCAGTCTTCCTGTGATGTTATTGGAGGATGGTCAAAACTGAACTTGTCATGGGAGTCCAATGGTTTACCATGAAGCACAACCAACGCCGCAAGAACAAAATAATTTATGTGGTAAACGAGGGCGAGGATGGTGTTGAACGATCCCACTTTTTGATTCGCCTGTTGCCAGGTAATTCCCTGCAGCTGTTCTTTGAGATTGGAATCAGTCCAGTTGCCGCCGGTATGTACATCCCTGATGTGCTTTGCAATCTGATTTGGTAATTGATCGGGCATGTTTGCTGAGAATAATGTTTGATGAAAGGTTTACAGAATTTTTTTTGGGCATACTTCTAATCAATTACATAATCCTATGGTGCGGCATTTTGCCATAGTCCGCATATTGCTGTAAATATGGAAAAGGAAATAGTTGTTGAAATTAATCATTTTTTAAAATCACTACTTATGGCGATATACTACATTATCTGAAAGGATATTTTGCATTTTTATTAATTAAAAAGAGTCATTCAATGATTCTAAAATAAATTTTGGGATATGAATCCTTTTAATATTTTTGACATCAAACTAACTACTTACAATACTTTTAATATTCAAAAACAAACCTGAACCAACATGAAAAAAATTGTACTACTATTTCTATCGCTATCTGCAATCGACTTACTTTTTGCACAAGATGCTGAAATAACATTGCAGCCGGATTCTATCTGCGGTAAAGATGCTATGGTCTGGAATGCGCCGGGTCACAACAACGGCACAACGAATTATGGAAGTAATGATGCCTTTGGAGCGAATGCCTGGACAAATCAGGGAACTCCGGATACAACACGATCACTTTTGCAATTCGATCTGAACAGGATTCCACAAGGTTCTACCATCAACTCTGCACAACTTTCATTGTATAATAATCCTACTACTACTTTCGCCCAAGGTCAACATTCCACGCAGAGCGGTCCTAATGATTTATATATTCAGAGGATTACTTCAGCTTGGAGTGAACATACAGTCACCTGGTTTACACAACCAACTGCTACACTGCTGAACCAGGTTTCTGTACCGCCGAGTACCTCTGCTCACCAGGATTTTCCCAATATTGATGTGACTGCACTTGTTCAGGATATGGTTGACAACCCTGGAAGCAGTTTTGGATTTATGATACGGTTGCAGGACGAAACGTATTTCCGTGATATGGTATTTGCTACAAGCGATTATTCAGTAGCCAACAAGCGGCCGATGCTGAGCATTCATTACACTATGCCGGAATCGGGCTGTTTCGTTTTCCAGCCTCAGGAAGGGTGTGGGAATGACGCCATGGTTTGGAATGCTCCGCCATTTAATAATGGCACAACTAATTATGGTCTGCATGAAGCACTTGGGGTGAATGCATGGACAAACAGTGGAACCCCAGATACTACGCGTTCATTGTTGAACTTCCCTCTGGATGTGATCCCCGCAAATTCAATTATTAGCTCAGCACATTTATCTCTCTACAACAATCCGAACACCCAATTTGCACAGGGGCAGCATTCAACCATGAGTGGTCCCAACAGTGCATTGATACAACGGATCACTACTTCCTGGGACGAACGCACGGTGACATGGATGACACAACCTGCCAGCACTACTCAAAACCAGGTTCTTATTCCAGCATCGGTTACGGCCCATCAGGACTATCCGAACATCGACGTGACCCAATTAGTGAAAGATATGATCAATGATCCTTCGAATAGTTTCGGATTTATGATCCGTCTGGAAACAGAAGAATACTTCAGGGATTTGGTTTTTGCTTCTAACAATGAGCCTGATCAAACCAAAGGTCCAAAGCTGGAAATCTGCTTCACTCCAGATGCGGTTCCTGAAAATCATAACATTCCGTTTAATATTTATCCAAATCCTGCACATCACTCCGTATTTGTTCAGGCAAAACGAAATACCACGGAAGATTACACAGTATCAGTTGTAAATCTGCTTGGAGAAGAAATTTCCCCGTCATTCATTATTTATGAGAAGATGGAAATACCACTGCAAAACTGCAGTCCGGGAATTTATTTTTTAAAGTTTACAGGATCACAAGGAATATATGCAAAGAAGCTGGTAGTGAATTAATATTCTCCCCGGAAAAAATTATAGCGTTGAACCGCTATTAAATGCTACTCAAGTGAATATAGTTATGAGTTCACGTTGTTTTGGAAATTCCTGTAATAATTTTTGACGATCGGCCATTTCAAAGTCCCTGAAGTCAAACCCCGGAGCAACGGTGCAACTCACAAGCGCAAACCCGGATTCATTCTTAACCTTAGATGCAAACCAACAATTGGCAGGAATGATAGCCTGGGGTAATTCTCCATTCATAATATCGTTTCCCAGGGTAATTGTTTTCAACGTGGCGTTATCAAGCACAAAAATTTCCAAAGCATTTCCCTGGTGAAAAAACCAGCACTCATCCGATTTGATGCGATGGAAATTTGATTTATCCTTGTTTTCGAGAAGGTAATAAATAGCAGTACAGACATTCCTTTTGCCCTGAGGTGTATCAATTGTTTCATCTGAGCGGTACATTTCCCTATAATATCCGCCTTCGGGATGAGGAAGTAATTCCAGTTTGGAAATAATCTCTTTAGGATTCATTTTTCCCGCTTAAGGTTTTATACTTTCAAAGAAAAACAAATTTTATTGATCGACCTATCAATTCTGCCATTGGCCTTTGGCTATTGGCCATTTCCTATTTCCCAATTCCCCTTTCCCCATTCTCTTTTCCTTTTCCCCTTTCCCCATTTTCCAATTACTAATTCCCATTTCCCTAAAATGAATTACGTTTGCACGCCTTTGTAAGCCGATGCAGCGCAAGTTTGTAACTAACCTCTTCCTGATCCTTTCCCTGAACCTGCTCATCAAGCCGTTCTGGATATTGGGTATTGACCGGTATGTGCAGATCGCTGTCGGTACTGAAGTGTATGGGTATTACATTACGCTTTTCAATTTTTCATTCCTGTTCAATATCCTGCTCGATTTCGGGATTACGAATTTTAACAATAAAAATATTGCGCAAAACAATCACTTGCTGAGCAAGCATTTCGCAAGCATTGTCCTGCTCCGTTTGATGCTTGCAGTAGCTTTCTGCATTATAACGCTGATCAGCGGTTTCTTTATTCATTATACATGGGATATGATCAAGATGCTGATCGTGCTTATGTTCAACCAGATCCTGATCTCATTCATACTGTACCTGCGGAGCAACCTTGCTGGACTGCATCTTTTCAAAACCGACAGTATTGTTTCAGTGCTTGACCGGACAATTATGATTGCCATTTGCGGCTTCTTACTGTACGGTCACATGTACGACCATACTTTCCAGATAAACTGGTTCATCTATTCTCAAACCGTTGCCTACCTCATTACCTGTGTGGTAGTATTTGTAATTGTGATCGACAAGGCAAAGATTAAAAGGCTTGCATGGCGATGGCCTTTTTTCATGATGATCCTGAAAAAAAGTTATCCGTATGCAATCCTTGTACTGCTGATGACATTTTACAACCGCATTGATTTCGTAATGCTTGAACGGATGCTTGTAAATGGAGCGGAGCAGGCAGGTATTTATGCCTCTGCATACAGGTTGCTGGATGCGACGAATATGATTGCATTTCTATTCGCCGGGTTGTTGCTTCCGATTTTTTCAAGGATGATCAAGTTAAAACAGTCTGTGGTTCCTATGGTGCAGCTTGCTTTTTCATTGCTTGTAGTGCCTGCCATCATCATTGCCACGTGCTCCTTTTTTTTCCGCCTCGAGATCATGACGCTCCTGTACACACGAACTTCCCACATTGAAGAATCGGCGCATGTATTCGGTGTGCTGATGTGTTGCTTTGTGCCCATTGCCAGCACCTATATCTTTGGAACGCTGCTCACTGCAAATGGAAGCCTGAAGCAGCTCAACATCATGGCAAGTTCAGGAATGGTGGTAAATATCCTGCTGAACCTTTACCTGATTCCCAGGATGGAAGTGTTTGGTTCAGCCATCTCCAGCTTGACCACACAAATGCTCACTGCATTGGCCCAGGTATTCATGGTTAGGTATCTTTTCCGTTTCAAGGTCAATTACAAATTGCTTTTATCGTTATCGGTTTTCATTGTAGCAGTCATAGCGATTAATTTCTATGGCCATCAATTACCATGGGGATGGATTCCAAAATTTATTCTCTGTGCAGGAGCAAGCTTCGGCTTGGCGTTTGTGCTCAGGCTGATTTCTATCAGGAACCTGGTACATATTGTAAAGTATGGTGAGTGATAATCTGCCGGATCTTCAATGAAAAAAAATAGTTAAGCTTGAAATTAGTTTCTCTGAAATTCCTTCTGATACTTAAAAAACACCGAAAACAACGGTTTAAAGCATAAAACTTTGGTCAGTATCGGAAATTCATGTACGTTTACCTCCCTCTTAAAAAACTCAACTCGATCCTCTTTTAATGTTTCAGAAAGCCCGGGAAACAGCTTATTTAGAATCCACAAGCATTTTTGTAACCGTAGTGAAATGGCGCAAACCGCTGCTCATTACAATGCTCGTGGCTGCATTGGCTTCTTGTATTTTTTCAAGCGCCTATTT